>Ga0082212_10006754_pt1 | contig 15331 bp, 9 predicted proteins | sample TergutNt197P3_FD_71548 | JGI IMG/M metagenome (GOLD analysis project Ga0082212, IMG submission 71548) | Neocapritermes taracua P3 segment gut microbial communities from Petit-Saut dam, French Guiana - Nt197 P3 | ecosystem: Host-associated > Arthropoda: Insects > Digestive system > Gut ...
ACATTACCGAAAACGGCTATGCCCGCGATGACACAATCGGACCGGACGGAAAGGTTCATGACAGGGAAAGAATTGAATACATTAAACAGCACCTTGCGGTTTGTTCGGACCTGATCAAAGCGGGCATGAACATCAAGGGTTATTTTGTGTGGTCTTTACTTGATAATTTTGAATGGGCCTACGGTTACACCAAACGGTTCGGCATTGTTCATACGGACTTTTTTACACAAAAGCGTACACCCAAGGACAGTGCCTATTTTTTCCGCGATGTTATTGCCGGCTACGGGGAGTGGTAGGAATCACCCCGCCCTGAAGCCCTAAATTTGACCCGCAGATTTTCCGAAAGCATGATATTATTCCCTTAAATATGAGTTTTGCCTGAATTCCATGTGTTCAGAAAAAGAAAAGACAGAATTTTTCCGCTTGCCGTAGGTTCTCCGGGGCCGGTATACTATAATACAAGGAGAGATTATCTATGCCGCAAGACCGGTTAATGACAATGGAGGAAGAGGCTGTTTTAATCCTCAAATCCCATGAGCTTAGAAAACAGGGCAAACTGGAAGAAGCTGAACGGATCACTAAACAGATGCCCTTACAGCCCTACCTCGCCAAATTTGTAAAAGATCATTTAGGGTCTGATTTTTTGTTAAATCTGGGATGGAACCTTGCAGAGGCGAATGCGGAATATGGACCTGACTGGCTTAGTAAATAGCATTGTCTTGGGTGCCTTTAACATTGATAAAGGCCGAAAGAACCTTGCCACCGATGGCCTTGAACATACCGGGCGGATTTCCTATGAAGACGGTATTTCAACCGCTCATGAATGTTTCCATAATGCCCAAATCTCTGCCGATCCGCTGACAATGATATTGGTTGAATTAACTTTTCTGCAACAGGAATTTCAATATTGTGATGAATCCGATAATTTTTCTCGTGGCAGCCTTAACAAAGCTATTCAGAGTTTTGAGGACTCACTTCGTAGCCTAAAAATTGTGGAAGACAGTACTCTCTACCGGGGTGCTGAAGCGACCTATCCTACAGATGATAAATTCCGTTATCATGGGTTCCCCCGCGATGCGGTTCATTTAGCCTGTGCCGCCCATAAAACACGGCTACAGAATTCCCTCCGTGTTCCCGGAATCAATATGAGCGAAAAAGCTGTCATTACCCAGCGGGTGGCCAATATGACTACGATTCAGGCGGCTTATACGGAAAAGCAAAGAAAGGCGCTGGGAGAATGAAAAAATCAGACAGAACATATGATAAACATCCCCGTTATCTGGATCTTTTTGCAGGGGCCGGAGGTTTGTCGGAAGGTTTTTACAGGGTAGGCTTTCGGCCTGTAGCCCATGTCGAACTCGCTTCATCTGCATGTTACACCTTAAAAACCAGAGCGGCCATGCACTGGCTTTTTAACAGAGGCAAAGAAGACATCTATATCAATTATCTTAACGGGAAAATATCAAGAGATGAATTATATGAACATATTCCTCAGAAAAAGTTATCTGCTGTAATTAATGCCGAAATAGGACAGAAAGAACTTACATCAATATTTTCGAAAATTGACGAACTTGCAAATCAAAAAAAAATTGATCTGATTATTGGCGGACCTCCCTGTCAGGCATATTCATTAATTGGCCGTTCCAGAGATTCCAACAGGATGAGAGGGGACAAACGTAATTATCTTTATCAATATTATTCCATGTTTTTGCAAAGATACCAACCAAAATATTTTGTTTTTGAGAATGTTACCGGTTTGATGTCCGCCAAAGATGAAGTAGGTAACAGATATTATGATGCTATGGAAGACACTTTTCAAAAATCCGGTTACGAAATTCAAACAAAAATTTTATCCGCTGAAGAATATGGTGTCCTTCAAAACCGCAGACGTATTATCATCATAGGAAAAAAAACAAAAAATAATTTTACTTTTCCGGAATTATCAAAGTGGAACCCTGAGATTCTGGTGAATGAGATTTTTAAGGATTTGCCTTCAATAATGTCAGCTTCCGGCTCGGTAGCTCCCTGCAAACCTCTTGCCTACCATAGGGATTACCTGTATAAATCAAAAATAAAAAATGATACTATACCAATAACATGGCATATATCAAGACCCAATACAAATCAGGATTTGGAAATTTACCGTATTGCAGTTAAATACTGGAATAACGGTCACAGACGTCTGCATTATAACGATTTGCCTGAAAGACTGAAAACGCATAATAATTGCAAATCTTTTATGGATCGTTTCAAGGTCGTAGAGGGAGATAAGAAATATGCCCATACTGTTGTCGCACATATTTCCAAAGACGGTCACTATTATATACATCCAGACATTGAACAAAACCGCTCGTTAAGTGTCCGTGAGGCGGCAAGGTTACAGACATTTCCCGATGATTATTTTTTTGAATCAACATCCGGTATACCAAGCCGGACGGCTGCATTTACTCAGATTGGTAACGCAGTCCCTGTACTAATGGCTGAAAAAGTAGCTCAGGGGTTATTGTCATTGTTTTAATATTAAGGAGTTTATTTTATGGATGCTACAGAACTTGATAAATTGGTTGCTATAAAAAAGAAAAGTGACTCATCTGCAAAAACCAGACAAAAATTCAAGGAAGAATGGTTGCGATTAGTAAAAAGTGAAGGATTGGGTATTAATGAAATGAAATACCTTTATGAAGGATTTACTTTTTCCGGAGCATCTCCGCTTGTTGCCTGTTTTCAGGAGAACGAATCTTCTTTTGCCGGTTTACAGATTTTTTTTGCCGGTTCTGATTATGTGGATAAGAATAAATCTATCACATCAAAGTTATTGTTACATTTACTCGCTCTTTCTTTGAAAAATATCCCTGGTAAACATGAAATAATAAAGTTTGCCATCAAAGAGCTGCCCTTTTATTGTAATGAAAAAGGAAGGTTGACAGATAGCAAGGTTTTCAGAAAATACTTTATTCAGGAATTATCCGATAATACATTATTTCCCGAAATAGATATTTCAGATATAAAAACCGGCTTTAAATCATTCTGCACCAGGATCATGAAAAATTTAGAAGATGTTGGTAATGAAAAGGAAACCACAGAAAGCGATAAACGCATAGGTAACAGAGTTATGGACTGGCTTTCATCATATAAATTGGACAATGATACTGTTTTGGCAGTTACGGATAATAAACCGGAAGTAAATATAAAAACATCAGAAAATGATAAAGCAGTGCCTAAAAAAGCAAATTTAACCGCAATGGATTATATAACCAGTATAATAGCCGATGTTAATGATCTGGGAAAAATAGTCACAAATATTCTGACGGATAATGATTGTTATGAGTCTGAAAATGAAAATTTGAAAAACGAGCTTGCAGAGAAAGATCGTCTTTTTCTAAAGGAAAAGGAACAAAATCAAAATTTATTTCTTGAACTTTCACAGGTAAAGGAAAAAATATCAAAATTATCAGAGGAAATCAAAAACCAGGAAATTGTGATTGCTTCAAAAGATACTGAAATAAAAAGCAGGGAAAAGCTAAAAGAAATTTCTCTTCGTCAAAAAGATGAAGAAAAAGAATTGATAATTAATAAAATTTCCGGAACTCTTAAAATTGAGTATAAAGATTTCCTGGATGGCGTTGAATTGCCGATGACTTTAGATCTGGGTGAAAATATGAGAGAACAATTAAAATCTGTTTTTTCTGTATTAAAAAAGCATGGTATAAATTTGGAGTAGAAAAATGGATAAAGAATTAGAGTATTTTTTTGGTATTGATTTCGGGACAACAAACATAGCAGCCGTCTGTTATATAATTTTTGAAAATCAAATAAACAAAATTGTAAAATATGGAGACAAAGAAGACAGACCTTTGCCTTCAGTCATTGCTATAGACAGGAAAACTGGTAAAGTATTTTCAGGGAGAGAAGCAAAAGATAAGAGAATGGAATTATCAGAAAGTTGTGAGTATATTCCGTCAATAAAAACCATCCTTGACGATGAGGAGTGGGAAAAGGATATAGCAGATATTTATTGGACTCCTGTAGATATAGCTGCTGAAATATTTACTATGATAAAGGAAGAGGTAAGGAATAAAGATGGGATAGAATTAAAAAATGCAACCGTTTCTATCCCGATAGGTTTTAGTCCATTAAAAAGGAGAAAACTGAGGGAAGCGGCAGGAAAGGCCGGAATACAAATTGACAGACTGATCTCTGAACCGACAGCAGCATATTTTGCGAATTTAATTGAGCTGAAATCATCAGAAAATATTGTAATTTTCGATTGGGGTGGTGGTACTCTTGATGTATCAGTCATGAAAAATGATAATGGCAGAATATCTGAATTGTCAACCGGCAGTATGGAAATAGCCGGAGATTATATTGATAATAAAATTGCTAAAAGAATACATGAAAAAATCATCAGGAAAAGAGATGATAAGAAAGCTTTTAATGATATGTCTCCGAAAGCACAGGACATTCTGCTGGAAAGATGCGAACGCGCCAAAAGGTGTCTTTCTGATGATGATACAGCAATAATATCTATAAATGATTATGGTAATTATGGAGCTTGCAGAGAAACCCTGGATTACGACTGGTTTTCTGAGATAATAAATACAGAGACAATTATGGCTATTGATTGTCTTGAAAAGGTAATCATTAATTCAGGTGTTAATATAGCAAATATTGACAAAATTGTGATGGTAGGCGGGAGCAGCAACCTTCGTCCATTGCTGGATAGAATGTCTGCTAAATATGGCGACAAAATTCATTTTCCGGATGAAACTATGTGGAATGTAGGTCAGGGAGCTGCCTGGCTTTCCATGAATCCAGGTCGTTTTTATACAAATCAACAAATTGGTATTCTTCTGAGTGATGGTTCTTTTTTTGAACTTTTGAGTCCTGATTTGGAGACAGAAAAAACCAGAAAAGTGTGTCATTTTGGAATAGTAGATACCAATAAGGCAGCCAGAATTATTTTTAGTGGCTGCCCGGATATTGATAATGCATCTGATAAATACAAGTTATTGGATTTACCGGCATATAATTTTTTACAAGAGCAGGTTATTCTTGAAACTGAAGTGGATCGGGATTTGGTTTTTGTTGCAAATGCAAAAAGTAATAAACATTCCGATGAATATTCCCGCTTCTGGACATACACAAAATTAAAATTCTATTATAAACTTGATGGTAAAGAGGAGATAAATTGAACATTACGATTGAGACTTCATTGAATGTAAAAAGTAATCTCTTCATATTAAAAAACGGAGAGATACCTGCTTACGATGAAGAATTTCTTAATATAATAAGAGAACCTGATGCTATAAAAAAAATCAGGGGGATAGCTCCCTGGCATAATTATACTGCTCTGCAAAAAGAAATAGAAAGAACATCTGCATCATGCGCTTATTCATTACCCGGTGATTTTTCATGGGGAACAATATATGAAAATAATATAGAAAAAGTAATATGTAAATGTATTAAAATTAACTGTGAAGATTTTAAAATATGCAGACCTGATTTTAATCCGGAAGAGTTGAATGTACTAAAAGAGAACAAAGAAAAAAATATCTACCATAAAGATCCTTTAATAGAATTAATTGAAGAAAAAAAATATAATGATATTGAGACGGTTACCGAAATTGAAACAGTAGTGAATTATGAGACGAATAATAACGAAGCAGATATTATTGATGAGCAAATTCTGCCGGAATCTGATTTTATTGCACCTGCTATTCCGGTTCCGCCTGTTAATATACCGGCAGAATCTACCTTTGCAGCATTTAAACCTGTTAAACAGGAATATTTAATCAGGATGGCTCCTGATAAAAGAGCGATTGTTAATGCAGGCCCCGGAACAGGAAAAACATGGACATTGATTGAGAAATTGATTTATATGACCGAACAGGTAAATGTTGATCCGCAAAACATCCTGGTACTGTGCTATTCCAGGGCCGCTGTTGATGTAATACAATTCAGACTGAAAAAATCGTACGAAAACTGGAATCAAATAGAAGTTCGCTCTTTTGATTCTTTTTGTACTTTCATGATTGCCTGGGTTCAAGAAAATAAACCTACCCTATTACCTCGTGGATATGTTTTAGAAGCTAATGATTATGATTCCAGAATTATGACTGCAGAAAGCATTTTGAGAAAAGAAAATATATTAAACAACGAATATAATCATATAATAATTGATGAAGTACAGGATTTGGTTGGCTGTAGGGCTGATTTTGTTCTTCAATTGCTGAATGTCCTGCCTAAAAATTGTGGTTTCTCAATTCTTGGGGATACATGCCAAGCTCTATACGATTGGCTTGCAAATACCGATCGAACTATTACCACATCTGACATATTTTATAGAAAACTATTTAACGGATTCCCTGATGCAGAGAAGTTATCCTTTACAGAAAATTTCCGGCAGCGGGAGGAACCTGAATTAGCTAATCTGACAATTCCATACAGAGAAGCTATTTTAAATAATAGTAGTACTGACAAATTATTGGATATTCATACAAAAATAATGAACCGAATAAAACCAACTGAGACAACAAAAAAAAGTCATCATGAATTATTATCTGAGATCAATAATATCAAAAAAAGAGGAGGTAGTTTGGGTATACTAACAAGGACAAATGCTTGTGCATTTATGATTTCGACATGGTTGGATACTGAGCATATTCCCCATATTCTTCAGAAATCATCAGATTATTTATTTCTCAACAAATGGATTGCTGATATATTTATTAGTTATAATAACGATGAAATAACAGAAGATATATTTCGTAATAAATATCTGGAAAAAAATCCGGATGCTGATGCAGATATGATAAAAGAATATTGGAATGCACTTACTGAAAAGACAAAAGGAAATGGACGGTATTATTTTGTGAAAAATATTCTTAAATCATTAAATACATCCAAAAATTATTTTCTCCTTGCAGGAAAGACAATAACCACAGGTATTACAGTTAGTACGATACACAAAGCAAAAGGACGGGAGTTTGATCATGTTCTGCTGGTAGATGAAAGAGATAATGAGTTTTTCAAAAATGAAAAAGATGAGTTTCTGAATCACAAAGTTCGTTATGTTGCATTGACACGTCCGAAAAAAACACTAAATAGGCATGTAATTGAATGTCAGTATATTTATGTAGACAGAAATGATAATCGAAGATGTTCAAAAAGGAATTTCTTAAAGTGGTTAACCCACATTGAAATTGGTTGTAATGGCGATATTGATACAAATAGTTTTACAGAAAGCGAATTATTGCAGGAGTATATATCAGATAAAATGAAACCTATGGACAGACTTTTCCTGAAGAAAATTGATGGTACATTATCTGATTATTCAATAAGACTGGAAGAAAATAATAGTATTCAAATTGGAAAAACATCTAAAAATTTATCTCATGGAATAACAAGAGCTCAAAGAAGAATGTGGACAGATAACTGGTATAATTATAGTATTAATAATGAACTGGAATCTTATCCGGTCCAATTTGATGATATTTACGTAGAAGATATTATTACATGTATATCAAGACAAAATACCAACATACCGCCTCATATAAAATCTTTTGACGGTGTTTCAATCTGGTATGGTTATACAGTACATGGGTTTGCACATTATGATCATAACAGGCATTAAGGAGATAATGTATGTCAATATTTGATGACTTCTATAAAGCAAGAGACTTAATATCAGATATATTAAGAAAAGACTTAATTGGCCCTGTATGCAAAGAAGAAATATTGGCTGAGCCGCCCACGCAATATTATATCATGGGTAAATTATATCCTAAAAAAGACAATTCTGATATTCTCGATATGGCCCAGACTCCGTTATTGGAAAGTGAATCCGCAAACCTTGATTCTATTATTTCTTTGAGTAATGTAAAGAATCCATCTTCCATGGGTATTACTCTGGTTTTAAAGAAGTCAATTTCAGATCTGAATATTGAGGTTAAATATTCCTTCTATGAAGCAATTTCATTTGATGAAGCACGATTAAAGAACATTGATTTGTCCAAATGGAATGATAAGGACAATAAGCCGGAAAAATTATGGCTCAGAAAAGAATTTGTTATTAATGTGCCATATAACATTGAATCAGACCGGATAGTGAATAAAGTCCTTGAAAACAAGATAAGATTGCACATATATCCACGAAACTATTCAGGCGCTCATGAAAATATGATAACAATTAGTATGATTAATGAGAACCCTGAGAATAAAGATTTTACAAAAAACGCAATGAATACCGCATTTCAGGTAAAACTTTCAATGTCAGGGACAGATGATTCTCCGGTTTTTTCTGCAATAAACAGCAATATTGTACAAAATCAATATAACGAGATTGATTTATTATACTCCGATTACAAATGTTATGCGCAAGGTCATGGTTGTTCTGTTCAATGGGATAATAATATTGAACCTTTACGGGTATCTACAGATTTTTTCCCTTCATATACACTAATTCAGATGAAAGCATCTGAATTTAAAGGATTTAAAATATTTGATATGGAATATATCGCTAAAAGTGAGGAACCTATAGCGGTCATTAATGAATTAAAAAAATACAATAATTTATATCTTAACTGGATTAATGAACTGGAAACTAAATCCGTACTTCTAGATGACTTTAAACAAACCGTAGCCGGAAAAAATATTGAAAATTGCAAAAAGGTCTATAATCAAATTGATAAATCAATTGAAAGTCTCAGAAAAAGTTTAACCGGAAACGGTAAAGCATTTCGGGCATTTCAACTGGCGAATGAGGCAATGTTCCTGCAGAGAAAAAAAACAATTATCAGGAATAAAGGTATATACAACCCCGAAGCAGATAAAATTGCATGGTATCCATTCCAGCTATCTTATTTTCTGCATGAAATAATCTCTTTTACAGAACCGGAGGGACAGGAAAGAAATAAAGTTGATTTATTGTGGTTTCCTACAGGAGGTGGAAAAACCGAAGCCTATTTGGGAATATCAGCGTTCGTCTTATTCTACAGGCGTCTGCTTGATAAATCCGATGATGGTGTCACTGTAATAATGAGATATACTCTGCGTTTGCTGACTCTTCAGCAGTTTGAAAGAGCAAGTATGCTTATCATGGCTTGTGAATTATTAAGAAAGAAATATCAATTGAGTGATTCTGAATATTCTATTGGGTTATGGGTTGGGAATAAACTTACTCCAAATAGTCTGGCCAAAGCAAAAACGAACATTAATAAATTACAAAACAACAGTGAGGAAATGGAAGACGAAAACCCCTGTCAGATAAAAATATGTCCCTGGTGCGGGGCAAAACTGACACCTTTTAATTATAGGGTAATAGATGAAAAATCAAGAATGATAATAGTTTGTTCAAATGAAGAATGTGAATTCCATTCATATCCGGGATTACCAATGCATATTATTGATGATGCTATATATCATTATCTCCCTTCATTTGTTATAGCTACAATTGATAAATTTGCTCAAATTCCGTTAAGTGATAAACCGGCATCTCTGTTTGGGATTACCAGCAGGAAAAAGCCTCCTGAGTTAATTATCCAGGACGAATTACATTTAATTGCGGGTCCATTGGGTACTATGATGGGAATTTATGAAGCCGCGGTAACAAAATTGTGTGAACAAAAAAATATACCTGTAAAGATAATAGCTTCTACAGCAACGACAAAAAATGCCGACAAACAGATATTATCGCTGTATGGTCGGGAGCATACACAGTTTCCGCCTCAGGGAATATCGATAGATGATTCATTTTTTGCGAAAATTGATAGAGAAAATGAAAGACCGGCAAGACAGTATTTTGGTGTATTAGGTACAGGGACGACAGCAACTACAACATTGATAAGGGTAAATGCCGCTCTGTTGTTTGCGACAAGATATTTGGCAGCAGAGTGCCTGAAAGAAAAAATACCAACAGAAGTAGCGGATAATTACTGGACAATTATCGAATACTTTAACAGTCTCCGGGAACTGGGGGGAGCAAGTACGCAGATAATTGACGACGTACAAAGCCGATTCAGTTATTTAGCAGAAACAAAATTTTCCGGTTTATACCAGGGGGTTGATTCTGGCAAAAAATATGATCATAAAGTAGAACTGACAAGCCGGATGAACAATAATGATATTTCAAAAATAATACAGGAAGGAATAAAAAAATCATACAAGCCCAATGATGATAATACAGATGTATATGACTTTGTTATTGCTTCTAATATGATTTCTGTTGGCATTGATATTGACAGACTTGGATTAATGGTTGTTGCCGGTCAGCCAAAGACAAATTCTGAATACATACAGACAACAAGCCGCATAGGCCGTAAAAATCCGGGATTGGTAGTTACCGTTTTTAATGGTTCACGCAGCAGAGACAGATCCCATTATGAGCAATTTATGAAATACCATTCCGCTTTATACCGTTTTGTTGAGGCAACAAGTATTACACCTTTTTCTGACAGGGCAAGAGACAGAGGGTTACATGCGCTCTTTGTAGCGCTATGCAGATACATGATCAATAATCTGATCGGAAACAAACAGGCCGGAAATTTCAGAAGTGATGATAATGATGTGGAAAATATAATCAGTGATATTATTGATTATGTGGAGAGATCTGACAGTTTGATAATTCCTGATGAATTACGGGCTGAAATTATTGATATTTCAAATGAATGGGAATTCAGGACAGAAGGTGGATTGATATACAGAAATTACTTTAATCAATACACTGAAAAAGAACTGCTTAAAAGTGATATATCTGCAGACAGATTCAGGACGATGAACAGTTTAAGAAATGTCGATCCGGAATCTGGCATTTATTTGTTGGATGGGGTAAAAAATCCGATGTTCGGAAATGGAAACCAAAAAATTGTAGGAGAATTAAGAAGACCTCAGATTATAACTTCTTTTGGCCCCGGCTCTATAGTTGATCTGGCTAAGTACTCTGTCATAATGGCAACAGCTGATTACTGGAAAGAGAAATCACCTGTCCTTCATGAACCAAATTTGCAAAAACTTCTGGATGTAGATGAATTCCGACAACCTTATATTACTGTATCAGATAATGATAATTCTTCTCCTGATATACAGGCATTCAGATTTCCTCTTTGGCATTTTTGTTCCAAATGTGGCAAACTAATGCCTTTCTGGTGTTTTGGTAACAGAAATGACAAAAAATGTAATTGTAAAGGAGATATTGTTCCGTCACGTTTTGTAGCCGCGTGTATAAATGGTCATCTTGAAGATTTTCCGTATAAATGGTGGGTTCATTATGGAAATACCAAAGAGTGTCCCGGATATGAAAAGAATGATAATTTAGCAATAGAATTTCTTACCACCACGGGAGGTCTTGAAAGTATAAAAATAACATGTAAAGCGTGTGGAAAGACCAGAACAATGGCCGGAAGTCTCGGAAAAGATTCATTAAAAGGATATTTTTGCAGGGGAATGCGGCCATGGATTGGTAATAAAGCGGAGTATAATGATCCTCACAAATGCGACGCTCAAATGTGGGCATTGCAAAGAGGAGCGGCAAATCTTTATTTTTCAGTAACAGAAAGTGCCTTAACGATCCCGCCATGGAGTAAAAAAATTCAATTGGCTATAGATAAGGAGTGGGACAGACTCTCTACATTATGGAAATCGGGGGCAGATGAAAACACGAAAAAAAATATTATCTGTGTTGCATTTTATGACTTAATTGATAAAGAATATACATTTGAACAGATAGAGGCTGCAATCAATCAGAAATTTGAATATAAATCAAATAAATTATTTCAAAGAAAGGATGTTTACTCAGAAGAATACCAGGCATTTTGCGGAGAAGATCAAGATGAATTTCAATTTAAAACAACGCATACCCAAATTCCCGGAATATTAAAACCCTATATTTCTGATATTGTTCTGGTAAACAGATTGCGTGAAATACTTGCGTTGAAAGGTTTCAGAAGAATAACCCCAGACAGCCCATCACCGGGAGATGAAAAATTCAAAGGCTATAATTTTGATCGTGAAAAAGATTATATCTCTCTTTTTATCGGAGAAAGGTCAAAAAATGTAAAATCATGGCTTCCGGCTATTGAATTACTTGGTGAAGGAATATTTATTAAAATAAATGAAAAAAAAATCACTGAATGGACAACTGGTTATAACCATAGATTTGAAACACTGAATAACAGATTGCAAAAAAGTTCTGTTTCCTGTGACAATATCTCTCCGGAATATATTCTTCTGCATACGTTATCTCATTTACTCATAAGGCAATTATCTCTGGAATGTGGATATTCAACAGCTTCAATCAAAGAAAGGATATACTGTACTTACCCGGAATCAATAAAAATGAACGGAATATTATTATACACTTCTTCATCTGATTCTGATGGAAGTCTGGGGGGACTTGTCCGCCAGGGATTACCGGATTCTTTTGAAATTGTATTCAGAAATATGCTGAATGATGCAAAATGGTGTTCATCAGATCCCGTATGCATAGAATCTGATTCGCAGGGATTTGATTCTTTGAACATGGCTGCCTGTCATGCTTGCGCTTTATTGCCTGAAACCTGTTGTGAAATGAGAAATTGTCTGCTGGATAGAAGCTCTATAATCGGTGAATCAGGCTTTTTTAAAGATATTGCCGGATAGGAAATGAAAATGGTTAAAATGATTCCTGATTTCATTTCAAATGATATAAAAAGTGATGCTGAAATAAAATTATTTGACGTCTTTAAGCATTTTATTTCGGATGAAACAATTTTTATTCTGCACTCCCTTGGAATTGCCGAACATACAAATAATGTATTCGGAGAAATTGACTTTGTAATAATATGCAGTTCCGGAGTAATATGCGTTGAAGTAAAAGGTGGTACAATTCAGAGAAAAGACGGAACATGGAATTTTACTAACCGATTCGGGAAAACCGACAGTAAAAATATTTCTCCATTTCATCAAGTCCAGAACAATATGCATTCATTGCGGCAATACTTAATAAAGAAACTTGGATATAATCATTTTATAACCAATACTCTTTTTTCATGTTGCGTAATCATGCCTGATTGCGAATTTAATAATGATGGTCCTGATATAATACAACAGATTCTTTTTGATAAGAAGAAACAATGGACATTAAATGATATAATTAAAAAGAGTTCAGGATATTGGGGAAATAAATTAAATGATAAACACAGAATTGTATTTAAAAATCTGACCGAATCAGAAATTAATCTTTTAGCTTATTTATTAAGAGGTGATTTTAAAATAGTGCCAAGTCTCCGCAGTATGATTGATAATACAGAACATGAATTATTAATACTAACCGATGAACAATATATGCTGTTAGAAAACCTTAATGATAATGATCGGTTGTTGGTATCGGGAATTGCCGGAACAGGAAAGACTTTATTAGCACTCGAACAGTGCAGAAGGTTTTATTGGTCGGGGAAAAGAGTTTTGTTTTTATCTTACAACAGAACTATTTCAGAATATATTAAAGCTATTCTTGATCGTGATTCAGTTGAAATTACGGTAACAACATTTCATTCACTGCTGATGAATTATTGCGGCATAAAATGGTCTGAGGATTTAAATGACAGCTTTTATTCAGAATCACTTCCTGAAATATTTATTACAAAAATAACAGAAAATTATGATAAATATGATGTTATTATCATAGACGAGGGGCAGGATTTATTAAAAAGAAATTATTTCCAATGCATAGATAAATTATTGATTAATGGATTACAAAACGGGTGCTGGAATATATATTTTGATCCAAATCAGAATATATATCTGCAGGATAAGCAGGTTGAAGATATGATATCAATATTAAAAAATTACTCTGCATTATATAAGTTGTCAATCAATTGCAGGAATACAAGGCAAATTGTTAATGCCAATATTCTGACATCAAATATATCACAGACGCAAATAAATAAAACTGAAGGTATTGATGTTAAGTATATCCCATATAATAACTTATCAGAAGAATTTATTCTGGTCCGGGACAATTTGCTTAAATTATTAAATGATGGAATAATTAATAATGAAATTGTACTGATATCAGAATATAAGGCCGATAATCAGAAAAACTGCCTGAGTAAAGGTGTTTTTCCAAATGCTATAGGAAGACTGATCTCTGATCGCTATTCGTGGCTTATCAAAAAAAATGAAATATGTTTTAGTACCATTCATTCTTTTAAGGGGCTTGAATCAAAGATTATTTTTTTATTGGATGTGGAATCATTTAAAGATATTGAAAAGCGTCTGTTGAATTATGTTGCAATATCCAGAGCGCGTTCATGCTTATATATTTTCTATAGCAATTCAAAAGAAAGTGAAAGGCAGGAAATGCTACAGAAAGGATATCCTTTGTTGAAGTAAACAGGAATTATATATGGATGTCCATACCAAAGAACAGAGACATTATAATATGTCCAGAATACATTCAAAAGATACCAAACCTGAATTGATTATAAGAAAGTTTTTATGGGAACAGGGGTACAGATACAGACTCCAAAGAAAAGATTTACCGGGAAAGCCAGATATTGTTTTGCCAAAATTCAATCTTGCGATTTTTGTAAATGGTTGCTTTTGGCATATGCATAAATGTAAAAAATTCATTTTACCTTCTACGAATACTGAATTTTGGTATGAAAAACTAACGCAAAATAAAAAAAGAGATACGAAAAACTATAAAAAACTGAAAAGAGTCGGATGGAATTATATCGTGATATGGGAATGTCAATTATTAAGCAACAAAGAGAGACGTTTAAAAAAACTCATAGATTCAATACTTGCTCTTGATAAAAACAAATAAAAAGGCTGTTTCTATAAAAAATCCATATAAAAGGTATCACATCTGGTAAAATAATTGATGTCAGATCATTTTTCAACTTCCAATAGAGCTATTTTCCCTAATGTACCATATAATATCAAAGCTAATCTGGAATGAGATAACAGAGCCGTATTGTCCGCAGATTCTATGTCTTTCCATGAAAAATTGCACGGTTTACCTAATCTGTTATTTTGCGGTGAAAGAAAAAGTAAACGGTCGGATGATACGGGAACCGCCCGCCTGAAATTTGAACCGCTTGCCCCGCCATCGTGTAAGAGGTCACGCCGACTTTACCCGCCAAGTGCCGCCGTTATCCTGAAGTCCGGCTATGAATTTTGTCTAAACAACCGCCTTATTCACCTGAAACCGGTAGGAACGCAACTCGTCTTCCGTCAGTATCCCCTGCGTGACCGCCAGCTTGAGCAGCCCGACAATGTTATGTATCCCGAATTTATCGTAAATATTATTCAGGTGTTTATTGACCGTGCTTCTGCTTATTTTCAGGCAGCG
>Ga0082212_10006755_pt1 | contig 15331 bp, 14 predicted proteins | sample TergutNt197P3_FD_71548 | JGI IMG/M metagenome (GOLD analysis project Ga0082212, IMG submission 71548) | Neocapritermes taracua P3 segment gut microbial communities from Petit-Saut dam, French Guiana - Nt197 P3 | ecosystem: Host-associated > Arthropoda: Insects > Digestive system > Gut ...
AGGGGCGCTCCTGCGGAGCAGATCATTGACGATATGCTGGTCATGCAGACAACTGACGTCGATGCTGTAAGCGGGGCTACAAATTCCAGCATGGTCATACGAAAAGCGGTGGAAAACGCGCTTCTCAACCGTCGATAGATCTGCCGCCGACGTTGTGCAGCAGGATATGCCGATCCAATCAGTTTGAAAGGGTTCGCTTTCCGCATAGCGTATTTGTAAAGGTTGGCAATAAAATAGCATTTTCAAGTCAAAAAGTCAATTTGATTAGAAAATGCTTTTCTTAGGGCGCAATTCTTTTTGGAAGAACACCCTGTCCTTTAGCGCCGCGCCATCTTCAATGATCGGATAATCAAAATGCGCAGTAAAGTAGCCCGGTTCCCGGTGGGTTTCTTTGAACCCGCGCCGTTCGTAGAACGACAGTATTCCGCGGGCGTCGCCTGTGCCAAGAATGATTCTATCGTACCGGCTCTTGTAATAGTCTGCAATATGATCCAACAGCTTTGTAGCGTACCCTTGGCGCTGATAACGCTCGTCCGTCGCAAGGTTCTGAATCTCCAGAACGCCGGCACCTTCGTCTGTCACAACACAGATGCTTTTCAGATCGCCGTCGCATAAAGCGAAAAGCTGACCGCGTTCAAGATATTTATCAATATCGCTCTCCAGTTCGTCGCCAAGCAACAGTAGTGGAAGATAGTCTTTCTTATTTTTCGTTATAATTTGTATGTCCATTATGTTTCGATATGCGCATCGACGCACCATCCGCCGTCAACCCATACTTTGACGCCAGCTTCGCTTAGCCCGGTGATAATATCGGTAACCAGACAGATAATAACGACAATAACTCTTAGTTTAGCATATTGCCTCTCTCATTATATGATTGTTCGCAATTCTTCTGGTACTCCTTGTCGTTACCACCATCTATTGAGAAACCGGAGGCGAGCAGAATTCCAATGAAGTCTTTGAAGTTAGCGAGATTCTGGTTCATTTCGCAGCACCTATTGCTCTTGACAACTATCGCAAAAGTAAACGCTTCCGCCCATATATGCTTCCTTCTTGACCGCGCCACCGCAATCCGGGCATACAAGCGCTTTGTTGTTTTTTGACAACTTGGTTTTATAGCCGCCACTATTTCCGAACAAATCACGCTCGGTATCGCGCCCGCCGCAGTCAGTCATCGCGGAGAGGGTAGACTTCATGCTGTCGAATACTCCGCGCTTTTGCGCATCCGATAGGGTATTCATCTTTTTTTTCGGGTGAATTTTGGCGTTCAGCAAAATATCATGCAAAACCCCATTGCCGAGCCCAGGTATGCGCTGTTCGGTGGCAAGAAACGCTTTAGCGCTCAGTTTGAGGCTCTTTTCATCGAATAATGACTGGAAATATGCGTAATCAAACGCTTCCGACAGCGGGGCAATGGCGTTTTTTGCTGCTTTATAGTAGAAATTATCGTCCATCGCGCCTGCCGGAAAAGCCCACAAACCACCGTACATAGCGATTGTTCCGACAAGCGCTGAATCGTCGTCGAACGTAATCAAAAGTTGGTGTTTGGCGGGGAGTGGCTCTCCGGCTTCGTAATATCGTAGAACAACACCGTCGCCGAAGTGCAAAACAGGCGGGGGCAGGCTGTCTACGCTTTTCGTTTCAATTTCGACCCTTCCACCATATGCCACGGTTCTTTCGAGTACACATCCGCGTAATAGCTTGCCGTACTCGGAGGGTTCACCAAAAAACCATGCGAACTTGTGCGGCGACCCCGCCGCAAGAACTTCCTTGATCCGCTTGCCTTTGATTGCTTCGTTCATCTGATGCGATAAGACGATAGCTTCAGGTAATTCAATCATTTTGTATTCCTCGATTCCCAAGGGCGTAATTATCCCGCAAGACATTGCGTGATAGAATAGCATTGTCGAAAGACGAATACCGCATAGCGGACAACGCGCCATCTCCTTTTTCGGCTCATATTCTTCCGATGCGCCGTTTACGCCGCTTGTGAAAGTTAATAGACTTTATCGGAAGCAAAATACCGGAGGCCGGAAAGAAAAATGCAGCTTATAAATCCTACAATGATTCTTTATTATCAATAGTTTACGGATATGTTTTAGAAATACGTAATATAATACGGAATATAAAAATTTCGCTATTATCGGATGTTTTTATACAATTTCGGACAATGAAAATACCAAATTACGTTTCACACATACACCTTGGCGGGCTTGGCGGGTTGACCAGTAATGGGTGAACCCCGCCTTCTTTGCACCCGGATGCGTCGTTTGAATTGTCTACGTACCAGGCGTACCAGGCAACTTCTTCGATATCATCACTTCTACTGTTTCCACATGGAAATTGCCCGCCGATCAGCGCACATGTGCCGGTTTTTTGCTTCAGTCGTATATTACAATACAACATTTTTCGAGTATTGTTTCCTTTTCCGAGTTTTCACTGGCGATTGAACTTCATATATTTGTGTTTTTTGGCGGGACAAACCCCATTTATTTTTATTGTTAATACGTATATATACCGCCGCCATACTATCGAAAAATTCACTAATCCAATCATACTTTCCAAGTGGCACAACCTCGGTTTTATCTTCCACAATTCGCAATTCGTTTTCTCCGGCGTTACGGCTGATTCTTCCGCTGTTATTGTTGACGTCGCTACTAATTTCCCCGCTGCTATTGCTGGTATCCTCATTAACTTTTCCGCAGGCGGCAAGAAACAACAAGAATATTACCGCGGTTCCCCCCCCCCCCTCTGTTTTTTCCATATATTTTCATGGCTTTTCCTATATTGGCATAGTTAGTTGTCGCAGTATCCCAAAATGTGGCCTGTTTTTTTCAGAATATCCAGCGCGTCCGGCAGTGGGCGTGACTGATCAAGCGGAACGAAAAGGCGTGTCCATTCGTTGTTTTTTATCCCCTGTTTCGTTTCCGCCATAGGATATAGCCGTCGAATTTCCGGCAGTTTGTCGTCAAGAAGGGGTTCGTCTTGACGCATCTGCCAGCAAAAGCGGAACTCGTCGTTCGGATATACGACAAACCCAAGACCGTCTTTGATAGCCGATTCCAGATAGCCGCAATCTTGGCGAGGTTTATGCATGGAATAACCAGCCCGTTCAAAAAACGCCGTTATTTCAATGTAATCGTGTTTCATTCGCGCTCCTAATCATAGGAAAATAATCTGTCCCACACGTCCCACACGGGGAAATAACGTCAGATCTGCGAATTGTTTTATATATTCTTCGGAATGTTGTTCAAAAACGTTCATGGAATTTATATCGCTCCTTTGTTTGGTTTTACACTATTTTCTAAAATGTATGGATAGGAAGTATGAGCTGTTTATTCTATCCTGTCCTCGGTATTTTCACTTCTGGTAATGCACATTATGTCAACTTTACCGATCGCCCCGTCATAGCACTAAAATGCGAACTAAAAAAAGCATAAAAGCGAGCAGTCCATAGAACGGCCAAATAGCAATAGAGCCACACGCACATAAGATAGCCCAAGACGTTGCTGTTACCCCTGTACGCGGAGCAACGAAGAATACATCTTCGACAGTAGCTGTGCTAAAGTGCAGCTTGCGAATAAAGTCGTTGTAAACCGCGCGGAACTGCCGCTCAATCGCAAGGTAATACGAGTCAAGCAATAGGAACAAGACAATAGGGATGAGCGAAATCCACACATAATCCGGTTCGGTCTTCTCTGCAACGATAACTATGATGGCGGAAACCAACGAGACACACCACGTCTTACAACTAGAACTGTTTGTCGCCATACGAGTGACAACTGACTGGAGAATGGTGAGGTAGCTATGAACGGACGGTGAATCGAACGTCACTTTTTCCATATCGTTTAACACAATAGCTTCTTCAGATTGTCCCAATTCCAAGAATACAGTCGGCCCGCATTGGGAACTGCTGTATAGTTTCCATCTTTGTACCCGATGATCTGAACGATTGGGATGTTCTCATCGCGAGCCATCGCTACTTCCTTTATGACTCCGGATGCCCTATGCGTGTGCGTTCCGACCATAACAATAACCAAGTCAGATCGTTTGATGGCAGCACGAGCTTTGTCTTCCCAAGTCTTTATTGGAGCGGCTTCCTTCAATGACGTATCTATTACCTCAAACGGCGAGTCGGTCAGCTTAGATTGACCAATTATGAAGTCCTTCAATGTTTTGTCCTTATCAAAATCGAAACTGACGAACACTCTCTTCTTAGCCATGATGATTCTCCTTAAAGATTTTCCACCCAAGTTTCTAAATTTGACCCAGCCTCAAAAACGGCATATCCAGACCGACCAGTTTTTTGATGGGTTCCTTCATCAATTTTCTTATACAACTGAAGATATTCGTTTTCATACCAAATACCCCAAATACCATAATCGTCTTCAGTTGGAATTATAAAAATTTTTTCATATTTTTTCACGGCGTCGGCATAGTCTATTTCCCACGGGCACCAGTGCGACTTGGTAGAATTGCTCGTCGCGCGCGCGAAGGCTGTTAAAAAGTTGTTGGTTCATGCTTCATCCTTTCCGGCAATATAGCGCATGGAAGATTTTTCAGGAGATACTGATGACATCATTGTCTGCAACGGGCTGTTGGGCGACAGATAGGGAACGCAGTGTTCGTCGGTCAATGCAAGCACAAGACGGTTGCGCTCCAAAGCTGCGGCGCGGGTGACGCGGGCGACGGTGGCGGAGCAGGCTGTAACGATAAGCATACGCCCTTCCGTCAGCGGTTCCAGTTCATGTTCAAGCGGGCGATAATCACGAAAACCGCGCGCCAGCACTTGAATTACACAAGCTTTGCGGCGCAACAACGAATGAAGCACCTGTTGCTCCAATGGCGAATGAAAACCGCTGACAACGGTTTTCCGCGCTTTTATCCATTCCGGTATCCGGTCAAGCGTTTCAATCATGACATGGCCGGGACATTCGCGGGAGGCTATCAAACCAAGCAAAGGCGTTTCGATCAAAGCCGCGTTGCCGACGCCAAAAAGCTGCGGCGGCGTGTTGTCATCAAATCGTTTGAGGATCGACGTGGGAATAGTTATAGACGTTGGTTTCATACTCTTCAGGTCGCCAAAGTTACTTATCCATTGCAAAAATAAGCTTTCCAACACGGTATTGGTTTAAGTCGTCAATGGAATCTACTTTGAAAAAAGCTTCCGTGACCATTTTTCCATTTTGCGCGTTGGCCAACAGCACAATACCCTTGCCGTGAGACTTTCCATCATTGTAAGCCTTTATGATTTTGTATCGCAGCGCCACTTTGCCCGATCCTTTATGTTTTTCAAACGTCATCCATATCTCATATGGATTAGACAAAAGATCAGGGAGGACTGTGAGCCACGGTGCAACGTCTAGTTCGCTATTTTGCGCAATCTGGGCAACGTCAACTTCGATTCTATACGTAAAATCACCCGCAGGATATTCATAAGTAGTTATATCGCCATCAACCACGCGTCTAACTCCCGACTCAAATTCTGTGGTTTCCCTCATTTTGCGGCCATATTCTTTCGTTTTCAATTATCCTTGACGGCAGGAACTACATTTTCCAAAGACTCCAGTATGTAGCGTGGATTTCCTTGCCCAACCCGAATTTCACGCAGGGTCATTTTTACGTCTTTCGTTATGTATTTCGACAGTTGTTTTCCCTCGTAAAAAATCAAATCTGTTCTTCCTTTTTTTATGTTTCCATCGGCAAGCTCAAGTTCAAATCTGCGCTCCTGCGGCATAACGCCGATTAATGTTCCTTCTAGACATGTGTCGATTTCCACAATATTGCTTTTTGCCAGGCGAGGCGCTGATTTTTTCAATTGTTCCGCATTTTGAAAACGAAAAACATGTCCGTCAAAATCAAGACCGCACCATGCTTCGTACTGTAGTTGAAACTCCAGAAAATCATAAACATTTGTAACCGCGCGATGGTGTACTTCATCTATAAGTTCCGATAATTCTTCGTCCGTTCCGGCGGTAATGGTCTGAAAAATAGCCTGAATTTTTTTTATGCTTTCGTCCGTAAAGCGAATTTCTTCAAAAAACTTTTTTTCGTCCGCAACAGGCAATTCAAGTTCAAAGCCAAAAGAACCCAGCGCCGGTCCCACAACCAGCAACTGGTTTTGCTGTCTTTCGGGAATTCGGCCCTTATCGCCCAGTTTTCCTTTAAGGCTGGCGGCGATTGCCGCCACGGCAGTAGTAAATTTTTCCAAAGCCAGCCCAGCAAAATCAGCATGTATGCCGTAAGTTTCTTTTACGGGTTTCCCGCGGAACGTCAGCCTCAACCTATGTGAATCAGGCATGACTACCCCCGCAATCGCGTCGCGCGCGTCGTTCAGGCGTGATTCGTATCCTAAACGCTCAATCACGTTTTGTTCGGGAATTTCTTTTAATATTGATTCCAATGTCGATATTTCGGAAGAGTACCAAAGATATTCAGCCCGGTTCATGGCGCAACCTCCTCTATTTCATTATTTAAAATTTCCTCGACGGATTCGTCCTCACCTGAAGCCAAATCAAGTTGAATAAACCCTTTCCACGCATAGGTCTCGCGTTGATGAGACCATAAGCTGTACCAATAAGAAACATCGCGCACGTCTTTAGCCATCATAGCGCTTCCTAAAAAGACCGTATAGCCATCTACACGGAAGTTCACTTTTGTCTTTTTCGGGTCAAATAAATCAGGATTTTTTCTGAACAAATCATGCTGATTTTGGCAGTCATTGGGCAAGTGTGTGAATGTCACCACGTCTATGTCTCCGGGCGGTCTGTTTCTTATTGTTTCCACCTGTTCAACAAAACTTCCATTTATCCATTGAAAGCCGTTACAGATTCCAACTCCATGTAACGCTTTACGGTAACGCAGGAAATCCCGGAAAAGATTACGACGTTCTTTTGTATCAGCGAAAAAATCCATTGCTTCAACTAAAGTAATCTTGTAAGGCGAACGATTTTGTCCTGTCGGGAGTTCATTCGGCGCGATAGGCGCTATCAATCCTGACGCATTCCACGATAATGGCATTATATTTCCTCGTCGGTTCCGCCCATGCGGTATTTTATGTAGTAGTTGATGATGAAGTCGGTTTCCTCATCATTAAACCCATAATGCTTTGTAATATTCAAGTCAATTTGGTCTATCAACCACTTAGATTTGCCGACATAATAATTGACTTCCTTAACAACTTCGCCGCTTTTCCGGTGTCGAGTCCTGACGACAGCATTTTTTTCAAGATCAGCTAACAAATTGCACCCAAGTTCAATCAATACAGGGTCTGAAAAGACTCCTGCGTGTGATGGAAACTCCACGATATCGGTCTTGGTTACATGGTAACAATCTGATTCAAGCACCCAATACCAGTAATAAAGAGACGACGAAATCAGGCAGATAACATTCTTTTCTTCCCCAGATTTAACTTGGAGTTCCTTGTATTCGTTAGAAAGTTTTTGTTGAATACACTTACGGAAATTTCTCCCTCCGCTGTGGTAGTAAATCTTTGCGTTAAATTCATTTTTCGGTGGAAGATGTAATAAAAGCGGTTTTTGTACATGAATTTTTTTTAATATTGATATTTCTAATGCCGATCCAATCTTGAATATGGCATGAGTTTGTGCGTGGCGCAGGCTTTTTATGTATGAAAATGTTGGAAATAATGCTTCACGCGCCGATTCGTTCCAGCGGTTATATCGCGTACTGTATAAACAGGAAGAATCGGCTTTACTTCTTGAGTTTTGGCCAATTATAATCGAAAGATTCATGTCTACACCGACAAATAACTTGCCTGGACGTACAGCAAAATTGCTTATCCAAAGATTGACAAAATTTTTCTCCAAAAATTCCATTATTGGAGTCATACGGGGAGTTGATACTGAACTAATAGGTATAATTACACCAAGTCGCGCAAATCCCATTAAATGTGTAAATCGCTCAGTACATATTGAAAAGAGATTGCCTGTAGATTCGAGATCGAAACCAATAATCTTATATGTTGATATGACAGAAGTTTCCACATACGGCGGATTACCAATCACCACATCAAACCCGCCTTCGCGCATTACGCTGTAAAATTCCGCGAACCAGTGAAAAGGCTTATGGCTTTCGCGCCACGCGTTGAAAACTTTTACATTATCAGGATCAATGGCATAGCTGAAGGCCAGATACTTATCCAATTCCAGATTCAATTCGCCAAACCTGCCACGCAGACGGCGTTTGTCGTCCGCTGTTACCTTTCCGCCGTGTACCGTCTGCTGTTCACGGAAACGGTCGAACAGATCGGCCACATCCGCAATGCGGGCCTTAATTTCCGCACGGTGTTCCATATCGCTTAGTAATTTTTTATCTGCGTTGAACTGTCCTTCCGTAGCATAGCCCACAAGCGTGTTGCCGGCGCGGATATTGAAGTCTATATCAGGCAACGGTTCCAGATCGCGCGCGTCGTCAACCTGTGCAACCAGTTTCAGAAAAAGGCGCAGTTTGCAGATTTCAACCGCTTCAGACATGATGTCCACGCCGAAAAGGTTGTGCAAAATTATATTTTTATAAACGTAATAACGCCGCGAGGGGTGTCTTGCGACTTCATCCAGCACTTTGACGAAATCGGCCGCGCCGGATTTTCCCAGTTTTTTTGCGTCCTCGACAAATCCTTCCATGCGGTCAAGACAGGCTTCATAAAGCGGCTCCAGCACATTCAGAGCGGCGAAAAGGAAAGCGCCCGAACCGCACGTCGGATCAAGTATGGTTATGCCATGATGGAATTTTTCACGCGACCTTTCCGGCACACGCCCGACAATCGACTGCCAGACGGCACGCAGCAGATCGGGGCTTGAACAATTATCAATCACATCCTGCATAAATTGACGTATGTCCAGATTAAGCGTGATCAAATCATCTGCGGAACGGACGGTGCCGGAGCGGAGTTTTTCCAGTGTCGAAAGACAGCGCGTCCGCCTGTCCGCATATTCCCGCCATGTTTCGGTCGGGAGCGTGCCGCGTTCGCCCGTGGCGGTGTAAAACACGGCTTCTGTAAGATTGTAGCGTTTATCGAACATACGGGCTTTGGCGTCTTTCATACCGGTCTGCACGAAATCGGGCAAAGCGGTTTCAGGCACGGTTTCGCCGCCGGCGTCTATGACGCCGGTTTTCATCGCCGGATATACGCAGCGTTCCGGGTCGGCTTTAAGCAGATTCCAGACGGAAGCCTCGCCGTCAAACGCCACCTTGCATCGTTCGCGGGTGCGTTCAAGCAGGTGCGGAATAACGGTGTTCTTGCTGATGTATTCGGTAATGTCTTCCTTTGTGTAGTAGGCACCCATCTGTTTCTGGTTGATGTATTTTTCAAAGATATAGCCCAATACGTCGGGATTTATTTCGCGGCCTGATGATAACGGCCTGTCGTCAAGATGCCATTGCCATTCATCGAAGAAAGAAAATATACGTTCGAATGCTTCGTCGGGAATATCCATGTCCGGATTGGATTCTTCCATTTCATGAAGCGCAAACAGTCCGCCGTTCAGGTACGGCACTTCGCCTATAAGCGCGGAAAGTTCGGGCGAACGCGCGTTTTTGGGCGCGCCCAGCCCCTCATGAAATAAACGGAGAAGAAACATGCGATAGAAACTATGAAATTTGTTCTTACCCGCGGCCGCCCGCACACTGTTCAGCCGGTTGACGAGATAATTTCCATCTCCGTCCAGAAATCCTTTTTTCTGGATGAAGTAAATGAACATAAGCCGGTTAAGCATCAGCGACGCGTACCATTCCTTTTCGCTTACACTGTTCAGCCCGTTTACGAATTTGGCAAATTCTTCATGCAGCGCCTTGAATCCGTCATAAAAACTTTTCGTAACGCGGTCGCGGTCAAAGGCTTTGCGCAAGCCGGTTATTACATCCGTAAGCGTGATGGCGTCTTCTTCTTCCAGAGACCAGACGATTTGTGAAAGTTTCTGCCGCAGAGATTCGCCGCTCTGCCCCTTATGCCACGTATGGGTGCGTATGACGGCGGGACGGCCGGGCGCGCGGGAAACCCAAAGCCAGGTCATCATGCTTTGCGCGGCGTCGGTGAAAATCAGCAGGTGTTCATGCGCGATTTTCGCCGCTTCTTTTTCAATTCTTAGCAGTACAGACCGTTCAGGGATTTTGCCGTCGTGATCCTGCGAACAGCAAAACACGGCAACGCCGCGTTTGTGCGCAATCTGGGTGAGTGTAAAATTCCTTTCATCAGGAGCAATGGCGATGGCGATGATTTGCGGCCTTAGCGTTGGGTTGTCCCAGCCAAGTTCATTGAACAATTGTTCCAGCTTAAATTCGCCAAGAAGTTTTTGGAATCGCGTGGGATCAATATTCATCAGACCAGCCCCATTGAACAAATAAGTTTTGGTTCGCGCTTCCGTTCCGGGTCGTCGTCAATAACGCATAATCGTTCGTCTTCACGCAGTGTCAGAATAAGTTCAACCAGATGCTGGTCGGGAATACCTGCCTTGATTTGACGGTTGAGGCTGTCTGTCGCGGATTGACGTAGCGGGTATCGGTAGATTTCTTCCATCACCCTGTCGATTCGGCGAACATATTCCTCAGTGGTGAAAAGATCACGCTTGTCACCCAGGGTTTCACGGAAGCGTTTCAGGCGGTCATAAACCTTGAAGCGCGCGCCGGATGGGCGGCCTAGCGCGCCTCCGAAAGATTTTTCCTCAGCCTCGATGTGCGCAAGCCCTTTTTCCGTAAGCGCGTGATGCTGTTCGGTGCGAGGCAGCGCGGGGGTATCCGCTGAACACGCGGCGGCTTTCAAAATGGTGAATTGAGACTGGGTAACGGGATTGCCCGCTTCGTCCACCCACGCCAGCGCGTCATTACCCTGCGCTGTGCGCATATAGACCAGCACGCCGCGCGGGGAGACCGGATCGTGAGTATGCGCTTTTGTGGCGTAAATCACATTCGGCATGGCTTCTATTTTAGCGGAAAGCGACGGATCGGCATCAGTGGCGTTTTTCCATATCTGGTAGGCATAAGATGCAAGATCGACTTCGGCGTCGTCATCGTCGTCGAGAATACCGTTTTTCTCGGTATAGAGATCGCGAATCATTTCTTCGCCGTCAATTTCATCATCGAAAAAGCTTTCATCGGAACCAACAACCTTTGCGTTTTCCGCCAAACGCTGTCTGACACGCGACCGGAGGCGAATGATCCGTTCGATTCCGTCCGCCGGAACAAAGGAATAACACATTATAGTGTCCGACTGCTGGCCGATACGATCGACACGGCCGGCACGCTGGACAAGGCGTATGATAGCCCAGGGCAGATCATAGTTGACGATAATGTGAGCATCCTGAAGGTTCTGGCCTTCGGAAAGCACGTCTGTGGCAACCAACACGCGCAGTTCGTCCGCCGTGCTGATTTGACCGCGTTTGCCGTTCGATTCGGGCGAGAAACGCCACGCCATCTCTGTGGAGTTTGTGTTCTGACCGGTAACTTCTTCAATCCGCTGAACGCCGCGTTTGGCAAGCTGATGTTTCAGGTAATGGGCGGTATCGGCAAACTGCGTGAAGACGAGCAGCTTATCCGCCGGGTGAACATTGTTAACAAGATCAACCAAAGCGTCCAGTTTCGCGTCAGCGTCCGGATTCCATTCGCCGCAAATTCGCAGAAGCTGTATCAGCGACTGCGCGTCTTCAAGCAGATCACGCGACAGAGCCTTGGTGAATAATGTTCCATGAAGCCATTTGAACCGGTTTTTCAGCGGCCCGCTATAATCTCTATACACTTCAGCCGCGTGGATGCGATAGTCGGCTTCTGTACGCAGCTCATTTTTAGCGGAAACATCAGTTGAGGCATCATCATCGTTGTCGTCCGCAAACAGGGCGTCCGTGTCTTCATCGTGATAGCGGGGATCAAGCAGTTCGGCGTCCTGCGTTCCCAGCGGAACGTCAAGATCGTTTTCCAGCGCGTGAAGCACGACGAAGTTGCGCAGTATGTGTCTTTCAATGGACAAAATAAACGATGGGCCGGCGCTTTCGAGCCGCTTGAAAAGATTGGTTCGGCAAAAACCCATTAAACGCGTACCGGCGCGTGAAAGCCCGTCAATAATCCGTTTCTGCTGAGGCGTCGGCGGCGTTTGCGGAGCAGGCGATATATAGTTGCCCAAACCATAGCGCGGCAAACGTAAATCATTGATCGCATCAACAACCGGGTCGCTGTAGAAACGCGCGTAAGTATCCGCAGGATTGGAATCGTTTATCTGAAATTTTATATTTCTGGGTACGCGCGTGGGGAAATAGTATTTACGGCTATCCGCGAATATAAGATATTTTCCACGATCATCTTCATCGGTGTAATGCTGCATGATGAATCCCCGCGTGCGCCGCACCATGTAAAGGCGCATGAGATCGCGCCAGTCGTCCGGAAACCCGCTTTTTTCAAATGCCGCCAGTGAACGGACTCCGCATTGATGTCTGCGGATAAATTCATGTTCGCCGCCTAGTTCCGACAGCAGTTTTTCCGGGCGAATGCCGAGGTCGGCATCGTCATTCAAAAACAGGGATAACTGGGCGGACAAATCAAGATAAGTCTTGTTATACGGTGTGGCTGAAAGCAAAACCGTCAGGCTTTCATTGCGTTCAATATATTCACGAATGACCTGCCATCGTTTGCTGTCCTTATTGCGTAAATTATGCGATTCGTCGATGATTACAAGCCTGTACCGCCTTGTCTTTTCCGGAAGTTCGGCGAGGACTTTGGATAGAGACAGCACCTTGGCACGCAACTGATACCGGTGTGCATAATCTTCCCACATCGTAACAAGATTTTTGGGGCAAATAATCAGAGTCTGATTGTGGGGGTAGTCGTCTTCGAATATCTTTGCAACTGCGGTGGCCATAATCGACTTGCCGAGACCGACGACATCGCCGATCAAAACGCCGCCGCGTTTGTTCAGGTGATGCGCCGCAATCGTGACCGCCGCTGCCTGAAAACCAAATAGTTCGTTTCCAAAAACGGAAGGTATGCGAAATTCCGAAATTCCGGCGCGCGCTTCCTGCGACAGGTGATACGCCATTTTCAGATAAACATGGTATGGCTGTACGAGCCGGTTTCCCGCCCAGCTTTCGTCGATAATATCAGCCAGTTCTTTTGAAATATCCACACACCAGCGGTCATGCCAGCGATCTTCAAACCAGACGGCCAGCTTATTACAAGCGTCATGCTCCAACACATCGACATTAAGTTCGCCCTGTTTGTCGAGACCAGCCAGTGTTAGATTGGAACTGCCGAGAAAGCCTGTTATCGGATTATTGGCGTCATGCCGGTACGTAAGATACAGCTTGGCGTGCAGACGATTTAGATAAACTTTAACAACCAGTTTTTTGGCCCGGATCTGAGCCGAAAGTTGCCTTAGTACCGTTTCATCAGCGTTGGTTGGAACACCGAAAGTCAATTGACTGCGAAATTCTTCCGCCATGCGCCGCTTTTGCCGCAACGCGGTTTGGTTGTCCAATATATCTTTTTCATCATTAATTCGTAATGTTTGCCGAAGTTCGTCGCTCGGAGAAACGTGCATACCTACTATAAGCCGACAGCATTGTCCGTCGCCGCCCGCCCAATGCTCCACGTATTCGGCCAGATGCTTCCACCCCCGAAGGCTGAAATACCCCACGCATATATCCGCGCGTTCAGCCACTTTGAGCGTATCCTGCAATGCGGGTAATAGCGGCAGATCAATGTTGTCGAAAATTCTCGGCACTATTCCCTCCAATTAACAGGCATTTATTAGTTTACTCCTACAAGATCGCCTTAAAACAGCAGTAGTTTACTACGAAATCGCGCAATGGTGGAGATCCATGATGTTCGACACGCTCATTGCCGCCGACAGGCGCAAAGGTTTCGCCGATTTCCGGTTTGATGGTTTCAGATTCATTCTCCAGAAACGAGGACGGGGACAGCCCGTGCTTCCATGTCAGGCGTTAATCATGACAACGCCTGTATCCCCCTTGTGGTTTATTTCAGTGCAGTTCTTTTCATACAGCCCGCGCATCAATGCTTTTGGCTTTTGCGCGGGCTTTCGAGGTTAATCTGCCGTTTGTTGATTTTTCGATTGATGCGGTGTACCGGGCTTATGACTTATCGCCTTAATCCAGCACCGCCGCAGTAACCGGAGTGGTGATCCGGTGTACCGCCCATTACAATTACACACTCAAAAGTTTCAAAATTGGGTCAAACTGCCTGTAAATGTCGTTCTGAAACCGCCGTAGCCGCGACCTCACCATGAGGCGGCAAAGAATCTCACCGATGGGTTTGGCCTTGTGTTTGCTGTTTGCGAGCGGAACGGTCATAGTACCGCCGTTCGCCTCCAGTACCTCCGATATGGTCAGATTCAGTCTTTCAAGCTCGGTCATGTATTCGTCGTCAAGGCGCGGAATGGTGATTTCTATCGGCATGTAGCTTTCCTGAAACTCCATCGCTTCGCCGCTGTCGTCGTAATCGAAAAAGTTCTCACCGTCTTTTTGATTCCTGAAAACAACATAAGAAACTCTGTCTTCGAGTTCACTTGCCCAATTAAGGAAAGTTTGAACCGCATCCGGCGAAGTGGTGATTGATGCAAGGCATATAAAGTTTACTTTCTTTAACGCATCGTCATCAAAAGGAACGCAAGCCCACCAGTCAAGGGTATCTCTTCGGGAAAGAAACGTGAAAGCGTTCTGTTTTCATCGTCCATATCCAGCAATACCGGATTATGTCCATGCTCACGAAGATAAGTCGTAAGAAAACGAACTGCTGTTGACTTTCCCGTACCGCCTTTTGCGCCTGCTGTGAAAATAATGGTAGCCATACTATTTATTCTCCTTTTTGAGTTGTTTTTCGTTTTTCTGCAAGTAATCTGCGTCGCTCCGCCGCTTCTTCGGGCGGCAGACGATGCAGGTTGTAAGTTTCACTAAACTGCATCTTAAAAATCTTTTTCGGTTCTTCGGGCGTTAATTGACTTTTCTTTTTGTGTTGCTCCTCCTCTAACCTTTTTCGTTTTTCTTCAATTCGCTTATTACGCGCCGCCGCTTCTTCATCCGACAGGCGCGTAAGGTTGTAAACGTCGCTCCACTCCATATTAAATTCTACTTCCGGTGGCTGTTCTGTCGGCGTTGCCGGTTTAGCTGCAACCGATTGTGTTGGCGTTTCCTGTACTTCAAAACCCGTCTGTTTAGATAAAGACGGCACTTCTGTAGTTGGCTGGTTTACGTCGTTTATCAGTTCAATACATCCCGCATATTTACAAGGCTTATAACCTTTCGCACGGACTTTAATAAAATTAAGAACCGTTCCACGACTGACTTGAATCTGATGCGTTTTTCTCATA
>Ga0082212_10006756_pt1 | contig 15328 bp, 17 predicted proteins | sample TergutNt197P3_FD_71548 | JGI IMG/M metagenome (GOLD analysis project Ga0082212, IMG submission 71548) | Neocapritermes taracua P3 segment gut microbial communities from Petit-Saut dam, French Guiana - Nt197 P3 | ecosystem: Host-associated > Arthropoda: Insects > Digestive system > Gut ...
CTCCTCCCCCCCGCCCCGCCCCCCCCCCCGCGCCCGGGCGGGGAAACCCGGGTCCCCAAGGGCCTTGCTAAGTTCCGCGCCCGTGTTGAAGTCGTTGTACTGCACTAAATAATACTTGGAGGCGTTGCCCCAGTCGTTGTTCCCGTCGTAATGGTACTCCCAATCGCCGGTGGAGGCGTACTCCATATCGAAGGCCGGGACGGTGGAGTAGACAGTCACCTCGCCGGCGTCCTGATCTTGGTCGTATGACACGCCCACCTCGGTCAGCCAGCCGAAATACGAACTGGAGTAAATTTTGAACGTGTCGTCGATGTACGTATACAGGCAGTCCTTGAAATACTCGCCTGTCAGCACGAAACGGAAGTCTCTGGGCAGGTTGTAGAGCGGCTCGGCGTAGTCGTATTCGCTCTCCGAGAACTGCTCCTTTAACTGCGAGGCCAGCATAGCGCCGTCGCCGTACAGGATGGGCCTGCTGACCGGCGTGCCGCCGCCGGACGGGTCGCCGGAGTTGCCGGACGGGTCGTCGGCGTTGCCGGACGGGTCGCCGGAGTCGGGCGCCGGCGTGGTTCCGCCGTCCGGGTCTGATTTGTCGGAACAGGCGGCCAGCGCCGTCAGCAGCAGGAAGAGCGCCAGCAGGATTGACAGTGAGCGTTTCATGGATATGACCCCTCTCGTTTCTTTATATCTGTATATAGCCTCAACTATAATACCCTGACGGAGTATAAAAGGTTGCGCGCTATTCAAAAAAACTGTGCAAAAACCGGATGAACGTCTCCTGGCTGACGTTTTCGCCCTTGACGGAGACCCCCGCGCCGCCGGTGACAAACCGCGCCCAATACGCGCCGGTGTCCGAATCTACCCCGGCGGCCAAAGGCTTGCCGCCGATCTCGGACGTGTCCCGGCCCTCCGAAACGTGCCCCGGCGGGAACTTGCCCTTCGACACGGCGACCTCTATCGCGCCGCCGTCCCCGTCGCGGTACAGCGCGGCGTACCAGTCTAAATAGACTTTGCCGTTGGCCGTGTATACCACCGCCGATTCCTCCGCAACCGCCATACCCTTGGGCGGGCTGCCGGACGGTATGTCCGCGCCTAAAAACTCCCGGTATTGCGCGGTCGTCCAGTCCTCGCGTACCATGCCGGGGCCGCCCAGCAGGGGAGGGGGCGATTTTTCCGCGTCCTGTTGGAATACCAAAAAGCCGTCGGTCAGCTCGACCCGCTCCATGTGCAGGCCGTCCGCGGGTTTGGTGACGAATATGTCCGGCGTTCCCGCGGGCCAGACGGCGTAAAGGATGACCGCCGCGGCGACCGCCGCCGCCGCGGCACCCATGTACAGCGGCGCCCTCGGGGGCTTTTTGTTCGCGTGTCTCACGGCGCGCGCCGTTCGCTCGATCAGTTCAGGCGGTACGGGGATTTTTTGGACGGCGCTCTTGTATTGTTCAGACATATTCGCCGCCCTCCCCGCTCAAGCGTTCCCTCAGCATGGCCCGGCCCCTGAACAGCCGGGACTTGACGGTGGACTCCTTGCTGTTCAGCAATTCGCCGATCTCTTTGACAGAAAACCCCTCGTAATAGAATAAATGGATGACCGCCCTGTATTTGTGCGGCAGTTCCAGCACCGCCCAGTAGACGTCGTTCTCCTCGGGCGAGGCGCAGGGGATGTCCGGCAGGGGCTGTGCGGCCTCTCTCTTGCTCCGCGTGAAATGCTTCTTGCAGCAGTTCAGGGCGACGCGTATCAGCCACGCCTTCAAATGCTCTTCCGACTGTATCTTCTTTTGGTGCTTGACCAGGCGCAAGAACACCTCTTGAAACACGTCCTCGGCGTCGGCCCTATTTTTGGTCTGCGACAGGGCGATTTTATACACCATGTCCGAGTGTTGCCGCAGGACGCCGTCCACGTCTATCTCTATACCCGACATTCCATGTACCCGGCTGTAAACGGCAGATGCCCGAATGTCTTTGTGCCTGTGTGGACAAAGCCGTTGGCGGCATACCAGTCTTTTAACACGGTGTTCTCCTCGATGATGTCGATGGTGATTTTACTCCCGCCCAGCTCCTTGGCTTTCTGCTTGCAGAAGCCGAGCAGCCGCGCGCCAAAACCCTTGTGGCGGTATTCGGGCAGGACGGCCAGGTTTTTCAACTCAAACACGCCGCCGCCCTTATCCTCAAGAGAAACATACCCGACAATGCCGCCGCTGTCAAAATACCCGTACATGAAATTCCCTATTTCCATACGGTGTTCCAATTTCTCAATTTTGGTAAAACTGGTGTGGGTCGGGCAGTTCTGCTCGGTCAGGTTAAAATCTTTGGCGACGGTGGCGAAACTCTCCCGGATCACCGAAAGACAGCGTTCGAGGTCAGACGCTTGTATTTGTTTTATCACTTTTGAATCTCCCCTTCAGCACGGGCGCGAGTTTGTTCACCAGCGCCGAGCCGATGATGATTTTCACCGCGTCGCCGGGCAGGAACGGTATCACGCAGGCGGTTATTGCCGTTAAAAGACCGGCGTTGGTCACAAACATGAACCACAGGATACCCGGCGCGTACACGCACAGCGCGCCCGCCGTCATGGCCAGCGGCAGTATTTTCATGCCATTTCCAAAGCGTTCGGCGATCAGGCCCACCATAAAGGCGCATATCACATACCCGATGATAAACCCGCCCGTCGGCCCCGCCAGCACGCCCAATCCGCCCTGAAAGCCCGAGAACACGGGCGCGCCCATCGCGCCGATCAGCACGAACACGATTTGGCTGACCGCGCCCCCGCGCGCGCCCAGCAGCCCCCCGGCCAGAAAGACCGAAATGTGCGTCAGCGTGATGGGCACGGGGCTGAACGGTATGGGGATCGAGTACGGCGACAACGCCGCGCTCATGGCCGCGAACAGCGCGCACAACGCCATATCCGCAACTGTAATTTTTTTCATAGTTTAACAGACACCTCTCCGTATAACAGTGATTCTCTCTCTCCGCAAGGCTTTTCCACAATCAAGCGGCCCTCTTCATCCACATCTATTGCGGCGGCCTGAAACGTCCTGTCCGGCATTGTTACCGTCACCGTTTTACCCAGTATGAACATGCGGGCTTTGTACTCCTCGCGGAGGGCGCGGGCGTCCGCCCACGCGCCTCGCGGCGTCAGCAGGTTCAGCAGTTCGGCGGCCAGACGCGCGTGTACGCCGTCCCCCGCCCCTTGAAACACCGCGCCCGCAACGCCGTCCAACCCTTGCGGGGCGGACGACACGTTGACGCCGATGCCCACCACGCACCGCTCGCCGCCGACGGCTTCGGTCAGGATGCCGCACACTTTTTTGCCGTCCGTGAACACGTCGTTGACCCACTTGACGCGCGGTTTTACGTCCGTCAGCCCAAGCGTCCCCGCCACGTTTTCGACGGCGCGGCACACCGCCACGGCGGCGGCGGCCGTGATCCACGTCGCGGACGAGAGCCCCATGACGCGCGGCTCTGCTATCACGCTCATGTAAAGGCCGCCGCGCGGCGACGCGAACGCGCGGCCCAGCCGCCCCCTGCCCGCAGTCTGGGTATGGGCGATCACGGCGTCGCCGTGCGCCGCGCCGTCGGCGGCCAGCGCCTTGGCGGTGATGTTGGTGGACTCCAGCGTCTTGTATATGTGGATACGCCCGGTTTGCGTTTTCAGCAGCGGGCGTATGTCCTGCTCGTCTAAGAGCCTGTCTAACGTCAGCAAATCACCGTCGTCCAGCCGAACGGGTCGGGCGCGCGCCCCCACTGGATGTCGGTCAGCGTGTCGTAAAGGCGTTGGGCCACAGGGCCTACGCCGCCCACTTTAATGTCTTGGCCGTTCCAGCGCAGCGAGCCGACGGGCGATATGACCGCCGCCGTGCCGCTGGCGAACGCCTCGGACAGGCGTCCCGCTTTGGCGGCGTCCACGATCTCGCTTATGGTCACGTCGCGCTCCTCCACGGGCATGTCCCAGCTCTTCAACAGCTCGATGCAGGACACGCGCGTGATGCCTGGCAGGATGCTGCCGCTCAAGGACGGGGTCAACACCTTGCCGTCCACCACGAAGAAGGCGTTAGACGTGCCGATCTCCTCGATGCGGCTGTGTTCAAAGGCGTCGGTCCACATGACCTGCGCGAACCCCTCTTTCTTGGCGGACTCCTGCGCGCGCAGGGTGGCGGCGTAGTTCGCGCCCACCTTGGCCGCGCCCATGCCGCCGCGCACGGCGCGCACGTCCTGGGTCTCGACAAAGATATTGGTGGGGGCCATGCCGTCCTTGTAGTAAGCGCCGGACGGCGACAGGATAATAATAAACAGGTAGTTGTTCGAAGCGCGCACGCCCAGGAACGGGTCGTTGGCGATGATGAACGGCCTGATATACAGCGACGCATCCTTGGCGCGCGGCACCCAATCGGCGTCGGTTTTCACCAGCGCCGTCAGGGCTTCCATCTGGAGTTTTTCATCTATCACCGGCACAAACAGGCGCTCGCACGAGCGGTTCAAGCGCCGCACGTTTTCCTCCGCGCGGAACAGCCTGATCTTATCGTCCTGCCCGCGGTAGGCTTTTAGCCCCTCGAACAGTTCCTGCCCGTAGTGGAACACCATGCTGGCCGGGTCAACCGACAGCGGGCCGTAGGGCACGATCCGGGCGCCGTGCCAGCCCTTGCCGGGCGCGTAGTCCATCAAAAACATGTGGTCGGTGAAATGCTGGCCGAAGCCCAGATTTTCCTCCGACGGGCGCGGTTTGGGGTTTTGCGTCTTGGTTACGGCGATGCTCATTCTAATTCATTCCTTTCCCGCGCGGTCCATATCCTTGCTGCGTATCTCGACGCGCCTGATTTTGCCCGATATGGTCTTGGGCAATGTGTCAACGTACTCGATGATGCGCGGGTATTTATACGGCGCGGTGATCTTCTTGACATGGTTTTGCAGTTCCTTGGTGAGTTCCGGCGTTCCCACGCAGCCTTTTGACAGCACGATCGTGGCTTTCACCGCGAAGCCGCGTTCCGGGTCGGGGACGCCGGTGACCGCGCACTCGGTGACCGCCGGGTGTTCCAGCAGGACGCTCTCCACCTCAAACGGGCCGATCCGGTAGCCGGAGGACTTGATCACGTCGTCGGTGCGGCCCACGTACCACAGGAACCCCATCTCGTCCATATACGCCGTGTCGCCGGTGTGATACAAATCGTCATGCCAGACGCTTTTGGTCATCTCGTCGTCGCGGAAGTAGCCCGAGAACATGCCGTACGGCTTGCCGCCGCCTTCTTCGTCGGTGCGGATGCAGATTTCACCCACCACGCCCGCGTCCACTTCGTTTCCGTCCTCGTCGGCGATGATCATGCGGTAGCCGGGCGCGGGCAGGCCCATCGAGCCGAGGCGCGGTTGCATCCACGGGTAGCCCGTCCAACAGCTGAGAGTGGTCTCGGTCTGGCCGAAGCCCTCGAATATCTTGTGTCCGGCGCCCTCGAGCCAAACCTTGTAGACCTCGGGGTTCAGCGCCTCGCCCGCCGCCGCGCAGTGTTTGAGCGACGAGAGGTCGTATTTCTTCAAATCCTCTTTGATCAGATAGCGGTACATGGTGGGCGGCGCGCAGAAGGTGGTGATCTTGTATTTCTCTATCTTCTCCAGTATATCCGGGGCCGAGAATTTGTCGAAGTCGTAGGTGAACACCGCGCTCCCGGCCAGCCATTGGCTGTACATCTTGCCCCACAGGCTTTTCAGCCACCCGGTGTCGGAGATGGTGAAGTGCAGGCCGCCCTCCTCGCAGCGGTGCCAGAAGCAGCCGGTCATCAGGTGGCCGAGCGGGTAGGTGTAGTCGTGCCATACCATCTTGGGGTAGCCGGTGGTGCCGGACGAGAACGCCATCAGCATCATTTCGTTCTTGGTGTTGTTACGCGCGACAGGCGTTTCAGGCGCGGCCTCCCATTCGGCATCGAAGTCGATCCAGTCCGCGCCGCGCGCGACATTGGGTGCAGCGGCACGCTGCCCGAACACTGCCAATTTTTTTACGGTCGGGCACTCCGGCAACGCCTCTTCCATGGCCGCCGTGACGCCGAAACGCGGGGTGGTCAGCAGCATCTTGATGGACGCGGCGTTCATGCGGTATTCAAAGTCCTTCTTGGTCAGCAGGTACGTGGCGGGCACCGCGACGGCCCCCATCCTGTGCAGGCCCATCAGCACCGGCCAGTAACGCCAGTCGCGGGACATGGTGAGCATCACCATGTCGCCTTTCCCGATCCCGTGCGCCGTGAAGAAGTTGGCGGCCTTGACCGACAGGCGGCGGATTTCCTCGAATGTAAACCGTTTTTCCTCGCCCTCGTTGGACAGCCACAGCAGGGCAAGCGCGTCCGGCGTCCGGGCGGCGATCGCGTCGAGGCAGTCGAAGGCAAAGTTGAAGTCGTCCGGGATGTTCAGCTTGTAGTTTTTACGCAAATCCTCCAGCGTGGCGTAGTCGTCACGGTGGCGGCCTGTGAATTTCTCATATAACGGCATTTTATCGTTCCCCCTTCTGCATGACAAGCGCGAGGAATCGCGCGGGTTTGCCGTCCAACGCCCGCATGGCGTGGGCGCGCGAAGCGTCAAAGTACACGCTGTCGCCCGTGTTCAGCTCGTAAGTCAGGTCGCCGATAAAGAATTTCATGCGGCCCTCCACCATCAGGTTGAACTCCTGGCCCTCGTGGGCGTGCAGTTCGGGCGGCGACGTGTCGTCCTTTGGCTCCACCGTCACCATGAACGGCTCGGCCAATTTATCGCGGAACGTGAACGCCAAGTGGTGGTAGCTGTACGCCGCCCGGCGGTCTATGGCGTACCCCTCGCCACCGCGGGTCACGCAGCAGGCCGACAGCTTGGGCGAGTCGCCGCTCATCAAATCCACCACGTCAACGCCCAGCGCGCGCGCGGCGTTGTACAGGAACGAGAACGAAAAATCGCGTTCGCCGCGCTCGTACTCGTCCAACTGCGCGGCGGTGACGTTACAGCGCGCCGCGAAGTCCTCGCGGGTTATGTCCTCAATGTCCCTCAGCGCGGCCAAGCGCTGGCCGATCTCTTTTAGCTGCTGTGTCATTTCATGCACCCCTATTCATTCAAATACAGTTCTAACGCTTCGACGGTCTGGCGGCTCACGGCGTGTTCCATGCGGCAGGCGTCTGTCTCGGCGATGTCGTCGGACAGGTAAAGCCGTTCGGTCAGGAACCGTTTGAGCAGCGTGTGGCGGCGGTACACCTCGCGCGCGTGTTCCACGCCCGGCTCGGTCAGCATCAGCGTGCCGTACCGCTGGTGTGTGACCAACCCCTCCTCGCAGAGAGAGCGCACGGCGCGCGATACGCTGGCCTTGGTGAGTCCCAGACGCTGCGCGATGTCGGTGAGGCGTACCGGGTCACGCGCGTCGCCCAGCGTGTAAATAGCCTCGATATAGTCTTCCATGGAAGGCGTCACGGCGGCTGGCCCCCTTCTTCTGTGATTTGTGCGTTGATTTTTTATTGTACCACAACATGGGGCGGTTGTCAAAATTTTGCTTTTACATTGAATTGATGGTATAATACCACCATTACAGACATATAGAGAGGTCGATGTTTATGGTAGGCGCGGTGCGGTCGCTGGGGGTCATGGGGCTGACCGGCTACGAGGTGGGCGTGGAATGTCATCTGTCGGGCGGACTGCCCGGCTTCAACTTAGTGGGGCTGCCCGACGCCGCCGTCAAGGAGTCGCGCGAGCGCGTGCGCGCCGCCGCCCACAACTCGGGGCTGCCGTTCCCGCAGCGCAACATAACCGTCAACCTCACGCCGGCCGACAAGCGCAAGGAGGGTTCCCTGTACGACCTGCCCATTCTGCTGGGCATACTGGCCGCGGACGGCGCGCTGACCGTGCCGCGCGGCGCGGCCTTCTTAGGAGAACTGTCGCTGTCGGGCGAACTGAGGCCGGTGAGCGGCGTGCTGTCCATGGCCATAGCCGCCGCGGAGTCCGGCGCGGATGCGCTGTACGCGCCGTTGGCCAACGCGGGCGAGGCGTCGCTGGCGCGCGGCCTGACGGTCTACGGCGTGGCCAACGTGCGTGAACTGCTTGACCACCTGTCGGGCAAAGCGCCGCTCCAGCCGCGCGGGCCGTGGGAACCCCCGAACGACGAGTCCGCGCTTCAGCCCGACTTCATGAACGTGCGGGGACAGGAAAACATCAAACGCGCGTTGGAGATCGCCGCCGCGGGCGGCCACAACGTGCTGATGAGCGGCCCGCCGGGCGCGGGCAAGAGTATGCTGGCGCGCCGTATGCCGTCCATCCTGCCGCGCCTTACATACGAGGAGGCGCTTGAGTGTACCCGCGTCTATTCGGCGGCGCGGCTGCTGCCGCCCGAACGCCCGCTGATGGACGCGCGGCCCTTCCGCTCGCCGCACCACACGGTATCGACGGCGGGGCTGTCGGGCGGCGGCTCGTCGCCCAGGCCGGGCGAAATTTCGTTGGCCCACAACGGCGTGCTGTTCTTAGACGAACTGCCCGAGTTCTCGCGCGCCGCCCTCGAGTCGCTGCGCCAGCCCATGGAGGACGGTATGCTTACCCTGTCGCGCGCCAGCGTGTCGCTGACCTACCCGGCGCGCTTCATGCTGATCGCCGCCATGAACCCCTGCAAATGCGGGTGGCACGGGCATCCGTCGGGCAAGTGCCGGTGCAGCGAGGCGTCGCTGGCCGTGTACCGCGACAGGGTGTCGGGGCCGCTGTTAGACAGGATAGACATGCACGTGGGCGTGCGCGGCGTGGAGTATTACGAACTGACCGAACCGGCCAAGGCGGAACCGTCCGAGAGCATACGCCGCCGCGTGGAGGCCGCGCGCGCCGTACAGCGCGAACGCTACGGCGACGGGCTGACGTGCAACGCCCATCTGGCCGCCGAACTGCGCGAACAATTCTGCGTGCCGGACGCCGAGGCGTCCAAACTGCTCAAGTCGGCGTTCGACCGCCTGTCACTGTCCGCGCGGTCATACGACCGCATCGTAAAAGTGGCCCGCACCGTGGCCGACCTCGAAGGCGCCGAAAACATCGGCGCGGCACACGTCGCCGAAGCGCTGCAATACCGGCGGCAGGAACAGGTGCGTTCGTAGGGCGCGACGTCCTCGGCGCGCCGTGCAAATGCCGCATATTGCTAAAAAATGCAGCGTACCGTTGTATAAACACGGCGCGCCGAGGGCGTCGCGCCCTACGAATCGTTTTAGCTGTGCGCATTGGGGGCGATACCCGTATCGTCCCGCGCTGAGGTGAATAGTCTATGAAGAATTTTCCCGTGAGGAAGCATCCCCGGTTGAAAGACTATGACTATAATCAGAATGGCGCGTATTTCATCACGTTCTGTGTCAAGGAAAAGCATGAAATGTTGGGCAGGGTTGTAGGGCGCGACGCCCCCGGCGCGCCGTTTTTAGAACTATCCGACTATGGCAAGACTGTTCGCCAAGAAATTGATGAAACGCAAAAGCATTACGATGGCGTCACTGTTGATAAATATGTTGTAATGCCCAACCATGTACATATGCTTATATCGGTAAACAGGGACGACGGCGCGCCGAGGGCGTCGCGCCCTACAAACGCATTGATACCTGCAATCGTGGCTGTTATAAAAAAGAATACGAACAGAGCGTTTGGCTTTGATATGTGGCAACACTCCTACCACGACCATATCATCCGCGGCGAAGACGAATATCGGCGTATATGGGCATATATAGAAGAAAATCCGGCAAAATGGGCGGAAGATGAATATTATCAATAGTATGAAAGGACACCACACACCATGCTCATCTACAACGCGCGACTCCACACCATGCGCGGGGGCGTCATTGACGGCGGGTGGATACGACTCGAAAACGGGCTGATTGCCGCGTTGGGCGAGGCCGCGGCGTGTCCCGCCGCCGTTGACGGCGACATGGACGCCGGGGGGCTGCCGCTCACGCCGGGGCTGATCGACGCCCACTGCCACATCGGGCTGTTCGAGGACTCGCAGAACTTCGACGACACCGACGAGGCCAACGAGTGGGCCGAACCAATCACGCCGCATCTGCGCGCGTTGGACGCCGTGAACCCGCTGGACAGGTCGTTTGGCGAGGCGCTGCGCGGCGGCGTGACCGCCGTGTGCGTCGGGCCGGGCAGCCTGAACCCCATCGGAGGTCAGGCGGTTGTACTCAAAACGCATGGCCGCCGCGCTGACGATATGGCGGTAAAACAGCCCGCCGCGCTCAAAATGGCGTTCGGTGAAAACCCGCGCCTGCGCGGCAAGCGCGACAAGCCGCCGCACACGCGCATGGGCTGCGCGGCGCTGATACGCGAGGCGCTGTTCAAGGCGCGCGCGTACGGCGAAAACCGCGCGGAATACGACATGGCGTCCGAAAGCCTGCTGCCCGTGCTGAACGGCGAACTGCCGGTACACGCCCACGCGCACCGCGCCTGCGACATCTTCACAGCCCTGCGGATCGGCGCGGAATTCGGGTTTGCGCCGGTGATTGTACACGCCACCGAGGCCGGGTCTGTCGCGGACGCGCTGGGCGGCGCGGAAATCATCGCCGGGCCGTTCTTCGGCACGCGCTCCAAGCCTGAACTGTCCGGCCTCTCGTACGAGACGCCGGGTCTGCTCTCGGCGGCGGGACTCAAGCCGTGCCTGTGTACCGACGCGCCCGAACTGCCCATAGACTCGCTGGCGCTGACAGCCGCGCTGGCGGCCCGCGACGGTATGCCGCCCGACGAGGCCCTGCGGGCCGTCACGCTGTACCCCGCCCGCGTATTAAAACTCGAACACCGGATGGGCGCGCTCAAACCGGGCTTGGACGCCGACATTGTGCTGTGGAACACCGGCCCACTGTGTGTTGACGCGCGGCCCAAAGCGGTGTTTATAGGCGGGGAAAGGCTGGTATGACAATGGTTATAACCCCGGACCGTATTTCTGAAAAAATATCCGAACTGTATATCAAAGCCAACCGGGAACTGCCGGAGGGCGTGGTTCGGGCGCTCGAACGCGCCTTGGCGTCCGAGCGAGTCCCGGCAGCTAAGGACGCCATGCGTATCATGCTCGAGAACGTGAAGCTGGCCGGGCCGCTACCCATCTGCCAGGACACCGGCGCGGCCGTCGTCTTCTGCGAGTGGGGGGGCGGCGTCACGCTGGCGTCCGGCACGCTCCAACAGGCCGTTGACGCGGGCGTGGCGCGGGCGTGCGAGGAGGGGTATCTGAGGCCGTCGATGGTGGCCGACCCGCTCAGGCGCGTGAACACGGGCGACAACACGCCCGCCGTTTTGCATGTGACAATCACCGAAGGCGAACGGGTCAGATTTACAGTCGCGCCCAAGGGTTTCGGCTCGGAGAACATGACCGCGCTGCGCATGTTCACGCCCTCCGACGGCCCCGATGAGATCATTGAGTTCATCACCGAAACGGTCAAACGCGCCGGGGCCAACCCTTGCCCGCCCGTGATCGTGGGCGTCGGGATCGGCGGCACGTCCGAACAGGCCGTGTTGATGGCAAAACGCGCGCTTCTGCGCGCGCCGGACGACTGCCATGAGGACGAATTCTACGCGGACACGGAGCGCCGCGCCTTGGAGCGCGTGAACGCGCTGGGCATCGGCGCGCAAGGGTTCGGCGGCGGCGCGACCGCCCTCGGCGTGAACATAATAGCCGCCCCGACGCACATCGCCGGGCTCCCGTGCGCCGTTGCCCCCGGCTGCTGGGTAACCCGCCACGCGGCGGGGGAACTGTAAGTTATTACAAAAATTTCGATTTTCCTATTGACAAGTGCGCCAAGAGTGTATATACTAACCATATACAGTATTGCGAGGTGATGTCAATGGCAATCATTGTTTCATTGCAAAGCGAAATACCCGCTTATGAGCAAATCAAGGTGCAAATCAAAGCGCAGATACTTTCGGGCGACTTGACGGCCGACGAACCGTTGACCTCTATGCGTCAGCTTGCGCGGGATTTGCGGGTAAGCGTAATTACAACAACACGCGCATACGGCGACCTTGAAGCCGAGGGGCTAATCTACACCGTGCAGGGACGCGGTTGTTTCGTTAAGGGCAATGCAAATCTGGTACGCGAACAGTATTTGCAAGCCGTTGACGAATCATTGCAAACAGCGGTGAACAAAGGCAAAGCGGCAGGATTGACACTTGCCGAATTGCAAAACAAACTGGAGGGAATTTATGATGACCAACGCGATTGAAATCAAAAACCTTTGCAAGCAATATCCGGGGTTTGCGTTGAATGACGTTAGTTTCAACGTCCCGCAAGGTATGTGCTGCGGGTTTGTCGGCCCGAACGGCGCGGGAAAAACTACGACATTAAAAGCCATGCTCGGTATGGTGAATAAAATAAGCGGCGAAATTTTCCTGCTCGAAAAGCCGGACAGCGATGTATCCGTCAAGGAAGAACTTGGCGTAATGTTCGACCAACCTTACTTTCAAGAAGACTGGACGCCGTTAGACATTGAAAGGGGGATTAAGCCGTTTTATGCGCGTTGGGATGATAACGAATTTCGCGCTTACCTATCACGATTTGACCTTGACCCCAAAAAGAAATTCAAGAATTTTTCACGGGGTATGAAAATGCGGCTCGCTATGGCAGTTCACCTCTCGCACGACGCGAAACTTCTTCTGTTGGACGAACCAACAGGCGGACTTGACCCCGTAGCGCGCGACGAAATATTAGACATTATGCGCGAATATTTGGTGCGCGATGAGCGGACGATTCTGTTTTCCACGCACATCACCAGCGACCTTGAACGCATCGCGGATATGATAGTGTATATCAGTCAAGGCGTTGTTTCGTTCTGCGGCGAAAAAGAAGAATTAACAAGCGGATACTGCGTTGTGCGCGGCGGAAAACTGCCGGGAGATAAACGCAAAGCTATGATTGGACTTCGTGAACACGCCAACGGCTATGAGTGTCTAATGGCGTTGTCTGACATCGGCGGTCTGCCAAGCGATACGGTAACGGAACGCGCAACGATTGACGATGTGGTCGTCTACATGGAGAGGAGGTCAAAAAATGCTTAACATGATAAAGCTCGACTGGATTGGCATGAAGGTCTACCAAAAACGGTTTGTAATTATCCCATGTATGATTCTACTGTATGGATTCTTTCTTTCGCCGGTTATTATCCCGCTTATGGCGTTTATGATGCTGTCGTTCTCGGTAAATCCCTTCGCTGTTGAGGAAAAAGGGAAACTCGATAATCTATATTTGACTTTACCCGTCACGCGCAGGGAAATTGTAAACGCGCGTTATGGCTTGTCGCTCCTCATGCAGCTTTTCGGGTTTACAACCGGGACTGTTGTTACTGTCGTCTACTCCGGCCTTCTCTACGGCAAAACGACATTCGGGATAACGCACAGCTTCGACGCGGATTTTAACGCGATGTCCTTGATAATATGCGGCAGCCTGTTACTATACGCGATTTTGAATCTCTTTTCATTTCCGTTGTTATTCAAAATCGGATACGCCAGAGGCAGAGGTCTTGGATTCTATGTCCCGGTAATCGGCTTTACGGTTGTGGTGTCGGCGGTTTATCTGCTGTGGTATTTCAACGATTGGTTCAAAGAGTTTTTGATTTCGGCTGTGGATTGGGCGTTTGACAACACCGTGTTGACATCGGCGTTTATGTTAGCAAGCGCGGTATTGATTTTTGCTCTATCGCATGGGTTATCGCAAAAAGTTTACGCGAAACGCGAATTTTAAGAAATAAGCCCCGCAGCACTCCGCGCAACCTCTCCTGAGAAGGGGATAGATAGATAGCAGTCCCCAGTTCCCCTCCATGGAGAGGCTGCGCGGAGTGTTCGGGGCGGGTTTTCAATTTTCTCCGGGCATGATAAGGCGGCGTCCGCGGAACGCGGGCAGTGATGGATCAGCCGGTCCGTCGTCTTTCAGCTTGAAACGTGTGATCAAACCTTCCAGCATGGCCGACTGCCCGCTCATCTGCTCCGACGCGGCGGCGCTCTCCTCGGCGGTCGCGCTGTTACGCTGTACGACGTCCGCCACCTGGCCGATGCCGCGGTTGATATGCGTGATACCTGCCGACTGCTCGCCGGACGATTGCGCGATCCGCGCGACGATCTGGCCGCTCTCGTTGATGCCCTGAACGATCCGGGCTAGGCTGGCGGCGGTCTCGCCGGCGATGCGTGAGCCAAGTTCCGCTTTTTCCATTGAATTTGAGATCAAGTTGCCCGTGTCTCTGGCGGCGTCCGCGCTCTTGGCGGCCAAGCTGCGGACTTCTTCCGCCACCACCGCGAACCCCTTGCCGTGCTGTCCCGCACGCGCCGCCTCCACCGCGGCGTTCAGCGCGAGGATATTGGTCTGGAACGCTATGTCGTCTATGACCTTGATGACCCTGCTGATGCTCTGGCTGGCCGCGTTGATCTCGTTGACGGCGGCCATCATTTCATCCATCTGCGTGCTGCCCTTTTCGGCGTTGCTCATGATGGTTCCCGACAGCGCGGCGGCCTTGCCCGCCATTTCCGCGTTTGCGCCGGTGGTGTCCGCGATTTCGGCTATGAACGCCGACAGCTGCTCAATGGCGGCGGTCTGTTCGGTGGAGCCCAGCGCGAGGGCCTGCGAGCCGTCGGCAATCTGCTTGGCCCCGGCGGCCACCTGAACGGTGGAACTGCTGATCTCGCCGAACATCTGGTTGAGCCCGCTCACCATGCGCAATATGGCGTTTCCGATCACGTCGTCCTCGGACAGCGCCCTGATCTCGACGGACAGGTCGCCGTCGGCGATGTTTCCAAGTTCATCCGCCAGCACGTTCAAATGCTCAAGCAGCCCGCCGACGGCCCGCGCGCAGACGCCGATCTCGTTCTTCCACCCCGAGCATAACCGCGCGCTGTCCATGACGTCGGGCGGGAATATCAAATTGCCCTCATGGCCGATCTGATCTAACGCGCGCGCCATGTACCCGATGTGCTTGAAGGTCTTTGTGGATACCGTTGCGGTAATCAGCGCCACCACGGCGCCCGAGGCAAGCGCGATCAAAATCATGTACAGCCCGAAATATCCAACGTCGTCCGCCGCTTTGCTGTACATAACATACGCGAACACGCCTAAAGACACCGCCACGATGCAGACGGCCAGCATGACGTCGATCATGATCCTTTTTGCGATGGGCAAGTTGTTCATTATACGTTCCCCCCTCATCTTCAACACCATAATACGCCGGAGCGGGGAAATTAAAAAGTCCCCGTGGGGAGTAGTTTGAAAAATAATTTTTGCTTTCACCGGCGCCTTGTGCTATAGTAAAACAAAAGGCGGGTGTTTCACGAATGGACGTTGCTAAACCGAAACCCACGGCGCCGCGTACCGAGCTGATGGAGCGTCTCACCGCGCTTGCCGCGGGCAAGCGCG
>Ga0082212_10006757_pt1 | contig 15328 bp, 14 predicted proteins | sample TergutNt197P3_FD_71548 | JGI IMG/M metagenome (GOLD analysis project Ga0082212, IMG submission 71548) | Neocapritermes taracua P3 segment gut microbial communities from Petit-Saut dam, French Guiana - Nt197 P3 | ecosystem: Host-associated > Arthropoda: Insects > Digestive system > Gut ...
TAAGAAGCGCCTGCTTTTAGAACGCCGAAAATGGATATAAAAGCAAGTTCATCATGGTGTGATAAAATACCGACTCTGCCGCCCGGCGCAACACCGCGGCGGAGAAGCTCGGCGGCCAGCAGATCGGTAAGCCGGTTAAAACGATCATAACTAAGAGAAAACTTGTTATACACAAGAGCTGTCTTTTCGGGAGTCTTGCGGGCACAGCGGCGCAGCAGATCCACAATGGTAAACCCGGAATTTTCCGTGATACGCCGCCCTTTCAGGCAGCTCTTGTGCGTATAATCCATAGCTCCGCTTATTGAATAACTTTTGTCATTGTCAGTAGATTCATCCCGTTTTCATAATGGTAATCTACCGTATCCATTATTTTTTTCACCATAAAAATACCAAGCCCTCCTATGGGCCTGTCTGCAGCGGATGCGGTAATATCGGGATCGGGCTTTTCCAGAGGATTGTAAGGTTTCCCTGAATCTTCAAAGATAAGCCGCAATTCATTTGCGGACACCGAAACCCGCACACAGGCGGCGCCTATTTCGGGGTTATACGCGTAGTGGGCGATATTCACAAAGACCTCTTCCACGGCAATGGCAATCTGAGACTGCGTTTTTGAAGAACAATTTATTGCTGTTAGTTCTGCATTGACAAAGTCAAGCACCGCATCAAGATTTTCAAGTGTTGCGTCAAGTTTTAATTCTTTCATTTTACGATCCCCCTGTATTCCATCATCAACATGGTAATGTCATCGGCCTGTTCTGCGCCTTCGGCAAAAATATCTATCTCGCTTTTTATTACATGGACAAAATCTTTAAGCCCCGCGTCTTTGTGCCTGTTCGCAACTTCCAAAAGGCGGGGGTCGGTAAAAAGTTCCTGTTTGGTATTCACCGCTTCGGTAACGCCGTCAGTGTACAGATACACCATATCCCCGCGCTTAAGCGTGATCTGTTCTTCCCGGTAGCGCATATCTTCCATTCCCGCCAGCACCAGGCCGCGTTTTGTTTTGAGCCATTCAAAGCTGTCCCCCCGTTTGACCAGGGGCGGATTATGCCCCGCGTTCACACAGGTAAAGGTACCGGATGGAATATCCAAATAACCCATAAAGGCGGTAACAAACATCCCCTCTTCGTTGTTCGTGCAAAGCTCATTATTCACGGTTTCAAATACTTCGCAGGGGCCCAATCCCCGCTGGGCGCTGTTTTTAATGAGGGTTTTGGCGGTAACCATAAAGAGGGCGGCGGGGATTCCCTTTCCCGAAACATCGGCAATCAAAATAACCAGGGTGTTTTCATCGATTAAAAAGAAATCGTAGAAATCGCCCCCCACCTCTTTGGCGGGAAGCATTGAGCCGTACAGATCGAATTCTTCCCGATTCGGGAACGGCGGGAAGATCCTCGGCAGCATGGAAGCCTGTATACGGGTGGCGACATTCAGTTCCGCGCCTATCCTCTCTTTTTCAGCAGTTACCTGATTCAAACTGGTAATATAATTTTTAAGTTCACCTGTCATGCGCTCAAAACTCAAATCCAGTTCTTCAATTTCATCTCCGGTCTTTATTCCGGAACGGTAGTCCAGATTTCCGCCGCCTATCGTACTGATGTGTTCGGAAAGTTCGATAATGGGTTGGGTAATTTTGCCGGAAATGTAGCGGGCGGCGCCAAGAGTTACCATGATAAGAAGCAGGAGCAACACCCCCGAAATTACCATGGCAATAATAATGGTTGTATTAACCTGCCGGATGGTAATATCGGTCATCTCCATAATTTGATGCTGCAGCGCCAGGGCGGGAGCGAAGATTTCTTCTTCGGGTACGATATAGGCAAGCTGCCAGCCGGTCAGGTTTACCGGCGTCCATACAATGACGCCGACGCTTGAACGATCCTGGCCGCTGGGCAATACCCGCATCTGCGCAAGAATTTCGTCCGCCCTGTCACCCAAAAAAACAGCGATATCGTTTTCATTATCTCCGCTTAAACCGGGAGCGGAAATCATTCTGCTTTCACAGCCGTCTTCTCCGGCATGGTTATTGATCAAAACAGCATAGCCGCTCTTACCGGCTACGGTCTGGCGGACGTTTTCGTCAAGATCCGCTATTCCGATATCCAATCCCGCTACCCCCATGAAGTTTCCGAGAGTATCGTAATAGGGACAGGACATGGTCAGGCATAATCCCCTTCCGGCTCCGTCATAATAGGCGTCGGAAATATATAGGTCATTGCGCTCATGAGGGTAAATAAACCAGGGGCGTTCATGAGAGATAAAATACGGAACCAGAATAACTTTTATGGCGGCGTCTTTGTCATATTGAATATTCAGGCCCTGTCTTGTTGAAAAATAAATACTGGAAATGTTCGGGTTTTGATCATTTACCAGCTGGACAATTGTTTCCAGATTGCCCAAAAGATAAGTTTCATTCAACATACCCGCTTTTCCAAGATCCGAATCATTGAACTGCGGATTAGAGACTACCCCGTAGTTAAAAAACCAATGCATCTGCAATGTTTCAGGGGGAACCGCATGGTAATTCGCAAAAGGGCGGGGAAGGAAATTACCGGGGCTGCGGTAGATTTTTTCAGCATAGTTTTTAATTAACTCCAAACCGTTCAACGCGTTCAGCAGTTCATGGTTAATTATTTCACTCTTTGCCTGAACCAACTCGGTCAGATCAAGAATCGTCTGGCGCCGCAGGGATTCTCCGCTTGAATCGGCGGCGGCGGCGCCGATAGTATTTGAGTTTTCCAGAGTGATGCGCCGTATATTGAAGAGGCTGAGTACCGTTACAATACCGCTTATCCCCAGCGAAACAAGGCACACCAGCAAAAATGCCCGCAGTATTTTTGACGCAATAGAGTTTTTCTTCATGCCGCCCTCTCAGTTGATTTGCGCTGCAATAAAACTGTCGTATTATTTATTCCAAAGGTATTATGATAGTCAATGTTCAGGGCCAGAGCCAGAATCATTTTAATGCCCATAATATCTTCAGCGCCGCTTGGGTCTTTCGCATAATCAAGGGGGTTAAAATACCGGCCTCCGTTGCGAATCCGTAAAATCACCTTGTCCTCGGTGATAAGAACCCGCGCATTCATGGTATCATCTTTGTCCAGAAAACAATGCTCCCTGATAAGTACCAGTGTTTCCTCAATTGCAAGTGATATGGCCATGGTCAGTTTCGGCCCCAGGGTATTTTGTTCACAGAACTCCGAAATCCCTTCGGAGCTTTGAGTGATATTTTCAAGGGTGTTCTTAACCGAAAAAGATTTGTATACGCCCTTTGCCTCGGCCTCCGTATCAATGAGCAAAAGCGGGGTAAGGTACGGGCGTCTTCGGCGGTAACGGAGGCTGAGAACGGCGACGATCAACAGGGTCAAAAATTCGGCAAGCCAGAAACTGTGCCAGATACCGTTTATCCCTAACCGCGCAGAGAGTATGGGGGCGGCAATGACGATCCAGAACAGCAGCCGCAAAACAGTAAGGATATTGGACAGCAAGGGACGGCCTTCCCCCTGGTATACGCAGAAAAGCACGTTGTTAATGAGGGCAAGAAAAATACTTACACCGAAGATCCGTATGGCCGGGACAGCAACGATCAAGATTTCCTCAGAACTCATGCCGAAAATGCGGGCGATCTGCGGGGCAAAGAACTCGCAGGCGGCGGTATAAACAAGGATAAAGAGCCCTCCCCATCTAAGGGCCTGTATCAAGAGCTGGCGTATACTCTTGCTGTCCTTTTCCGCGTCAAACACACTGATAAACTGAACAGTGGGGCCGGTAACGCCGTATATAAAAATCAGGGCGGCGGCATTGATCGAGTCAATCAGCTTGAAGGTAGAAAGCCCCGTCACACCGAAAGAAGCGGCGATCAACCGGTTAATCACGACGCTGTAAGCCATGATGCACAAATACTCCATGGCATTGGGGCTTCCGGCCGCGGCAATATTCTTTACGTTTGAAAAAACTTCGCCCCGGAATTGTTTGGAAAAGATCGACCGGGTAAAATGAAAATTTTTACTGCCGGTAAATAAAATAACCGCGCCAAGCACGCCGGCCGAGGCGAAAGCCGCTGCAGAAGCCAATGCAGCAGCTTCTATACCCAGATGAAATACCGCAATAAGGATAAATGACAAGGTTATGTTTACCGCCGCCATGATCAGAAAAATCAGAACCGAAGAGCGGGAACGGCCGTCCATACGCAGCAGGTTAAAGGCCGGAAAAATTGACATGGTAAACAGTCCGCCCGAAATCAGGATAAAAGCAAAACGCCGGGTATCTTCAAAAATTTCATTGCCGGCGCCCAAAAACCTGATTAAGGGATTGAGAAACAGAAGCAGGACAAGAGCCAGAAAAACGGCGGTAACAAGGGTAAGCGCATACCCAAGAGTAAATACCCGGTGGCACAGGGCAAATTGCCCTTTGCCGATGGCTCTGGCGCAAACAACCGTAGTCCCAACCCCCAGAAGCGCGCCCGCCATGGAGAAAAGGGACTGAAGCGGCAGGATCACCGCCATGGTGGAAAGCGCGGCGCTTCCCAGAAGATTCCCGATAATTACAGCGCTTGCTACCTGTCCAAATTGAAAGCCGAAGAGGGCCAGCATCGAAGAAGCCATACAGCGGCTGTAGAGTTTTCGTATAAAGAGATCATCATCATTCACAGCCGCTTACTCAACGTGCAGAACATCGGAAAAGCCGGTCATCTCAAAAACTTCCACAATTTCAGACGAAACATTGGCCAGGGTCATCCCGCCGCCCTTTCCCTGGGCGGTCTTTTCACCCATAAGCAGAACCCGAAGCCCTGCCGATGACACATAAGCCAGTTCCTTAAAATCAAGGCGGATCTTTTTTTCCTGATCAAATTCGGGGATCAAAGCTTCCTGAAGCTGAGAGGCTGTGGTAGTGTCGAGCCGCCCTTCCAGTGCAAGTACCAGAGTATCGCCGTCTTTGGTTTTGGTAATTGTCATAACAAAGCTCCTTAATCTGAAAATTTTATTTTCGCGTTAGAATACACTCTTCCACATCGGCATACACTTCAGTTAATACCAGCTTATCTATTTCAACCTCTCCATAGAACCAAAAAAACAGATCCATGCGCCGGGAGCTGCTGGATAGCAGGGCGGAATACCGCGCTTCGGAAGGGATGGTGACAAACTTTATGTTCTTTTTCAGTATCCGGCTGATTTCAGTCATCAGAGCGACATTGAAACCTGCCGGCTTCCCGTCCGCAGAGATGTAATCGTAAGGGGGAAGATCGCCGTTAATGCCCACCAGAATTGTATCGGCTTCCGGAAAAGAAGGAAATGCATCCGGCGTTTGTGCCAGTTTATTGACGGTGACATTGGTGATATATTGCTCGTACAGCGTCTCCAGTGTCCCATTGTCCCGCAGCTGTGTTATTGCCGTATTGAGTTCCTCCAACAGATCTTTATCGGTCTGTCGGAGTATCATCGCCAATCCGCTCTGCCGGTTATTGTCACCGGGCAGTATGTACAGTTTATCATCTGCGGATATTAAAAATTTGCTGGTCTCTACGGTGGTCATCATTCCGTCTACCCGCTTTGTTTTAAGGGCTGTTACCAGTTCATTGGTGGTGGGGAAGGCTCTGACCTCGGACGGAAGAAAACCCAAAACGCGTCTGATATTTACGGGCTGAACCATTACCGGGGATACCAACATTCCAAGCACGCGTCCGTTTAACTCGTCCATGGTTTTCGGTTCCCCCCTGACTGCCTGTTTGGAACAGGCAGCGGAAAAACACAGACAAACCAAAATAAGCGCCGCCAATAGTGTTCTTTTCATACCACCTCCTATGAGCGTTATTTTAGAAGGAGTGTCCAGGATCAATTACCCTGACAGCCGCTTCCATCTGCTTATCTTTCTTATTTGAACCGTAAAAATCTTCCCAGTCAGAACGGGTCATGGGTACATGAACATCCGGGGGAAGGCCGAACCCTTCGTAAGTTTTACCGTTAAATCTAGTTTGAAATGACCCCCCTGACACCTGGGTCCAGAACGGGCCGCCGGAAAAACCGCCTCCGTTATGGGGAACGGCATCCCCCATAAAACTGGCCGCACCCATGGTTGTAACTCCCACTACTGTACCGTTCGGCATACTCTTTACCGCCATGGTCATAAACTCGGCTGATGACATGGTGCCTTTGTTGACAACGGCGACAACAGGAACATTATTTGCCAGGCGCCTCTCTGAAGCCGGGGCGGGCATTAGGCGCATCGGAACCCAGGGGGTATAATCCAGCCTCCCCTCCCCTGATTTTGAACGTGTGTGTGCATATGTAAGGGGCCCGCTAATCATACGCCCCAAGATATTCCCGATATCCCGCGGATCTCCGCCGATGTTACCTCGCAGATCGACAATAACGCCTTTTACATTTGGATCGGCCAAATCATCAATAAATCTGTTTATTATGCCGCTTACTGCCGTTATTTGTGCGGAATTAGCCCCGGGGATGGCGCCGCCAATCAGATTCATCAACTGACAGGCGTTAAAATGCAGGTAGGCAATATGCCCGCCGTCGGTATGAGTTATTTTTCCTCCGACTATATTGATATTAAGGCCCGCAGCCGTAACCCTTTGCATTTCATAGGTATCAAGATATTCTGCCAGATTGTTCCCAACAAAATCATAGGTAGCAAAGTATGCGGTACCTAACTTCGTCCCATCCAGTTCAAACTCTTCGGTCTCCGGATTATAGACAAATAGTTTTAACACTTCAGCGTCTAAATCGGAAATAGGAGTATTTTCAGTTAAGTTAGATTGGGAAAATACCGCCTCGGCGCCCAGCGGATTATTGTTAGCGTAATGCTCCATTACCCTGGTCTGAACGGGCGATATCGGCGGCATAGGCGGTATCTCTTTCATAGTAGATAGATCCCACAGCGGCATTGCTTCACTGCTAAAATCCATTGTCAAATGACCGTCTCTTAAGGGGGAGATCATCTGAAAAAATAACCCGTATGCCGCTGCAGCCGCTTCGAAATATCCCGGCTCATAAACACTGGCGAAAACCCCCAATGCTTTAAATTGAGGCTTGTAAACGTTGTATATCTGACTCCAAAAAGATTCCGGGTATTTTAGAATAATATCCAGATCATCCTGGGTGAATGCTCCCGCTGACAAGGCTTCCTGAAATACCGGGTTCCAAAGGGAACTTGGTTCCTCGCTCCAGAAAAGATAATTACGATCCATGCCCCGCCAGAATGTTTCAAAAATTTTGGCAAAATCATAGCCCGATGCCGGAGCCAGAGCGTCGCTATCCAACCCGATATCGGGACGGCATGTTACGAGAGCAAACGCCATTGTTAAGATACAGAGTATTTTTTTCACGGTTAGTTTCCCTTCCTGAATGACTGAAATATATTACTGTTAAAGAGAACACCCAGGCGGATATCGAATGTGCTGTTCATTCTGGGCGTTAAATGATTACTGTAATTTTGCTGCAAATCCGTAAGGCCGTAATAGTACCGGCCCTCTATAAAAACAGAACAGGGATTGAACGCGTATTGAACGCCAAGCCCCGCCAAAAGGCCGCCGTCAAAACGGGCGTCCCGCCGCTTGTCGAATTCTGCTTTTTCGTCAAAATCATAATAATATACCGTTCCCGGGTTATAGGGATCGATGGTATTTTCAGCAAGGGTTCCCTTTCTATGGCTGCGTACCCATATACCGGCATAGGCGCCAAGATTGGTAAAAGCCCGCAGCTTTTCATTGCCAAGAGAAAAGTTAAGCATAACGGGAAAATCAATAAAACTGTTCCTTACCGAACTGTTTATACGATCATATTCTCCGGTTCGCTGCCAGACATAGTTCTTTTGGATATACTGTACTTCCCCCTGGATGGCAAACCAGGAATTAACCTGATAACGCACCGGAACGGCAATCTCAAAACCATGACCGTTGTTATATTCCGTAAACGGCCTTCCGGCAGTGGATGTATAGAGGCTATTATTGGTATATCCCGAGGCAAGGCCTATATACCAGTGGAGCGGTTCAGCTAAAGGCGCAGAATCATTTTCGTCCGGGGCAGAAACGTCGGCGCTGCCGTCAGCGGCTGTGGAGTCTGCTATGTCCGCGGAGTCCGCTTTGTCCGCGGTCTTTATTGAAGAAATCATGTACGTCAGACCCACTTTAGGTGTAACCACTACTTTTGTGCCAACACTGTTACCTACATTGATTAAATCCACGCCGAACCAGAGATCCCACTTGGGTATTTGGAATTCGTTAATATCAAAAAAAGTGTGAACATTAAAACCTATTAACATTCCGTAATTTTTAAAACCGTCTTTTTGGCTTCCGGGAAATGAAAAAGCTACCATAGCCGACAGGGGAATTTCCATATTGAAATAACTGAGCTGCACATTAAAGCTGTTAAAGACATCTTCTGCTTTCTCACCCATATTAATAAAAGCAAAGCTCGGGCCCAGGGCGGCCCCAAACCCAAAATTGGTGTTTATTCCGATTTGTAAATTTCCCTGGACAGACCAATCATCGGTTGACATGAATTTGTTGAGCGGCAAAAGGAAACTACCATACAGAGTACCCCATTCAAAGGGCAGCATAGACCCAAAACCCGGAACAATTCCAAAGTTTGCGATTGTCATAAATGGAGTTTTCTCAGGCATTTGCAATACGGTTTCCACAAGCCTCCCCTCATAAAAGGGGAACATACCAGAAAATTGGGCGCCTACAATGAGAGGACCCAGAAAAACCAGCGGTGTCAGGTTAGCCTCAAAAAGGTTGTAGGAATTATCCTCGGCAAGACCCGCGGAATCGGCAACATGCCCCATCAAAAAGACAGGGCCAAAAGACTTAGTCAAATCAAGGCTTGTTTTTAAGTAACCTTGCCCGTTTGTTCCCAGCAATGAATAATCATCAGCGTTCACATTGCCCAGGCCGAATTCCAAACCGGGAGACACTATGAATATACCTTCAATCTGGGGCATATCAGACGGTATAACATCAGCGCTTTCAATTTTGGGGAGTTCCGGTGAACCCGTCTGCCCGTATGCTGCAAATACTGTTCCCAAAAGAAAAACAGTCAAACTAAAGATTATTTTTTTTTTCAAATGGTACACCCTCTGTTATTAAGCTTAAATATTTGTTCCCTCACGGAATTCAATTACCCGGTCGGCGGCATCATAATAACGATCATCATGCGAGACCAAAAGAAGCGTTCGCCCCTGTGCTTTAAGTTCAGGAATTATTTCGCGATAATACTTTGCGCGAAAGTCGGAATCAAAATCTGCGGCTACTTCGTCCAATAAAAGCGTTTTTCTGTTTTCAAGAATAACGTTTAACAGGGCCATTCGTTTACGCTGACCGCTGGAAAGCGCCGTTGTGGGAAGTTTTTTTTGAGCGGCGTAATTCCAGAATTGCTCAGTAAGCCCCAGTTTTTTTACCCAATAGTCCATTTTTTCCTTATCCGCATTGAATCCGTAAAAATCGTCAAAAAGGTGAAAGTTAGGAAAAATTATCGAAAACAGTGAACGATAATCAGCGCTTCTCATAGAAGAAACGCTTACACCATCCACCATTATTTCCCCCTCAAGGGGAAGCATCAGGCCCGCCAGCAGATGCATAAAGGTACTCTTTCCGCTGCCGTTCCCTCCTTTAATGATAACCAGCTCTCCCCTGTTCAAATGGAAATTATTCACCGTCAGGGTAAAACCGCCGTCAGAAGCAGGATAGACATATTTAAGCCGGTCGATTTTAATTACAGAAAAATCAGGAGCTTCGCTCGGAATACTCATATCTATATCGGGTTCCCCTGTTCCCGCTTCATCAAGCCGTTTTTCTATACTCCACATTTTAAGGAGAGTATTGTTCGCCATATCGGTGGCGCTGATGAATGCCGCAATCTGACCCGTCGGCGAAGCTATCATAAGGGTTATTGCCAAAATCTGAACCAGGGATTGTGCATTTGTTGTTGATAGAGCCGGTACCATAAAGACAATTAGCCCCAGTGAAATTAAAATCCCTGACTGACCGATGATAAGTATGGTAACCCAATCTTTTCCTGTTTCCTTAAAACATTCGGTCTTCTGGTTACTTGTAGGTTTTACTTTATTATTATAGAAATCTTCCGACTTCAGGTTATTCATTTTTAATTCGGCAAAACCGTTCACCATATCTTCCAGCGAGTTCATGAAGACGCCGACCATTTGTGCATCTGCTTCAAATCGTTTTGCCAGGGATCCGTTTTTGATTTTGTAAATAATGACTATCAAACCATAGGCAAGGAGAATCAAAACCACCGCGGTAACTGAAAGGGAGAGCATATACATAATTGCGATGGCAACGGTTATGGCTCCGGAAAAAGCGCTGATCAGCTGCCGGGCGGCGTTTATAACGCTGTTCTTGTCCCCCCCAATGGCGGCGTATATATCTGATGAGGAAATCGTCTTAAAAGCCGGGTAATCAATACGGCGGAGCTTGTTGATAAGCCGCAGTTCCATTTCTTCAATAGCCGAATACGCGGCGCCGGCAGTGGACTTGGTTGCAAAGAGCTGGGTAATGTAATAAGCCGTCCAGGCGCAAACAAAGAGCAATAAGCCCCTGACAGAAAGACTCCCCGAAAGAGATGTTTCCTTGATACCGATCTGAAGTGAATACATGAGCGCTGTCATGCAGAGGCCGTTCGCCGCCCCCGCCATTATAACCATGTTCTTTTTTTTACCTACATGGAGAGTCAGATATTTTATAAAATCAATAACACTCATTTACCGGCTTGGATTTCCTTTCTAAGTTTTTCTTTCAATTTAGCATCGTCTCTTACAGGATCCGTAGCCACAATCAACAGAAGCCCAATAACGGGAGTCAACAAAAGACTGCAAAAGAAGTGCCCCCAGAAACCCAATTTGCGGTTTCTCCCCAGAAAACCAATAAAGTAACTTAATACAATATTCACCAAAATAAGTAATACCGGCATATTTTTCTCCTCTTAATTATTGCGGGTTCCGCTTGTCTGAGGCATGGTACCAGCTTCAAACTCAGGCCTTTGGCCAACCCCATCCAGAAGACCGTTTAACTGCATCAAATACTCCGCAACGCTTTCCATATCAAGACTGGGTTGGCCGGTACCCTGCTGCGTTCTCCTCGCTTGCTCGGCAGGCTGCTGAACCGTCATAGAGTCCGGGTTAAGAATGAGCGGCAGGCCGTCTTTGTCTCCGATGATTACCAATTTGGCATTGGGCGATTCCGCAAGCTGTTTGGTAGCCTCTATGCCCTGAAGCCGCAGATAATTTTCTGTCAGCCCTTCGTTCATGATCCGGGCGGCCAGGCGGATACCTTCGGCGTCAATGTAACGCTGTCTGAAATTCTCGTAGGCTTTTTGCACGTTGAACCGCTGTTCAAGAACGCCCTGTTCCGCTACAAACTTGCTGTTAATGGCGGAAAGCATCTGCTCGGGCAGCTCTATCTCTCGGATAAGAACCGCCTGAAAATTAAAAGCGCCGTTGTTAAGGAATTGCTGCACATAAGTCAAAATATCTTCTTCAAACGCGTAGGCATTAAAAGCCTGGCTGTACAAATCGGGCTGGAGGCCGGCGGAAGACCTTATAGCGGCAGTCATCGCCGGAGCGATGAGGATATTTGAGTAATTAGGCCCGGCGCTCACATGCAACTGCGGGGCGCTGTCTTTAATGACTCTCCAAATAATTGAAGAATGAACCACGACCTTTAAGCCGCCCTCAACCAGAACCAATACCTCGTAGTCATGTTTTTGAGAACGGCAATCGTAAATGAACATCTTGTTCCAGGGCAGGATAAGATGAATTCCCTCTCCGTATATATTCTTAAGATCGGTACCGCCAAAGAACCAGTCATAAAAAACTCCCACATGACCGGCAGGCACTGTTATTACCATGCTGTTGTAAAAGACGAGAATAAACATCAATACAAGGAGGGTGATGGTAAAAACCATCAACCCCCCGTTTTTTAACCTTCTACCCATTATGCGCTATGTACTTCAGGCTGTCGCGGCCTGGGCCTTTCCGCTAATAGCCCCTCCCAATTTCTCCCGGCCTGAAGAGAAGCCTTCTTTGAACCAGCCTCCAAGGGCCTTGAAATTGGTTTTTAAAATCCCGCCATCGGGGGATTCAAAATAACGTATGAACATATAGCCAATAGCGTACGTGGTAAGACCGTTCAACGCAGGCGCTGAGAGTACCGCCAGGGATGTGCCGACTACCGGAGCAGCCCCCAGTGTTCGTGCCGAAAGCCCGGTTAAACCGGTGGTTGCAAACCCGCCCAGAACCGAAGAGATGATGTTCTTTATCCAGGATTTCTTTACTTCTATATTATAGAGTTTGGTAATGGACTGCACCATCGTAATCTGGATCGCCGTGGCCGACACAAAATTAAATGCAGGAAAGGGTACAATCCCCATTCCGGCCGCCAGCAAAGCGCGCGCCTTGACAATTTCTTCCGCTTTTGCCCGTGTTGAGGCATCGACCTTCGCAACCTCAACCTTTGCTTCTTCTTTCTTTTCTTCTTTAAACATAAAAATTTCTCCTTCTTAATTTATTTCAATTTGCCCTTTATCTTTGGACGGCATTAACAGGCCTCCTTGGATTATGTTACATTTTCCATAAGAATAATCTAAATTCCAGCTATTCGGGGAGCTTTTCATACCGTTTCGAGGGCGTTTTATACCCTTTCAGGAGGAAAATGGGCAATTTTTGATTACTTTAACAGCATTTCATCCAAAGCTACCATCCCCAGAACATTTACCACATTCTCCGACGGGGCTTCAACAAAAAAACCGGCGCCGTTTGCCTTAGCCTTTTTGCAAAACATCAGAAGCACCCTAATACCGCCGGAACTTAAAAAGGAAACCTGCTGCATATTAAGGATAAAACGCGGATGTTTTTCCCTGAACGCTTCTTCCAGCTTATGCTGAAGGATATTTGCGGATGTAGCTGTAATGCGTCCATTCAGAATAAATCTGCGGCCCAATGTATATGTTTTGTCTACGGTAACTGTTAATTCATTATTCATAATGGTATAATTTAATATAAATATGGTATTCAAAAAGGTGTTTTTCCCTTAAACGGTATAAAACGCCCTCGAAAAGGTATAAAAAGTGGGACAGATCGACAAAATTTGCGATAAAACAATAAATAATACAATTATGAATATCCTGCTTTGCGATGACATACGCGATGAAGCGCTGAAACTGGAAGCGGCGATTAAAACATCGGGTTTTAAGGGTAATATCATTCGTTTTGATAACGGTACGGATGCGCTTTCCTGTATAAAATCCGGCGCGAATGTAGACCTTTGTTTTTTGGATATTCTCATGCCTGAAATGGACGGCATTACCCTTGCCCGGCGGCTGCGCGAGGAGAAATATAAAGGAGAGATTGTCTTTCTGACCGCGACCAATGAATATGCCTCAGAATCTTACGAGGTAAGGGCGCATTCGTACCTGATTAAACCGCCGAATGCACATAGCGTAACTCAAATTTTACATGAAATCGAAAACGCCCAAAAATCAGCCGATACCGCCGGTATTCCCATTATTACCAGAACCATGACCAGATTTTTGTTCTTCCATGAAATTTCCTATGTTGAAGTTATAGGGAAAAAAGTATACTTCCGTCTGATTGACGGCAACGATATTGAGATAACCGCCACATTAAGCGAAGTTCTGCCGGAATTCCTGGCGGACAAACGTTTTGCCCAATGCCACCGGTCTTATATTATCAATATGAATGCTATATCCTTTATCCAGGACAAGGACGTTTTCTTTCGCTGCGGTAAAAAAGCGCCTATCTCAAAAAGCTATGCGGAATTTGACAAGCAGTATATTAAGTGGGTTTTTGGAATGGAGAAATAATAATGTGGCATGAATTATTAACAGTAGTAAATGGTTTCGCGGCAGTTGCCCTAACAGCAATTTCGTCTATATTATGTTTACCCCGTAGATTTTCTGCGGTTGTTACTGTTATTTCATTTACGGTATATACTATCGCGCTTTTGACGCTTAATTATTTTACCGGATATACAAGAATTATTCCGCTTCCCACAGGGTGGGCGTATATACCCTTGATGCTCATATTATTCAGGGACAACATTTATAAAATAATATTTATGTTATTCTCGCAGTTTTTTATATCTCTTGAAATAATTCTATTTTTTAGCATGGTTTATGGTTTTTTTGTACAATACGGAACCGCTCAAATATTTATATTGATGATAATAGGCGTGTCAATTGCATTTACCGTTTATATTATGTTGATGTTCCGGTTTGGCAAAAAGTTGCTTAAAAAGTTTTTCGAAGGAGGGAGTAAATCAGAATGGGCGCTGTATATGGCAAGCATTTTGGTAATGCATATATTTTTATATGTTCTACAGAGAATGAACCAGCAGAACAACATTGTACATTTTGGCGCACTTCTATTTTTAATATGGAGTTTTATTATTCTTTGTTATGCCGTTATCAGAACCCATGAAAAAACAAAACAAAAGTATGAAGCCGAGTTTGCGCGCGGCATTATTACCGCAGGCCGCGATCATTATGAAAAGATGAACGAACAATCTAACGCTTTGCGCATTTTAAAACACGACTACAAGTTTCACCTGAACACGGCGTTGAATATGCTCCGCAAAGGAGAAATCGAAAAAAGCGATGAATACCTAAGAGGGCTGCAAACAGCTTTACAGGAAGAAGATGCGCCGTTTTATTGCGGCAACCCGGTGATAAACTCCCTTATTGCCGATTATGCAAGGCGGTGTAAAGAATCGGGAATTGGATTGGACGCTTCGGTTTCCATACCGGAAAGTTTCTCCGTACCCAACTATGAGATGTGTATTGTACTGGGCAATCTTTTGGAAAATGATTACAAGTCTCTGCTCAATTCGCCCATGATTGTGGAACTGAGAAATAAATCCAAGGAGCACGACAGCGATATCCTCTGCCGGGTTTGCCAGGATGCCCGGCGTAAGGACGGGGCCAATTTTCCCGTATGGGAAGTCCCAAGATGGGAGCCTTTTTGGTTTTTCAACGTGGGATTAATAAACAAACCCTTTTGATAGGGTAACTAAAATTAACAATCTGGCGGGATACCTTCAATCAGGAAAAGGGTATATATGAAATCGCTTTTGCCTGTTCTCTGGTTCGGTACGGGCAGCATGACAGAAAATCTGCTCCCTGCTGTGAATCATGCATATTTGCGCATAGTGGCCTTTGTGGATGAACGCGGGGAATTCCCCCGTTCCTTTGCAGATAGGCAGGTAGTTCCACCCGTTGGGATAGGCGGTTTTGATTTTGGCTATATTTTTGTTGCCTGCCGCCCCGCTGAATTACTTATCAGCCGCCTT
>Ga0082212_10006758_pt1 | contig 15325 bp, 11 predicted proteins | sample TergutNt197P3_FD_71548 | JGI IMG/M metagenome (GOLD analysis project Ga0082212, IMG submission 71548) | Neocapritermes taracua P3 segment gut microbial communities from Petit-Saut dam, French Guiana - Nt197 P3 | ecosystem: Host-associated > Arthropoda: Insects > Digestive system > Gut ...
CTCCTGTACAAGGCGTTCGGCCAGTGTTTCGAGCAGTTCGTGTTTTTCTTCAAGCAGTCGCAAAGCGTAACCTTCTGCGGCACGTAAAATTTCGACCGTTTCGCTGTCGATGATTCGCGCGGTTTCCTCGCTGTACTCGCGTGTTTCTGAGATTTCCCGACCAAGAAACGGGTGCGCCTCACCGACGCGAAAGGCTATCGGTCCGAGTTTTTCGCTCATGCCCCAGTGAATGACCATGCGACGCGCCAGTTGCGTGGCGCGTTTCAAATCGTTTTCGGCACCGGCGGAATATTCTTTCGTAAAAATGCGTTCGGCAACGCGACCGCCCATCAAGAAGGCGATTTCCGCCCGCAGTTGCCTTTCGGCGATACTGAGTTGGTCTTCTTCCGGCATGACCATCGTGGCACCCAAAGCCCGGCCTCGCGGAATGATCGAAACCTTATGCACCCGCGAATTGACCGGCTCAAACCAGCCGACGATGGTGTGCCCTGCTTCGTGCCAGGCGGTCTTTTTCTTTTCGTCTTCGTTGAGCGTCTCTTCGCGTTTCAGTCCCATGACGACCTTGACCTGCGCGTACTCGAAATCGGTTTGTTCCACCTTTTCCTTGTTTTGCCGCGTGGCCCAAAGTGCCGCTTCGTTGATGAGATTCTGAATGTCCGCCCCGGTAAAACCGACGGTTGATCTCGCCATTTTTTCGAGATCGACCTTGTCGGCCAGCGGCACTTTGCGCGTATGCACCTGGAACATTTCGAGCCGCCCCTTGAGCGACGGACGGTCAACGGTGATATGCCGGTCAAATCGTCCCGGACGCAGCAACGCCGAATCGAGCACATCAGGCCGGTTGGTCGAGGCCAGCACCATCACCATGTCGTCGTTTTGTTCAAAACCGTCCATTTCGCTTAAAATCTGGTTAAGCGTCTGTTCGCGTTCGTCGTGACCGCCTCCGACGCCGGAACCACGCTCGCGTCCGACGGCGTCGATTTCGTCGATGAACAAAATCGCCGGAGCGTGCATTTTGGCCGTGTCGAACAGGTCGCGCACCCGACTCGCACCGACGCCGACGTAAAGCTGGATGAACTCAGAACCGTTGATCGAATAAAACGGGACTTCCGCTTCGCCGGCGATAGCCCGCGCGAGCAAGGTTTTGCCGGTTCCCGGCGGGCCGAGCAAGAGCGTGCCTTTCGGAACTTTGGCCCCCATTTTCTTATACCGCTCCGGATGACGCAGGTAATCGACGATTTCCTCCAATTCTTTTTTGACGCCATCCAATCCGGCTACGTCTTTGAAAGACACATTTTTCTCACTCGATTGATACAACCGCGCCTGGCTTCGATGGAAGTTGGGGTTGACCCCCCCGCCCATCATGCGGTCTTGGGCACGTCGCATCATGACCCAGAACACAATCAGAAGCAGAACCGGGACGCCCACGAGCATGAACATCAGCCACATTGAGCGGTCATCCGCTTTTTTGGCCCGATAGTCGCCACCAAGCTCTTTTTTGAACTTATCATCCCAATCACCCGGCCCAAAGGCAAACGGCGGGATTTCGACAATAAACTTCTGTTCGATTCTCTGTGGCTTTTTCTTGGGATCAGTAAACGTCAAATTGGTGGGAATTTCCCGACTGAACTCTCCGGTCAGTTGTGTTCCCTGGATTTCAATGTTTTTAACATTCTTGACGTCAAATTGTTTGCTAAAATCTCCCCAACTGATTTCAGTTCGCGAACTGGGAGTATTGGTATAATACAGAAGCAATATAATCACCGCAAGGACGATAAATATGAAAAAAGTCGGAATTCCCGAACGCGGCGGAAGCGGACCACCCAAGTGATCTGGTCGGCGCGGCGGCTCAGGTGTTTCAGGTTTGTTCTGATGATTATGATCCGACTCTGACATGAATTTTGCCCTTAAATCAAAGTGTCTCACTACACACTTTACCCAATACAATTAATATAGGGTACATGGTATATTGTATTATAAACAATTGTTTATTTTCGTCAAATGGCGCAGTATCCGGCCACAATTGAACAGTACAGGCATTTTTTTTGACAGAGTGAACAGGATTTTTAGGAAAAGGAAATCAATACCTCCTGTTTTTCATCATTATGAACATCCTGGTAATATTTACAACTTGCACAATCTACAAACCTGAAATCAGTTGCTTTTTGATATTTGTATTTACAAACAAATAGTCTGTACAGATATTTACTTGGCATTGCCGATTCTGGGTTGATGTTGTCTGAATCGACGTAATCATGTAGAATTACCTCATGCGAGTAGTTTACGCAGAATGGTGACGCCGCATTTACCAATCTCTACAATGGAACGTTAAGAGACTGGCATTTTGTCATTGAGATCATTGTGAAGCCATTGAACCGTAACTTTCTTTGCGGTCATGTTGTCTGTGTCTTAGAAATAAGTCATCAACTGCAAGTAGCGCAAGAAACAGTAGCCGGAACGCAGTGAGCGTAGCGAACGGAGTGACCGGAGAGTGCGGTCAACATCCTAATCCGGTCACTCCGCTTCGCTCCGTTCCCGGCTGCTGTTCCGGTTGAAGACTTACTCTTAGCGCGAGACATGACCATGAATGCTTGATTGATTTCCTTCAGCGTAAATCCTGATCATCTGCATCACCGTACCAGACAATGGTTTAACATCAATGACAGATCAACAACGAATATTCGATGCCATTCCGCATCGCGATCCCTTCCTTTTCGTGGATGAAATCGTGCGGTGGGACGAGAACGAGATCGTCTGCAAAAAAACGTTTTGCGGCAAGGAGTTTTTTTTCGAAGGGCATTATCCGCACTATCCGCTTACGCCGGGCGTCATACTTTGCGAAGCGGCCATGCAGGCGGGGGCGATTTTCCTGTCGAAATTTTTCAAGGATACACACGACGCATCCGAAAAAGGCGTGCCGGTTGTCGGGCGAATGAACGACGTCAAGTTCCGTCAGATGGTGCGTCCCGGCGATGAAGTGCTGATGCAAGTCACCTTGACCGAACGAATGCAGGACGTGTTTTTCATGAAGGCCAAAGTGACCACAAGCGGCAAGATCGCCGTGACTTTTAATTTTGCGTGCAAAATGGTAGAGAGCTTCGCCGGCGTCTAAGACGCTACCTTTATGCGCGTCACAGGGTGACGCGGCTAACCCAAGTTCCGCAGTCTGCAATTCTATTGTAAAATTTTGAAAAAATATTTTCTTGTCCAAATTGCCTGATCTCATTCATATTGACGCATTTCAGAGTCAAATGTTGTGAAATCATGGTCAATCATTGTCAGATCGCCGCGAATTTTTTCCAAAGTCGATGTAGTCAAGAAAAGTTTTTTGCCAAGACGCTGGCAAGATGAATTTTTCGCTTTACAATGCTGGCATGTTTATCAAACCATGCTACAAAAAATCGAACGGCAAGAAGCTCGCCTACTGGGCTTTGGTGGAATCCTACCGAACCGTCAAGGGGCCGCGTCATCGCATCGTCGCTTATCTCGGTCAGTTGAAAGAGTCGCATCGCAAAGGCATCAAGCAAGCCGCCGAAGGAAAAAATCCACACGAAGAGCACGGCAAGCCGCAGTTCGTGCAAGCCCGTCTCTTCAACGACAATCAACTCAACAACAATCAACTTAAAGACGCTCAACTCGAACCCGAATGGGTTGAAATCAACACCAACGGCGTTCGTGTTGAAAACGAAAAATCATTCGGCGGTCCCTGGCTTGCGTTGCAACTCGTCAAGCTGCTCGGCCTCGATGATTTTTTACAGCAACATATTCCGCCGGGCGAAGAGCATGTCGCATGGTCGCTTGTGTCACTTATTCTTGTGATCTGTCGTTTGTTGAATCCGTCGAGTGAACTTTACATCGCCGAGCATTTTTACAAGAGCACCGCACTGTCCGATCTGCTCGGCGTGGCCGATGATCGTATCAATGATGACAGACTTTATCGCGGCCTCGACAAGTTGCTTCCCAAGAAAAACGAGTTGGAAACGTATCTGAAAAACAAACTCGGCAACCTCTTTGATCTTGAATTCGATTTGCTGTTGTACGATGTGACCTCAACGTATTTCGAAGGTCAATGTCATGCGAATCCACTTGCAAAACACGGGCATTCGCGAGATCATCGCGGCGATTGCAAACAAGTTTGCATCGGCCTTGTCGTAACGAAAGACGGCATTCCGCTCGGTTACGAAGTGTTTGCCGGCAACATGCATGACAGCAAAACATATCAGGAAATCATTCGCACAATGGAAGCGAAATACGGCAAGGCGGATCGCATTTGGTGCAGTGATCGCGGCATGACAAGTAAGGAAAACATTGAGTTTTTGAAACAAGACGGTCGCAAGTTTATCATCGGCACGGCGAAGTCGGAGCTTCGCAATTTCGAACGTGAGCTTCTTGCGCAAGACTGGAACGTTGTTCGCGAAGGCTTGGAAGTGAAGTTGTGTCCGCGTGACGGCGAGATGTTTGTGTTGTGTCGCAGTGCGGATCGACGCGAAAAAGAGAAGGCAATGCACGAACGTTTTGTTGTGCGAATGGAAAAGGAATTGGAAAAGGTTCGTGCAAGTTGCTCGAAGCGCAAGTGCAAAAAGGAAGTGATTGATCGTCGTGTCGGACGCATCAAAACGCAAAACAGTCGCGGTGCAGGCTTGTTTGATATTAAGGTCGAAGAGCATGAAGGTCGCGCGACGATTGCGTGGACGAAGAAGACATCATGGCAGGATTGGGCGTCGTTGTCGGAGGGTTGTTATCTCTTGCGAACGAACGTGATGGAGTGGTCGGCGGAAGAATTATGGCGGGCATACATTCAACTGACGGAAGCGGAAGCGGCGTTTCGAATCCAAAAAAGTGATTTGCGCATTCGCCCGATTTGGCATCAAAAAGAGGAGCGGGTTCTGTCGCACATTTTGGTATGCTTTTTGGCTTACGTTTTGTGGCGGACGTTGGGCTGCATGGTGAAGGCGTCGGGCATGGGCGACGAGCCGCGTCGCGTGTTGGATGAGCTGAGCAAGATCAACCTGGTGGATGTTGTGCTACCGACTTCGGCAGGCGTGGAGATTCGCAAACGCTGCATCACCCGACCGACAGAGCATCAGGAAATCCTGCTCCAATACCTCGGACTGAATTTACCGCGACAATTCAAAAAATAATTTTTCAATCGAGTGTAGTCAAGATTTTTTGACATCGACCTCGGAAAAACAAGCTTTTTATGGGCAGGACTGCGGAACTTGGGATAACTTGGGTCCCCTAAATAGGTTTTGAATGGCATTTTACACTTTTTTAATTTTTTCCATTCAACTCCTCATATATAACCAATCTGTCGTTATTTTGAAACTTTATCACTTTTTTCTCAGATTTCGATCTTTTGTAAATGTTAACATCTTTGAGATGAGACTGTTTTGAAAGATATTCAGCACCTTTAATTGTAACTGTATTGGATATGATATCAATTCGCTTCAATGATTTCATTGTTGCCAGATAAACCAACCCTTCATCAGTAATTGTTGTTTCACTCGAAAAAGAAAGAGATTTCAGCGGAGAGGATTGTAGGATTTCCAACGTTCTATTACTGAATTGAGGTTGATTCCCTTCAATGGACTCGTCAATCGGTGTTAATGGATTATCTTCGATGTACTCAACACCCAAATAAAGTGTTTCAAGATTGGTCAGTTTGGCAATAAGAGGAACACTTGATTCCGTAACGTTTGTCCCACCTAAACTCAACAGTTTCAAATTAGGAAGATACTCAAGAATTGCCATGCTTTGATCTGTTATTTCTGGGCACCTGACAAGATATAAAGTTTCCAAGTTTGAAAATTCCTCTAGAAAGAGAATGTCATTATCCGTAATTGTGGAATTATATTGTATGATGATCTCTTTAAGCTTTTTGGGATGGTCAACAGGCGAGCCAATATCTCCCCATTTTATTAGAGAGATCAATGCATTTTTTTCATGGGCCGTAAGAGAACCTTCAGGGAATTTTAATAGAATATCAGAATTTCGATCTTCTGGGATTCGGAGATCAAGTTTATCAATCTCATGATTTCCATTTTTAGTACATGAAGGAAAAAACAATAAATAACAACCAAGCATTGGAATGAGACATAAGTATTTCATTACCATTCTCCTTTGAGAGAGGAAAAACAAATCATGAGATTCATCACGAGAATATACACCAAAAGCAACAAATAATTTTAACATAAAATCGTCCCCACAACCAGTCTCGCGAATAATTTTTCAAGTCACTATTTCTTGAGAAAAAACAATTTTCATTTCGTCTGCGATGAAGGTACGCGCGGGCAGTATCAACAAAGTAATATGAAAGGACAGAATTATGAGTAGTAATTCATATTCGAGCGGTTATTATCCTGCTCCCGGTTCGGGGAGTTCGTCAAGCGGTTCCGGAAGAGTCCGCCCTCCCAAGCCCAGCCATCCGCAGGACGGAGATGGCGGTTATTGGTTTTGGGATGAATTCCATTGGATGTGGATTTGGATTCCTTATGGCAGCGGTTCCGGCGGCGGTGGAAGCACCGGCAGCGGCTCCGGCAGTCCCGGTGGTCCAAGTGGCAGCGGTTCCGGCGGCGGTGGCAGTACCAGCCCCGGTGGTTCGAGTGGCGGCGGTGGAGGCAGTTCTTCCGGCACACGTAGTACCGGTTCTTCCGGTTCATCGTTACGTTCATCGTCTGGAAGTTTTGGCAGTTCGTCAAAGCATTCGAGTTCCGGCAGTGCATCGAAATCATCGAGTTCTTCAAAACCATCGAGTTCCGGCAGTGCATCGAAATCATCGAGTTCCTCAAAGTTTTCGAGTTCCGATAGCTCGTCGAAATCTTCCAGTTCTTCAAAGTCATCGAGCTCCAGTAGTTCATCGAAGTCTTCCAGTTCTTCAAAGTCTTCGAGTTCCGGTAGCTCGTCGAAATCCTCAAGTTCTTCAAAGTCTTCGAGTTCCGGCAGTTCGTCGAAATCCTCAAGCTCATCTTCGCCGGGTAGTAGTTCGTCGAAATCAAGCAGTACTGCTTCTTCGGGTTCTTCCAAATCCAGCACGGCTTCGTCCAGTACAAAAAGCTCTTCGGCGGCATCAAGTTCGTCAAAGGCTTCGAGTTCTGCAACAAAAAGTTCTTCGACGGCGGTAAGTTCCTCGGCAAAACCAAGTAGTAGCAATCCGTCGAGTAGCCGCCCTTCATCGGGTAGCGGCAGTTCTTCGGACAATGATCCGGAACCGGACGGGCCGGGCGATGATGAATGTACCGACGAATGCTCTTGTGACGTTGCGACGGATCATCCCATTCGATACGCAAATGGAAAAATTCTCATGTCCATCACGGATTTGTCGATGAGCGCGGGAGGTTTGAGTTGGGGAATGCGACGATCGTTCAGTAATACGAATGGCAATCGTTTCAATGTGGGAATCGGCAGGCGATGGCAAAACGAAAGCCTTCCCCGGATGTTCGACCTCACACAAAACGGCGTTTCAATGAGTGCCGTCAGTTTTACCAATTACGAATCTCTTTACTTTGAGAACAACGGCACGAGTTTCAATCCTTTGTATGGTGCAAAACATCAGATATGGAAAGATACAACGACAAACACGATCAATGTTCGGCGTCGCAACGGGCAAGTCTGGTCATTTCACGCAAGTACAAGCGGAAATAACCGCAAGCCTTGGCCGATGCCGGGACACAATTTGCGAGCCAGTATGGAAACGGATTTATACGACGGCAAATATCCGAATATTGGCATCCACACGATTGCGCAGTGGCTTGGACATTCGCCTGCGGTGGCTCTGAAACACTATGGCCGCGTCAAGGAATCGGACTTTGAAAAAGCACGTAGCAACCCGGAGGAAAACATCCCCAAAAGCAAAAAGTGTAACAAAAAGAAAAAGTCACCCAAAGCGCACCACGACTCGCCGGAAAAGGCAAGAACAACACGGAAAGCCGGAAAAAAACCAAAATAGCACTATTGACGTAACGTATTGACCTGCCGACGGTTGCCGTGTATAATACTTGAAATGCAGAAGTGTTATTTTAGGCATTTAGCTTTCTCACACAAAGGCACTGATGCCACTAGCGTAACAATAGAGTCACAGAGAAATTGATCTTCGTGCCTCTGTGCCTCCGTATGAAAAAATACAATTTGTTGCCGTTTTGAGTATATCGTGTCCATGATAGCGATTGTTTCTTCTGAAAAATGCTGCGTTTTTTACATAACCTTTTTTGCAGAAACATCTTGGACTCGCTTTTATATCACTTTATATACCGTTCTTTTTTCTGAAAATTACCGATAATTGTAACAGAGGGACTTCTAATGACAAAAGTAGCGATTTTGGGGGCAACGGGCTATACTGCCCTTGAGCTAATCAAACTTCTGCTCCGGCATCCTGGCGTGGAAATCACGGCTTTGATCAGTCGGGAGGAAACCGCACCGGTTGACCGTGTGCATCCGTCGCTGTCCGGCCGGCTGTCGCTTCCGCTCGAAAACATTTCCGTGAAAGAAGTTGCGGAACGTGCCGAATGCGTTTTCAGCTGCCTTCCCCATGCAGCCAGTGCGATGGCCATCCCGGAAATCCTGGCGAGTGGGGCGAAAGTCGTTGATTTTAGTGCGGATTATCGGCTCGATTCGCCGGAAATGTTCAAAAAATGGTACGAAATTGACCACCCCGACGCAACCCGTTTGGGCAAAGTGCCTTATGGTATGCCGGAACTCTTCCGCGAGCAGATTATTCCCGCACATTTGGTGGCCAATCCTGGTTGCTACCCGACGACGGCCATTTTACCGATCACGCCGCTACTCAGGGCGCAATGGATTGAGCCGAACGACATTATTCTTGACGCGAAAAGCGGCATTTCAGGTGCCGGCCGCAAGCCGAAACTCAATACGCACTACCCTGAGTGCAACGAAAGCATCGCGGCTTACGGTGTCGGCAAGCACCGGCACATGCCGGAAATCAACCAATATCTTTCGCAAGCCGCCAGTCTGCCGGTCGAGGTGATTTTCACACCGCACCTGGTGCCGATGGACCGCGGCATCCTCACCGTCGCCTACGCCAAGCCGACTCGTTCGGTTTCTCAGTCCGAATTACTTGACGTGCTAAGAAATTTTTATCAAAACGAGCCATTTGTGCAAATCGTTGAACATTTGCCCGCGACGAAAGACGTAGCCTTCACCAACAACTGCCACATCACTGCGAGAGTCGTTGGGCAACGTGTGATGACCATCGCCGTGATCGACAACCTCGTCAAAGGAGCATCCGGTAGTGCCGTGCAGAATTTCAACCTCATGTTCGGCTACGACGAAACGCTGGCTTTGTTGTGAAAAACAAGTTATTCCAAAATCAGAGCACGAAGCGTAAGCGAGTGCCCGAGAATGTATTTACCCGCCGGTTTGGGCACTAACTTACGCGTCGTGCTCTGATTAATTGGAGATCACCATGTCTTTATTTCAAAAACTTCAGCAATGCACAGTTGAATTGGAACGCCGCAATTCATTGATTCCGCTTGATGAACGTTCCTTCAAAGGTGCTTTCTATACTCCGCTGCACATCGTCGAAAAAGCCTACGATCTTCTGACGCAAACGCTCGGCAAAAACTGGCAGCAAAAATACATCGTTTGGGATATGTGTTGCGGCGTCGGGAATCTCGAAACGAAGCATTCCTTTCCTCGCAACGTTTACATGAGTACGCTTGATCAGGCGGACGTTGAGGTGATGAAAGCAACCCGAACCTGCGTTCAGGCCGAACGCTTCCAGTACGATTACCTGAACGATGACATTACGGAAAACGGCGAAATCGACTATTCCTTGACCAAAAAAGTCCCGAAGAAGCTTCAAGAAGCGATTAAAACCGGCAAGAAGATTCTCGTCTTGATGAATCCGCCTTACGCCGAAGCGATGAACGCGGATAATCCGTCCAATAAGGCGGGTAGCAGGCAAGCGGAACAGAAAGTTGGTGTTTCCAAGACCTCAATTGCCGCCGGAATGGACGTCGGTTTTGCCAAACGCGACCTCGTTGCCCAATTTCTCACCCGCATTGCCAAAGAAATTCCCACAGCGACGATTGCCACTTTCGGCACACTGAAATACGTCGTTGCTCCGAATTTTGAACTGTTTCGCCAAAAATGGAATGCGAAGTTTCAGAACGGATTCATTGTTCACAGTAAAGCCTTCGACGGACTGACGGGCAACTTTCCCATCGGTTTTTTGATTTGGAAGACCAATCAGCGAGCCAGGATCAAGACGCCGATTGAGGAAATTTCTGTGGAAGTCATCAATAAAGATGCCATACCTCTCGGTGAAAAGAAGTTTTACAATATCCCATCGCGTCGATTTTTGAGTGAGTGGATCATTCGTCCCGAAGCGAACAATGTGCCAGCTTTGCCCTTGAAAAACGCAGTGACGCCCACAACAAGCAGAAAGGATGTTCGCGGGACAAACTGGGCCGTTGGTGCCGTTGCAAGCATGATTTGCAAAGGGAATGATTTTCAAAACGCCACAAGATCAACGGCTTTGTTGTCGTCCGGCTATTGCAGTGCGGGAGCATTTTTCGTCACGAAGGAAAACCTTTGGCAGGCGGCGATTGTTTTTACGGTGCGGCGGATCGTCAAGCCGACGTGGATCAACGACCGCGACCAGTTCTTGCAACCGACCGGAAGGCTGACCGACAAGTTCAAAAACGATTGCCTCGTCTGGATGCTCTTCAACGGCAGCAATCTGACGGCATCGGCGGATCATCTCAAGTGGAACCATCGCGAGTGGAGTATCGTCAACCATTTTATTCCTTATACCGAAACGGAGGTCGGTGCGACGGGGCGATTTGAGTCCGATTTTATGGTACGATACATGGACGACAAAACGTTTTCCCCCGAATCGCGTGCCGTTTTGGACGCGGGCCGCGAATTGTGGCGAGCATATTTCCGACACGCGGACAATCGGGCGACGCGCGACCGATTCATGCTCAATCGTCACGATGTCGGCTGGTATCAGATTCGCGGTGCGCTCAAAATTCGCAACGAGTCCGGTGACTTTCCTCCGGTCAGCTTTGTATTGTTTGAACAAGCCTACGCAGCCTTGACCGACAAACTCCGGCCACGAATTTACGAATTGGGATTTTTGAAATAAATCAGAACACGACGCGTAAGCTAGTGCCCCAAAATGTGTTGCCTTACCGGTTTAGGCACTAGCTTACGCGTCGTGCTCTGATTTTGAACAACCACATTATCAACAGGAAACCTTTATCATGCAAATCGAAGTAACAAACAATCCGTCGCAGGAATTGATCGACCGGTTCGGCTGTCGCTCGTGGCCGATCTGGGAGAAGGAGCCGTCCACGTTCCCGTGGCACTACGACGAAAAGGAAACCTGCCTGATCCTCGCCGGCAAGGTCACGGTCACGCCCGACGGCGGCGATCCGGTCACGTTCGGCAAAGGTGATTTTGTTGTTTTCCCGCAAGGCATGGGGTGTACTTGGCACGTCAAGGAAGCCGTGCGAAAGCATTACAAATTCGGGAAATAGTATTGAGGCTGTAGGCTGTAGGCTGTAGGTTGCAGAAAACACTAAAGTCTATAGCCTAAAGTCTAAAGTCTATAGTCTAAAGTCTAAAGTCTATAGTCTATAGTCTAAAGTCTAAAGTCTAAAGTCTATGGCTTTCGCCGAAAAATATTATGCCGTTTTTTTGTTCCAAATTGGAGGAACGTAATCTAAGCCGGAATGAAGCGCAGCGCAATGACGGGATGCGCGAACCGATGCCCCAATCAAAAAATCCCGTCATTGCGCTAACGCTCCATTCCGGCTTCTATTTTTCTGGCGAAAGCCTATAGTCTAAAGTCTAAAGTCTAAAGTCTATAGGCTATAGGCTATAGTCTAGGAGAATTCCGTGGAAATCATCACAACGATCGACAAAATACCAAAACACCTGCGCGGCGGGGCGTTGGCCATCGGCAAGTTCGACGGCATGCACCGCGGGCATACGTTGATCGTTGCGCGGCTGCGCGACCACGCCCAAAAACGCGGCCTTCCGACCATCGCTATGACCTTCAATCCCCTGCCGACGCAAATTTTGTACCCCACATCGGACATCCGTCCGCTTTCAACGCTCGAACAGAAAACCGAACTGCTCGCCGAATCGGGCATCGACGCGATGATCGTCTGCCCGACCGATCATGCGTTCCTTGCACGTTCGGCGGAAGATTTTTTCGATAATGTCATTTGCAAGACGCTCAAAACGCAGGTCATTTTCGAAGGTCGCAACTTCTGCTTCGGGCACAACCGCGTCGGTACACCGGAAAAACTGCAAGCCTGGTGTCGCGAGTCGGACATCACGTTCGAGGCCGTCGAAACGATCACACTCAACGGCGAACCGGTTTCGAGCAGCCGCATTCGTGCGTTGCTCGACGAAGGCAACATCACACTGGCCAACGAACTGCTCTCGCGTCCTTACCGTCTGACCGGCGTGGTCGTCACCGGCGAACAACGTGGTCGTCACCTCGGTTTTCCGACAGCCAACCTCGTGGAAGTCGAAACCATCGTGCCGAAATCCGGCCTATACGCCGCAACGCTCCATCACAACAACCGCCGACACGCCGCCGCCGTTCACATCGGCGACAACCCCACCTTCGGTCCAACGCCGTTCAAAATCGAAGTCTTTCTCATTGATTTCGACGGCGATCTGTACGGCCAAACGCTCCGCGTCGATTTTCTGCGCCGCGTGCGCGATGCCAGAAAATTCGCCTCAGTCGATGAACTCGTCGCCCAAATGCACCGTGACATTGCGGAAATACGCTCACATACCGATACGATGGCCACGCTGTGATTACCCTGCAAGTCATTTTCTTCCACGAACCACTCGAAAATCACGAAAAACGTTGGGATGAAACGCTTGCCGTGAGTTTTTCTGATTACTACACTCCTATGCGTAAAGCAAGGGACTTACCGGGTTGTTTTGTTTGGGGAAATGGGGTATAAATGGAGAATTCAGGAGTTAGAAGTTAGGAGTTAGAATAGGAAGACTCCCAACTCCCAACTCCCAACTCCCAACTCCTAACTCCAAACTTTTTTCTCCTCACCCATGTCGAAAAACTGGATCATACGCTCTTACGACAGCGAACACGTCACTTTATTGGAACGCAATGCGCACATTCATCCGCTTTTGGCGCAGCTTTTGATCCATCGCGGAGTTGACCGTTCGGAAAAAGTTTCGGCGTTTTTGCAGCCGAAATTGACCGATTTGCGACCGCCTGCGGAATTGCCCGGCTGCGTCGAAACGGCGAGGAGGTTGTTGAATGCCGTGCGCGATGGTCGCAAGATCACCGTTTACGGCGATTATGATGTTGACGGCATGACCGCGACGGCCATCTTGAGGCAGGCGATTCGATTGCTCGGCGGCCAAGTCGATTATTATGTGCCAACCCGCATGACCGAGGGTTACGGCCTTAACCACGATGCCATTCGCACACTCGCCGCCCAGGGAACGCAACTCATCATCACGGTCGATTGCGGCATCAACAGCGCAGGCGAGGCACAAACGGCCAAAGAACTCGGTATCGAACTGCTCATCACCGACCACCACACGCCGGGCGAAACCCTGCCCGACGCGGTGGCAATCACGCACCCGTTGCTCGGCGAACTGTTCCCGCAACAATACGGGCCGCCGTACTTTTTTCCGCACTTGAGCGGTTCGACCGTTGCACTGAAAGTCGCGTGGGCACTGTGTCAAGAAGGGGCGAGGGGCGAGGGGCGAGGGGCGAGGGAGGAAGTCAAGGTCGCACCAGAAATGAGAACATTTCTGATGCAGGCGGTGGGGTTGGCGGCGTTGGGAGCGGTGGCCGATGTCATGCCGCTGGTCGATGAAAACCGGGCGTTGGTGCGATTTGCACTCGAATACAGTCTGCGGCAAAACGCCCCCATTGGCTTGAGGGAATTGATGAAAACGACGAACATTGATACAACCAAGCCATTGACTTCCGAACAGATCGCGTTTGCAATTGGGCCGCGACTGAACGCGGTCGGGCGTTTGGGGCTCGCGCAACTCGGCGTTGAATTACTGGTGACCGAAAAACCTGATCGTGCCGTCTAACTTGCCGAGTACATCAACAACCTCAACGAAAAGCGGCAGAAGATCGAAAACACAATCACGCGATCCGCGATCAAACAGGTGGAAGAGTTCTTTTCGCCGGACGACCCCGCATTCGTTCTGGCTAGTGCCGAATGGCATCCCGGCATTATCGGCATCGTGGCCGGGCGGCTGTGCGAGAAATATCATCGTCCCGTCGTGCTGATCGCAAAGGACAAAATGGAAAACAAGCCCGGCACCGGTTCCGGGCGTTCGATTCGCGGCCTCAACCTGTGCGAGGCGTTCGCCGCGTGCTCCGAGTGCCTCGTACGGTTCGGCGGTCATGCGGCCGCCGCCGGGCTTGGGATCAAAGACGATAAAATCGACCTGTTCCGCAATGCCTTTTGCGAGTACGTCGCGGCGGAATTATCGGAGGAACTTCGCACGGCGGAACTGGTCATCGACGCCGAGTTTCCGTTCAGTGCCTTCGACACTGACATGGTTCGGCGAATTGATTCACTTGCCCCGTTCGGCCAGGGCAATACGCGACCGGTCATTTGCACGCGGGGCGTGACACTGGCTGAGCCGCCCAAAACCATGGGCAGCGACCAGCGGCATTTCACCGCAACGTTCCGCCAGTATCAACAAACGATCCGCGCCGTGGCCTTCGGTGCCGCCGAATGGGTCGATGAGATGCAGCGACACAACGGCCCAATGGACATCGCGTTTCACCCGGTCATCAACGAGTTTCGCGGTTTCGCCAAAGTCGAACTGCAACTGCTCGACTGGCGACCGACGGCGTGAGTTTGGAGCGTGGAGTCAATCTTTGTTCCGTCAGGGACGGAATGGTGGTAGAAAACGCGATTCCTCCACAACACATCGTTCCGCAGTGACGTAATATGGAAAACGTGAACACATAGTCGCTGCGGGACAATGCGTTAATGAAAACCATCTTTGCACTTTGATCTTTGTGTTACCACCCCAACAGCCGGGCGATCAAACCTTTCTTTTCAGGAAAGGGAGTAGCTTGCTACGACCCGCAATCCGATTTTTTCTTCTCTTCCTTGTCGGGGAGGTCGGGCAAAGGCGGCAGGCCGATGGTTGTTTCGATCGTTTCAGCGATGGAGACCAGCTCCAGGTAAATTCGCCCGAGTTGTGTGTCGAAGCGTTCGTGGATGTCTTCCATCATATCGACCAAATAACCGATTTCGTGATTGGTTCCGTCGAAATTGGGTGCCAATACCATTTTGTGTGTTACTTTGCCCTGTGCGTTGGTCGTAGGGGTATTGCA
>Ga0082212_10006760_pt1 | contig 15323 bp, 13 predicted proteins | sample TergutNt197P3_FD_71548 | JGI IMG/M metagenome (GOLD analysis project Ga0082212, IMG submission 71548) | Neocapritermes taracua P3 segment gut microbial communities from Petit-Saut dam, French Guiana - Nt197 P3 | ecosystem: Host-associated > Arthropoda: Insects > Digestive system > Gut ...
GGGAATTGTACTTTTCTGTTTTGATGCGGTTGCAACCGCACCAAAACAGACCAATACAATTCCCACATGACACTCAAACCAGTTCCAACTCATCCACAATAGCGGCAGGTAGCAGTAACGGTTTAACAAGTAGCAGATACTGTAAATACAGTTGTGTGTGCTCCTGATGATTGGTGGAGATACCACCCGAAACATGTAGAGCAGTTTTTTAGAAATAAATTAACTGTGTAAAGTTTCGTTATTTGGAAACATATCAAAAGGAATACAAATTTAATTCCCTTCCCCCCCCCCCCCAGGAGCCCCCCCCCTGCTGGCAAGCCTCACTTATTCATGATTTAATCTTATTAAAATTGCTACTGCTAGAAGAATAATTAAAAAGCCAATTGCAATTAAAAGTATATTTAAAATATTATTTAAACCTAAATTTGCTTCAGGTATTGATGAAAGCGGATTAACACTTAATATGCTAGAATTATAATTAGATGAATTAAACGTATCTGAAACATTATTGGTTCCAGTATTATTATATAAATTATTTTCAAACGTAGAATCGTAATCATCGTAATTTAAATCAGAAGCATAACAAAAACTGATTAAACAAAACGAAACAACAACACACATTAATAATATTTTTAACATTTTAAACATAATATTTTCAATTTCCCTTCAATTATCCAAATTCTAAATTCCAAATTCTAATATCTAATATATAATATCTAAAAAAAACATAAAAGTCTAGACTATTTTTAAAAAAATTTACAAAAAAATCACATTAAAAGGTTGTAATGTTTTGTAAAAAAATGTATAATAGCATAGTATAAATATTGGGGTATAGCCAAGCGGTAAGGCTGCGGACTCTGACTCCGCCATCCTGTGTTCGAATCACAGTACCCCAACCAGACTAGAAACTAGAGACTAGAAGTTGGAGAATAGAGAAATGAGAAATATATTTGGGATATTAATTTCATTTTTATTTATAGGAATAGTAATGGTATCTGCTAAACTGTTTGAAAAATCTGGAAAAGAGGCAAGCAGAAAGTACATACATATAGTATTATCAAATTGGTGGATAATAGCAATGGTATTTTTTGATAATATGATATGTGTAGCATTGGTACCAGCGCTATTTGTTATTATTAACACAATATCATATAAAACAAATTTAATATCGGTTATGGAAAGAGAAGCAGGAGACGAAAACAAATCAAGCTTAGGAACAGTTTATTATGCGTTATCTTTATTAATTTTATCTATATTAACATTTGGATATATAAAAAATCCATATGTGGGATTATGCGGAATAGCTGTAATGGGATATGGAGATGGATTTGCAGCAGTAGTGGGTCAATCTGTAAAAAGTTTTGAATTTAAAATAGGGAAATCTAAAAAGACAGTGGCAGGGTCATTAGCAATGCTTATTATAACATTTATTATAATCTCAGGTTGCCTAGCATATTTTGGAATAGACAACTGGCTTATAAAATCAATTATTATATCTATAGCAATAACAATTGTTGAAGCAATTTCAATAAAAGGAACAGACAATATAACAGTACCACTGTTTACATCTGGAATAATGTATTTAGCAATGCAAATATTGCAATAGCATTACAATGTTATATACAAAAAGTATACAAAAAGTATACAAAAAAACACGTCCCTTTTGTATATTCTATCTTTCGTCTCCTTCAGGTACTTTTGAAGATAAGTTATCCCATATAACTCCATCTTTATAAACAAAATCTTTTACAGATAAATTTTTTATCGATTTAAAGTGCTTTTCTATTTCAGTTAAATCTTTTTTTGCATCAGGAGATAGTTTATATTTATTAAGAAACCTATCAGAAGTGTAAGTATCTTGTATTGTGTCTTTAATTAGAAGTCCTTCTAAAATTCCGTGTTCACCTTCAAAAGAATTTTTTAATGTTTTTGTTTGTGCTTTTCCATTTTTGTCGGTATATTTTATCTCAAGTAAATTTTTGCCAGGACTGGTTGAATCGCTATCGTCATATGAGTGAGAAACACTTGTTACTTTAGAGCCAGGCATAGCTTTTTCAAATGCAGTTTTTGTTTTATCAAACATAACATTATTTGTAAAATCAATTACATCTTTACTAAGTGAAATAAGTTCATCACCAGTTGGATTGTGTTCGCCTTTATACATATTAATTTTACTTTCAATGTCTTTTAATTGTTGCTCAGTTTTTGCAGAGATATCGTGCCTTGCTGAAGTGGTTTGGTTATAAGTATAGTTATTGTATTCTTTAACATTATCCATTTGGGTTACAGTATAAGACAATGCAACAAGTGAGGTAGCAATTATAATTCCAGTTTTAATTTTACTTGAAATAGAGTTAGGTGAGGTGTATTTTCTGTTTCTATAATTTGAAGAATATCCGAGAAATATCTCTCGTATTACTTGGGAATGTTTTGGAAATTCTTTCAAATGAAGGATTGGTAGTTTCCAATTCTTTATGAAGGTTATTTAATTCATTGTTTTTTTCTTCTATATTTAATAATTTAGTTTTATAATATTCACTAATAAAATCAGTTGTGTTGTTTCGAACAAAGTGAGAAAATGTGTTAAAACCATTTGAATGTTTATTACTAGAGAAATATTCATTAAAAGATGCAAGCTTTGTTTCATCAAAAGTTTTTGTATTGTTATTCCAAGCATCTTGAAGTAACATTCTTGCTTCTTTACATTCCAAAGACAAATCAAAATGTGATTTATTAAACTCATTTGAATCTTCTCGTAACTTAGTTAGCTCATCAATCTCTTTAACAATTAATACACGTCTTAGTAAATCTAAATTTTCAGGTTTTGAAAATTGCATCATCGAACTCATAAAATACCTCCGCCTATATTTGTTCTTATATATTATACTATTTTTATAAATACAAAACACAAATGTAATGAAAATGTAATGAAAAAATAACATTGAAAGTGTTTGACAAAATGTGGATTATAATAGATAATAATAATGAAAGGGGACACATATAATGTATATATTTAATAGAGTTACAGTAGTTCCGCAATTACCAAAAAGAGTAGCAAAACTAACAGAGATTGCAAATAATATTTGGTGGGGTTGGAATACAGATTTTTTAAAATTATTTCAAACAATTGACAGAGATTTATGGGAAACAGTGAACAATAATCCTGTAAAATTTTTAAAGTTGATTAGCCAAGACAAAATAGAAAAAATTGCGGTGGATCAGGAATTTCTAAAATACTATGATAAAGTAGTTGAACATTACGATAGCTACATAAATAGTAAAGATACCTGGTTTAATAAAAATTATCCAAATAGAAAAAATGATTTAATAGCATATTTTTCAGCAGAATATGGATTAGATGAAGTAGTGCCAATCTATTCAGGTGGACTTGGTATTTTATCTGGAGACCATCTAAAATCAGCAAGTGATTTAGGTGTTCCGCTTGTTGCTGTGGGGCTACTATATAAAAATGGATATTTTATTCAAAAAATAAATACACATGGGGAACAATATGAAGTATATAAGAATATAGATTTATATAACCTTCCTATTACTGCAGTGAAAGATAATATGGATGAAGATGTTGTAATAGACATAGAATTGGGAGGGAAAACATTATATATAAAATTATGGCAAATAAATGTTGCCAGAGTTAAATTATATTTGATGGATACAGATATAGAACAAAATGAGGAAGATTTAAGAAATATAACACTTAAACTTTATGGCGGAGATAAAGAAATGAGGATTCGTCAGGAAATAGTTTTAGGTATGGCTGGAGTAAAAGCATTAAAAACATTGGGATATAATCCAACATTATACCATATGAATGAAGGACATTCTTCTTTCTTAATATTGGAACTAATTAAAAATATAATGCATGAAAAACAAGTATCTTTTGAAATTGCAAAAGAGATTGCAACTGTACAAACTGTTTTTACAACTCATACACCAGTGCCAGCTGGAAACGATATTTTTGACATACATTTAGTAGAAAAATATTTTGATAAATTCTGGGATAAACTTGGAATAACAAGAGAAGAATTTTTAAAAATGGGAATGAAAGAAGGCAAACAACTTGAACCAGGATTTAATATGGGAATTTTAGCACTTAAGATGGCAGGAAAGAAAAATGGTGTTAGTAAATTGCATGGAGAAGTTTCTAGAGAATTGTTTAGCGAAGTATGGCCAAATATAGCAGAAGATGAGTCTCCTATTACATATGTAACAAATGGAATTCATACTTGCTCTTGGCTTGCTCCTGGTATTAAAAAATTGTTTAACCAATATCTGCCTCCATATTGGCAAGATAATATTCATTCAGATAGTACATGGGAAAAAATTGACGATATTCCAAACGAAAGATTATGGGAAGAACATGTTAAAAGGAAAAAGAAATTAATTAAATTAACAAAGCAAAATGTTACAGAAAGATATTTAAGTAGTGGGATGGGTTATGAATATATTAATGAGATTTTAAATAACTTAAACCCAGAGGCATTAACAATAGGATTTGCTAGAAGATTTGCAACTTATAAAAGAGCAGATTTGTTGTTTAAAGATATATCAAGATTAACACAAATTCTAAATGATGAAAAAAGACCAGTTCAAATTATTTTTGCAGGGAAAGCACATCCAGCAGACAAAGAAGGGAAAGACTTAATAAGACATATTCATGAAATATCGTTTATGCCACAGTTTAAAGGAAAAATATTTATATTGGAAAATTACAATATAAGCATTGCAAGATATTTAATAAGCGGTGTTGATGTGTGGCTAAATAATCCTAGAAGACCAATGGAAGCGTCTGGAACAAGTGGAGAAAAAGCATCTGTTAATGGAGTTATAAACTTTAGCATATTAGATGGATGGTGGGCAGAAGGATATGACGGAACAAACGGCTGGGCTATTGGAACAAATGCAACATACGACTCTAATGAAGAGCAAGACAAAGCAGACACTAACAGCATGTACAATACTTTAGAAAACAAAATAATACCTATGTATTATACCAAAGACAAGAATGGAATTTCTAAAGACTGGTTAAAATACATGAAGAATTCTATAAAAACAACAGGTGGAAAATACAGTACATCAAGAATGGTTGTAGATTATGTAAAAGATTTATATATGCCACTTTGTGAATTACATGAAAATTATTTTAACGATATAGATACGGTCTCTGAGTTTTCTACATGGAAGAAAAACATAAGAAAAAACTGGGATAAAATTGTTATTACTCAAGATAGAAATGTAGATAATGCAAAACTTGTTGCAGGAACCCAAATAACAGCCAATTGTGAAGTAGAGCTAATAAACATAGATGAAGATAGTGCAGATGTACAGTTGTATTTTGGACATATTTTAGATAGTGGGACTGTAAGAAATGTATATACTCAAACAATGGATAAAATTGGTGAGAAAAAAGCAGAAAACAAATATTATTATGAAAAAACATTGGATTTAACAACAGGTGGTAATTTTGGATATACATTTAGAGTTATGCCAAAGCATAAAATGTTAATAGACCCGGAAAATTTAGATTTAGTAAAATGGATTACAAAATAAAGGAGTGAAAATGAAAGCAAATTTAAGGAAAACAAAAATTGTATGCACTATTGGACCGGCAAGTGAGAAAAGGATGGAGGAATTAATTAATAAAGGAATGAATGCAGTAAGAATAAACTTCTCACATGGTAGCTGGGACGAACAAAGAGAAAAGGTGGAAGAATTTCTTTCTATAAGAGAAAGACTTGGAGTACCATGTGCATTACTACTAGATATGCAAGGACCAGAAGTTAGAACAGGTATGCTGGCTGTAGGGCCAACTGAAAAAATAGAATTGCATACAGGTCAGAAATTTGTATTGGTAAACGAAGATATTGTAGGAGATGAAAACAGAGTATCTGTAAGTTATAAAGAACTATATCAAGACTTAGGGCATGGGGCTAAAATATTAATAGATGATGGCTCTATTGAATTGGTTGTTGACGAAATAATTGAAAAAGATATTTATTGTACAGTTGTAAATGGAAATAAATTAGGAAGTAGAAAAACAATGAATTTTCCTGGAGCACAGGTAAGACTACCAGCATTAAAGGAAAAAGACATACAAGATTTAAGAGATGGAGCAAGAGTTGGGTTTGATTATGTTGCAGGTTCGTTTATAAGAAATGTTGATGATGTAATGCAAATAAGAAGAGTACTTGATGAAAACGGTGGTCAAGATATTAAAATAATATGTAAAATTGAAAATGAAGAAGGAATAAGAAATATTGAATCTATTATAGAAGTTTGTGATGGAATATTGGTAGCACGTGGAGATATGGCTGTTGAAGTAGATTTTGAAGAAGTGCCACTTGTACAAAAAGATCTTATAAAAAGATGTAATAAATATGGAAAACCAGTTATAACAGCAACACAAATGTTGGAATCAATGACATATAACCCGTTGCCAACAAGAGCAGAAGTTAGTGATGTGGCAAACGCAGTATTTGACAGAACAAGTGCAATAATGCTTTCAGGAGAATGTGCTGCAGGAAAATATCCAGTTAAATGTGTTGAAACAATGGATAAAATTGCTAGAAAAAGTGAAAGTGTAACACATTATTGGTTAAGGCTTGACAAAAAAGATTTCCAAAAAGATATAGCGAACGATTTTGAATCAATACTTGCATATTCAACATTAATGTCTGCAAAAAATATAAAGGCAGATGCAATTGTTGTGTATGCACAGACAGGATATACAGTTAAAAAATTGTCTGGAATAGAATCACAATGTCCAATATTTGCAATAACAGATAGTAAAAAAACATATAATCAATTAGCTATTGTGTGGAATGTTTTTCCAGTATTAATTGAAGGTGAAGAAAACAAAGAAAGAATAGTAGAGCTTGGAATTGAAAAATTAAGAAATGATGGGATATTGGAAAAAGGAGACATTATAGTAGTATCTGGAGGTAAAGATTTTATAAATGGAGTAGAGGCAAGCAAGCAGTTTGGTGGATATGCGAAAATATAACTTGTATTATATTCTTCTTGTTTATTTTTATTATAAGTTAATTCTTCTAATTGTAAAACACTCATAAGAAAAAATAAAAGGTAAAGCAATAAAAAAATTAGTAATATAATTAATTTTGAAACCATGTTTAGTTTTTCCGTTTTTTTAACTAAGTTGTTTGAAAATTTATTGTGTAGATTTTCAAAATGTGTAGGCTTGGTGCTGGCAGGTTGAGTTTTATTGTAATTAGTATAGGTGTGTTTTTTATAAGCGTAATAATCTTTTTCAATATTAGAAGGTGTTAAACTTAAATCGTATTCTTTTTTTAGTTCTGGGTTTGACAAAACTTCATATGCTAGATTTATTTCCTTTATTTTATATTCTGCAAATGACTTATCTCCTTTATATATATCTGGATGATATTGTTTAACAAGCTTTTTATATGAAGACTTTATTTGAGCTCCGATTGGCACTCTCTTTTAAATTTAATATTTCATAATAATTCATAAGTAACTCCATAAATATATTATAGAATAAAAACATTTAAAATACAAGAAGGTGTCCAAAAAGTATACAAAAAGGGTGTCTAATTACATAAGATGTTGACATTGTGCTTGAAATATAATATAATATAAATTGAAATTTCTTATTTTGAAAGGAGGAGTAGACAATGTCTGCGCCAAAATATACAGTATTAAAAGATTACAAACGCTTCAAAACAGCAATGATAGAATTTAACATTCCTGGAGAAGCGGAAACAATTCAGCATTATGTATGTATGTGCCCAAAGGTAATTGCGGTGCTACCGATTACTGAAGAAGGAAATGTGGTTTTAGTTAAACAATTTAGACCACTTGTAGGAAACACAATCGAGATTCCAGCTGGATGCGTGGAAGAAGGTGAAGACAATGTAACTGCAGCAAAAAGAGAGTTAGAGGAAGAAACAGGATATCAGGTACTTGATATACAATTAATTAAGCACTATAGACCAAGTTCTGGATATTCAAACGAAGAAACCTCTTTATATTTTGCTAAAGTAGGCAGTAAGGTTGCTCAACACTTAGACAAAGACGAAAAGATTGAAATCCTTGAAGTGAGTGTAAAAGAAGCTTTTGACATGTTGGAAGCAAACATGTTGGAAGGACCATCTAGTGATATTGCATTAAGGTGGTATGTGAGTAAGTTTGGCAATTCTATTAACACAAAAATGGAGCCAAAATTATTAATTCTTCCTGGAATGGAAGAATTGGGCGACAAGGTATTGCGGAATCTAAAAAGAGAATTTGGCGATATAGCAGTCGACTCAGAGCGAGTAGATTTCAAAGACGGCACAAATAAAATCACAATCAAGACAGGAATATGGGGTTCTAGAGTGTTCATTCTTATTGATCCGTATAATTATTCGGTTACATATAAGATGAGAGGGAAGAAATATCCCATGGACCCAGACAAGCATATGATGTCATTGCTTCGTGCTATTTCTGCAATAAGAAATGATGCAGAAATAATTGTTATAATGCCTGCGATTTATGATGGAAGGCAAGACAAGAGGAATTCGCGTGAAGACTTAATAACATCTATGCTTCTCAAAGTGATTGATAAGCATGTAAAACGTGTTATTACTTTCGACATACATTCAGATGGATTCCAACATGCAATGGATACAAGTGCATTAGATAGTTTTCAAACAGCTAGAGAGCTACTTAATGCATATATGCTCGATAATCCAAAGCTAGAGCTAAAGGACTTGTTTATATTGGGTACTGATGGAAGTGCGCTAAAACGAGCAAGGTACATGACTAAGCAAATAGGAGGAAATGAGTGCAAATTTGCCACATGTGGGAAACTCAGGAGTGATGAAGAAAAAGATGGTGGCACGTATGTAGTAGAAAGACATGAGTTGTTTGGCAAACCAGAACTATTAAAAAACAAAAATGTTCTTGTTACAGATGACATGATAGATACTGGTGGTAGCCTTGTAGATGTACTCGAAATGCTACGAGACAAAGAATGTAACACAGTAGACCTTGCAATTTCATTTGGAATCTTTACAGAAGGAATAGAAAAATTACAATCTGCTAAAGAAAAAGGGTTGTTTAGGAATCTGTATGTTACGAATTTAGTTTACTTGCCACCCAAAATCAAATCAAAAAGATGGGTAAAGGTGGTAGATGAATCTCACGTGATTGCAAACATAATTAAGGCAATCATGAAAAACAAATCACTGGAACAATTTTTTTAATACAATAGTTTAAACAATGTTCAACGACCGCCCAATTGGACGGTCGTTGATTTTACCTTTTTAAATTTCGAAGACTGGAATCTTCCTGAATTTATGCCTAGATAGTTGTTTTCTTTCTTCAATCAAAGCATCAGCTTCAGGTGAACCAGATGAGCCGTGTGTGAGATAGTTGTCAATTTGATTATAGGTGAGACCAAGCTCATCTTCATCAGTTTGACCTTCCCACAATTCAGCAGACGGCTTTTTTGATATAATACTGTTGGGAACTCCGAGAAATTCTGCAAGAATATATACCTCTCGTTTGGTTAAATAACCAATCGGGTTTATATCACAAGCACCATCTCCCCATTTTGTAAAATACCCAACTGTACGTTCAGACATGTTTCCTGTACCAACTACAAAAAAGCTTTTAAACTGTGCGAACTGATACAGGTAAGCCATTCTTACACGTGGCATTAAATTTGCTTTTGTAAGAGTTTCAGTAGAACTATCTATACTCTCGCAAGTATATACTGGATCATGCCATAATGCATCAACTGCTGGCATAATGTTATAACAGTGATAAGAAAAATTAAACTCTCCAGAAAAAGCTATAGGATCGTTTGAAACATCTTGAAAATTAAATTTTTTAAGAAGTTCCAGAGCATCGAAATAGCTTTTGGATTTTATCATATCACCACCATATGGCATAAGTATTAGGTGAGTTGGAACATCTGCTATTTGGCAAAGCCTTGCAACAACGCTACAATCTACACCGCCACTCATTCCTAGTACAACACCTTTGCGGTTTGCTTCACGAACTTTACTCCTAATCCAATCTGCAATCATTTGGATATAGTGATTGGCAGTATGCTGTGTAATGATAAAATTTTTACCATTTCTCATAATTTCCTCCATAATTAATTGTTTATGCGTTCTAAGTATTCTTGAACGGTTTTTTTATCTCCATTGTGTTTGCTAGGAGCATCGGACAGTTTTACTGCATGCCTACGTGGTTCAAAAGGATTCTTTTGAGCTTCAGTTAATTTTATAACCATATTTAACGCTTTAAAATCTGGGAAATCATTTGTAAACCATGTCCCAATTCCAAAAGTTACCATCATTTGCCCGTTAACATGTTTAATAATTTCTTTTACTCTGTCAAAGGAATCAAGACCATCAGAAAAAACTGCTTTCTTAGATTTGGGATTGATTCCGAGAGATTCATAATGGTTAATAACTGTATCTACCCATTCAATTGGATTACCACTATCGTGGCGAACTCCATCAAAAAGTTTTGCATAAAATGGGTTAAATGTTTTTAAGAAAAAGTCGGTAGTGAATGTATCTGGTAGGGCAATTCCCAAAAGTCCATGATACGTGTCTACCCATTTTCCAAGAACAATGTTGTTTGCATTTTCTACTCCGTACATTGCAGCTACAGCACTAAATAACTCATGTGCCATTGTACCATGTGGAGTGATATTATATTTTGTTGCAAAATGAACATTCGATGTTCCCAAAAAGTGGTCGTTACCGCCATCAATCAGGCCACGTATAACCGCATTATGTGCGGAATAGCTTCTTCTGCGCCTTGTTCCCATATCAATAAAATAAGCTCCAAGGTCACGAAGTTTTTTGGCTTTGCGTCTGGCGTTTTCGTATGCCTGGTCTAAGTCATAAGGACTCAGAATGGCACGGGTTTCAAAATAACATTCACTAATAATTGGCATCAGCAAAGTTTCCCAGTAGATTTCTTGTCCCCAAAGCCCGTTAATTGTAAGCTTTAAAACATCGTTTTCAAGCCAAACTTTTACATGACTGGGGTCAAGCCGTAACCCTCTTAGGAAAGTAAGGTAATTCCAAGGCAAATATTTGCAACGTGTTTGCATAAATGCAAGTTCTTCTTCTTGGAAAGTTACATTAGACATTCCATTAATTTGATTAATGATGTTATCAACATCATTTTGATGCCATGTTACTTTAGACCTAACTTTAAGTTCATATGTAACATTTGCTTCTGGAAAATGCTGATTTACGGCATTTCCCATTGTCATTTTGTATAGGTCGGTATCTGCTAAAGTTTTAATAATCATGTTGTTCCTTCCTTCGAAAAATATTAGGTTGTCAAAGTGCAAAAAAAAGAAATAAATATTTCTTTTCGTTTTTATACGCATCAAAGATGCTACAATAAGATTAATTATACCACAGTTTTACATAATATGCAAGCAAAAAAAAGTGAACAATGGGGGACGTGCCTAAAACGTTCAAAATGAACATTCGGGGACACACATATGTATGTCCCCGAATGTTCACTTTTTAAACAGATATAAAATCGTTTCTTGTTAGTCCGGCTGTGGCATATATGCCATTTAAGCCATTAATCCTTGTATTAAGAATTTTTGACATAACATTTATGAACTGAGTTTTTTCTAAAGCTTCAAGAGTATTGTTTATATGGTATTTTGCTATATCATCAAGTTGGTCAACACATGTAAACGTTACATATATGTTTGCAGGTAATGTTAGATTTGTTAAATCTTTGTTGATTGCTCTTGTAAGCCAATCAACGTCTAAAATACCAAATCTTAATGTTCCCTGAAACTCATTTGGAAGGTTTGTTGGGTCTTCAATCTTGAGATATGGCTTTTTACCTAATTCAGGAAATGGGCCAGCACCATGTCTTGTCATATAGCATCTAGTCATGTAATATAAATCTGGTTTTTCGGTATAACCTATTTCACTTAAGATTTTCATTACATTTTTAATACCTGTATTCGAAGTTGTAAGATGTGGCCGAAATTCGTCGCAGTTTTGGTCAAGTAACAATCCTTGTGCACCTTCAAAAACAACATTGTCCCACCGCTGTATTACTGAGGTGTCCATTATTTGTACATTAGAAATAAATTCTTTTGCATAAAACATGAACATGTCAATATTTTCTTTGTCTAAAAGTTTAGCAACAAATTTTGGTGGAATATCATCAATTGAAATATGATGCCTGTTTTTCAAACGTATTGGAATATATTCATTTTGAATTTTTTCCAATTTTGTTATTAATTTTGAAGGTGAAAGCAAATCCATAACAGTAATTTTATACTCTATGTTGTCGCTTCTCCTAACTGTTTCGTCAATTCCCATACCACAACTACCATGACGGTTATCTCCACGCAATGTTTCTACTATTTGATTAATATAAATATCCCAAAGAGTAGTTACAATACAATTAGGATTAGCATGTACGATAGGTGTGATATTAAATTTTTCTTCCAGTTCCAATCTTTCTTGTTCAAATGCAAAAGTGTTTACAATAAATTCTTCACTTAAGTAAGTAATTGCACCTAAGAAAGTACCAGAACCAAAATGTCGAAACACATGCTGTTTTCCATCTGGAGTAACCACTGTGTGACCAGCTTGTGCACCACCATTAAATCTAATATTAACAGTTGATGGCTTGTTTGCACAAATGTCTACCATATGGCCTTTTCCTTCATCTCCAAACAGTGAGCCAATAACAACAGAAACATTTTTCATAAATACCTCATAAAGGATTGGGGTACCGAGGACGTATATATCCACAATAATGGAATAATAAACGTCCTCGGGTAACCAATTACTTAAAAAACTTCTATTTTAGTTGACTCTGCTGGCTCTTCGGGACTGCTAATTTCAACAGTTTCCTCATGAGCTACAAGAGCTTCTTGTACAACTTTTCTTGTATGTGAGTTTCCAATTTGATTAATACAATCAGATTTAGAGTAACCTTCATACATACGAAGAATTGTTGTTACAAGTTCTGGTAAGCAAGTGTGGTCTCTTAAATCACACGCATGACCGTCCATTAGAACACTCCATTGATCGAGATTAAGTCTACCATATCCATTTCCATGTAGAATGATATGATAACAATAATACATCTTTGATGCCATTTCAAGACAGTCGGCTCCAGTAAGAGACTTTCCTTCAAAGTCGTCCCTTCCGCCGAAAACAGTATCCAATTCGTTTTTTTTGAGACGAGGAGTAGGCTCTTCATCACCAAATGTGAATAAAAATCCTTTTTCTCCACGTTTTTCAAAACAATCGATTTTGGTATACTTTGAAGCAAAATACCAAGGTAGAATATAGCTTTCGTAACGATTGCCACCACCACCTTTTTCAAGGTAGATTTTCTCGAGCTGGTCAAGCATTCGAAGATCGGTTTCAAACTGAGTTACTTGAAGCGGAGCTCTATCGCCTGCAGCTACATCACCAACTCCCATAAACATAATATGGGGATTATATGATGTGCACTTGTATGTTTCATTAATAAGTCTGGGGAATTCGTTTTGAATTAAACTAAGAAGAAAACTCCCCATAGAACCAGTTACATCCTCTGCAAAGATTATTGCTCTGGATCTTGGACTTAATGCCGAATCACAAGCTTCCCGAGGAAGTTTCATAGTTGCTGGATTAAAATCATCCAACATTTTTTTTGATGTGAAGATTTGAGAAGCATTTACCGCAGAAGAATAACTTCTTGCGTCATAATGTCTTTTCATATCGTCTGAACTAATTGCACTTCCGCCCATAACAAACCTCCATAAATTAAATTAAGTTTATATAGAAACATCCATAGAGATGAATCTATCTGTCCCAAAACTCTTTTTCCGAACATCTCTCCAGTTGCAAAATTCTGCATAAGCATTTTCTGCAACTTTACTATTGTTTACCCAATCACAAAACGGGTCTGGTACATTTCCCAAATTATTTCCAGTTATATCTCCTAAAAGTTCACGAGCCACTCGTTTAATTGAGCAGGCATCAACTTTATATGATGAGAAACCGGTTATTTTGGAATCTGCTGGAAGAACCTCATAGACTTCGCTTGGAAGTCCGTTTATTTTTTCATCTGAGTAAGTTGTAAAAAACCAGCCACCAAAAACACCAACAATACGCATATCGTTTAATGTATGGCTTTTACCTGCTTCTACAAATTTTCCCAATGAAAAATATAAGTTGTTAACAGTTATACCATTATGAGCCATATCTACTAAATCCATATAACATGCAAAATAGTATAATCTAGTTAATATTGAGGCAACATGCAATGGTTCTAATTTACCACCAAAGTAATCCATAAGATCTCTTAATGAATACATTGCACAAGGTTTCTTTAGGATAATTATAAATTGTCCGTCTAGATTTTTAAAGTGGTTTATTACATTTGGAACCATATGTACAACATTTTGCCAGATATGTTTATCTGGTTTTGAATACATTTTTGTTTTGTTAATGTAATTTTCATAATAAGATTTGTATTTCTCATCTAATGCGAAGATTACATTTTCACTGGTAACATATTGTTGTCCAAGTTTAAAACTGGACGACTTAGTATGTTCAAACTGAAACTTTTCTCCTGAAATTGATGTGGTGCAGAATACGAGCTCTGACTGCTCATAATCTGGCTGAAGCACTGAAATGGCTTGCCTATACAATAGAATAATTTTTTGTTTAATTAAAAAATTGTCTATTGTGCTGTAAGTAGCTGACCTAAACAGTTTGAGATATTCATCTTTTTCTTCATCAATTGTATCTTGATTCATAGTGAATATATCAGATGGATTAACAGCAGACATGATGTCTTGCTCAGACTTCTGCTTCATAAAAACTCCTTTCCGACTGTCATTATCTTTCGTTATCGTTCGCCGTAGCCTCCAGGGCCTCAATCCTTCCGAGAATTTCTTCAATTTCGATTGCCTTTATAGCAAATTCGATTACAGCGCGGGCCGCTGTTACCCGTGCCGGTGCCGGCGCTGTTATATCTGACATAATACAGTCAAGCGTATCTGCCGCTCGTTCTGCCCTCGAAATGACGGAGCGCATAACGCGCTTTGTGACACCGCGTTGCGCTTCGGCAAAGACCGTTCAAGAAAATCTCGGACATCATACGGCAGCATTCACGCTTGATATATACGGCCATGTTACGGAAAAGATGAAACAGGAAAGCGCGGCGCGAATGGAAACCTTTATTATGGGCGTGAAAAAGGGCGGATAAAAAACTGATAGGGGTAACCGTAGGGGTAACGCCAAATTTCGGGCAAATAAAATCGCCTGCAGTTATTG
>Ga0082212_10006761_pt1 | contig 15322 bp, 16 predicted proteins | sample TergutNt197P3_FD_71548 | JGI IMG/M metagenome (GOLD analysis project Ga0082212, IMG submission 71548) | Neocapritermes taracua P3 segment gut microbial communities from Petit-Saut dam, French Guiana - Nt197 P3 | ecosystem: Host-associated > Arthropoda: Insects > Digestive system > Gut ...
TTTGATTAATCATTTTTTCATTATCTAAAGTACCATCAATAAGTGTTTGGTGTTTTTGCATACAGTCTAATAAATGGTTTTTAACAACGGCGCAGTCGAGCTCGTTATCTGGAAAATACTCTAAATAATCTTCATCAATTAAAAGCTGAGGTAAAGCGTTTATAATTCTTTGTCTTATTAAATTTTTACTGAAAGATGTCATATTATCAAATAAAAGTAACTCTAAATAATTGTCGATTAATTTTCTAAGTGGTTCCCATAATTCTTTATCAATATCATAACTAAGTAAATCATCAATTAATCTTTTTTCAATATTGGTATAAACATTTAACCCCTTCATTTCATAGGTAAATTGTTTGGTTTTTTTCAAACCTTTAATTTCTAAATCACTGATTTTATCAAAAGAATTTAATATTGCTGCCTGAGTTTTAATGAGTAGTGAAACAACATCAAAAATTTCTTCTTCGATATAATCACATGGCTCGTTAGGCTCAATAGCTTCTTGGCAATCCCTTTTGCCCATTTCTTCAGATAATAAGGTCTTAAACATCTTTAATTTATTATTGCTGAATTCCTTTTCATAATTATAGATTATATATTTTAAATCAGATAATCTATCTGGTTCTAATTCTGATATACAAAAACTAAATAGATCAATAATCTCCTGCTTATCTGTTTCACTGACCTCGCCACTGACATAGTCAAGAATGGTTTCTCCGGCTAATTCTACCAAAGTATAACCTTTAACTGCCTCATAAGCTTCACTATCAAGTTTCAAAAGTTCCATTTTAACTTCATCACTTAATTTAAATAAATTATTAATATTAAACCCAGTACAAATAAAGTCTTCCGTTAATTCATGATTAACATAAAGTCTTGTCTTTTTTGTTTTTAATAAAGCGTTTCTTTGCTTAGAACTTTTAGCACCATCTATACGCTTTTGTAACCCCATTAAATCGTTAATGTTGACACCTTTAACTATTTCACTCGCATACTTATATTCTACAAATTCACACTCTTCAAGATATTCAAGATAATCTTCTAGGTTTTCATCTTCTATTAAATTAGCTTTACGGATAATTAAACCAATAACGCGTTCTTCAATCAAATCATCTCTACCATCAAACATATCAATACCTTCATCGCTGCCAATAAAAGTTACAATATCTATTAAGTTATCATAATCATTGCCCAAATTTTCTAACCAAAAAAGTTCTTGGGATCTTATGTTTGAAATAAGTTGTACTACTTCGTTGTACTCTTCAGTTCCTTCTAAATGCTTTTTCTCTAAATTTATAAGAGTTTCTAAGGCATTAAAAAGAGTTCCTGATTTTTCAATCAAAATCTCTAAATTGGCTTTGGTTCTCTCATCCATTGCGCTCATTGTGTTTCCCCCTACTGCTTAACAACTAATTTAATTATAAACTGTAAATAATAAATTTACAATAGTTTTTATCTTCGATATGTTTTTTCAACTATCGGTATTAATGTTTTTTCCGGTATCATTTCTTCTCTTCTATTTATAGTGCCCTGTAAAACTTCATCTAAAGAAGTTTTAAACTCTTTTGAAAAATCCCCATTTAAATAATTATCGTTAATATTTAATAAGGTTTCATATCTTAAGTATTCCAATAATACTTCGATATCTGATTTTAAAGCAATTAATTCAGCTCCCCCTACTTTAACTACTTCTTCTAATACTTGCAGCGAAACTTCCAGTTCTAGTTCCATATAAGCGATGTATTCATCCATATAATATTTATTCGCAAAACCTAATTTTGAAGCTTCTTGAAGTAAAGTTTCACTACCTATAATTGGTAACTCACGAGGATTAAAATTTGCCTTTATTAAATCATCCTGGATAATAAAACTTTCATAAAGGATTCTATTTTTTTCTTCAATTAATTTTCTTTTTATATCAAAATCTTTTTCTTGATCAATATGTTTTTGTAAATTAATAACCTTATCGAGTTGACAGTTTTTTTGTATATTATAGTCAACCCTAAAATGTTGGACGCTTGTATAGGTTAAAAAGTTGGCTTCCCCTACAGCTATATCAGTTATGTATCCACTATTTTTTTCTATTTCTTTATGCATAAGATTAAGACTTTCCATTTTTATTTGCTTGGCAGTATGCATAAGTGATAATATCCTACTTGCGCGCCCGCAAATAGAAAAAGCATCATAACTGTTTATATAATTGTAGATAAAATAACTATTATTAAATAATCCTTCAAGTATACTAATGGTCTTTAAATCATACTTAGAAGCATTAAACTCTTCACTCTCTTTAATAATTAAATCTTGTACATTGAAAAGTCCTTTCATATATTCAACGGTGTCCATCTCGCCTTTAATTTCTATTTGTCCCAAATAATCAAAAGCTTGTAAAAGTTGGTGTTCGATATCTAAAATATCATGAAAGACTTCATTTATATCGTTAGGTATATCCATATTTCTCTCACCCTTAATTTTATATTATATATGTTTTGGTTTTATAAAGCAATACCTTATATACATAGTATTTGACATTGTCATTTTTTAGTTAATATCATAAATCAACATCAAAATTTTTACCTTTATTTTATCTTTGACAAAGGTAATATTTTTGTAAATTAAGAAATAATTGACATTTTCTTTAACACTTTTCTATATTAATGTAAATAATTAGTAATATAATTTAAGGATAGGCAAAAAGTTGTTTTATTTTTCTTGGTTGTGTTATAATGAAGTAGTTACACATGGAGGTTTTAAATGGTAATAATTGATTTTATTTTGCACTGTGATGAATATATAGTAACTTTTATTAATAACTATGGTAACTTAGTATATTTTTTATTGTTTGCCATTATTTTTTGTGAAACTGGATTGGTTTTTTTACCTTTCTTACCTGGGGATTCATTAATATTCGTTGCCGGAACCTTTGCCAGTATTGGTGATTTAAGTTTCTTTCTTTTGTTAATCTTAATCCTCTCAGCCGCTGTTATTGGTGATACGGTCAACTATGAAATAGGTAAACATTTTGGTAGACGGCTTTTGAATAATAAAAAATTTACCATTGTCAAAGAAGATAATTTGCAAAAAGCTGATGATTTGATTGCGAAATACGGTAGCGCCGCTATATTTATCGCGAGATTTATTCCTATTGTTAGAACCATCGTTCCGTTTGTTGTTGGTATGGGAAGATTAGATTATAAAAAGTTTTTAACTTACAATGTAATCGGTGGGGTAACTTGGGTAACTTTATTCTTAACTTTAGGCTATTTCTTTGGTAATATTCCTATTGTTGCGGATAACCTTAGTTTAATAATTATCGGCATTATATTTTTGTCGGTTATTCCGATTATTATTTCCTTTATTAAAAATAAATTTAAAAAGAAGAAAGCTTAGACTATCTTCTTTTGTTTTCTAGATAAAATCCAGTAAAGAGTGTATAGTATTAGCGCAAGAGCTACTGAACAAATTCCTGTTATTAAAATGTTCTCAGAAAGTTGTTTGACAAATGAACTAATCATAAAAGTTAAATTATAAGTTTTTAAAGCACTTACTAAAATATCAACCATAATAAAACTGGTAATCATTGTTATAAAGCCCGCCATGATAAATGAAAATCCATTATATAGTAGCCATTTACTATTTTTTCTTTTTAATAAAATTAATAATCCTATAAGAAATACGTTAATAATAATTAAGGCCATTTTAACTTTTTCACTAAATAAAAATCTAACCATTTCTAAAACATCTTGATTAATTGCATTAGTAGCAATTTCATTACTTGGTAAACTATCGATAATAATAGCTGTTTCATCTTTTATTTTACTAACTAAAATATCTTTTTTATTACCCTGTAATTTTGCTCCACTATTTTCAATCCACTGATCGATGTTATTATCTATTATTTCTGAAAATTCATCACTGGTGATTAATTGTGGTTCAGTACCATTAATTACATAATCAGTAGTATTACCCACTATTTTACCAAAGAATTGTTTCACTTCTTTGGAGTTAATCGCTTCATCTATTATTTTATCAGATATTCCATAAGCTTCTGCGGTAGCATAAGCTGTGTCAATAATTCTAGATAACTCAGCTTTCGTTCCAACAGTAGCTGAACTATTTTTTATCTTTTCTACCTCGTGAGTTACATCTATATCTGAAGCAGTTCTTTGAATACTATCAGTACTAAAAAACGAACTTATATTATAAATCGTAAAAATTAAAACAAGAGTTATAATCATAAAAAGTGAAATCAAACACGACAACAAAGTTCTCATACTGTAGCCTCCTACTATTTATTATACCACTTTTTTGTATATTTTTACCATTTCAAGAGAAAATAAATAGTAAGGAGGGATTTATGGAAAATAAAAACAAATCATTACCAATGGCGGCTTTGGATGAAGTGCCTACTCCAAATCAAAATGCAAAAACCATAACTGGCTTAGTTAAAGAAAAGGGCCGAATTGCCGGCTACCAACTATCAGATGGTAGAGTTGTCAGTAAAGAAGATGGCGTTGCTTTAGCTAAAAATGGTCAAATTAGGGGAGTTGGCATTGCCCATAGAAATAATAAACAATATTTAAAGTCATTGCCCGATGGCACAGAAAATAATAACTTGGGTAATCTACCATCAGTATCTAAAAATGCTTAGAAATTAATCTAAGTGTTTTTTATTTCTAATTTTTTGTTTTCAACTTCATTTAGATAATAATTAATTGTTTTAATATCTTTGATTTTTAATAATTCTCTTATATGAGACCAGCTAACATTTTCGAATTGTTGGCCTGAACCTACAATTTAATATATGAGATTTCGACATGAGTCCTGATTGGAATTGCTAAATTGTGGCCCTAGAGCCACTTTCAAAAAAATTTCGTAAAATTTTACCTCCTCTCCCTTCTATTAGTATCATACGAAAAAACTTTTCGATTTCCTTCTTTACAGATTAATTTTTTTATTTTTCTTTGTACTCTTTTTAATAATTAACTTTTCTGTTATAATTAATTACAGAATAAAGGTACTACTAATGAAAAAGTAAAGAGGGATAATATATGGAATATATATATTTAATATTAAGTTTGATTGCGATAATAGTAGCTGCTCATATAGTAGTTGATAGTGCCTCATCTTTAGCTATTAGGTGTAAAATACCAAAAATAATTATTGCTTTAACAATTGTATCTTTTGGTAACTGTACTCCTGAGCTAGCCGTTTCCTTTAATGCGGTCGCAAGTGGAAATGGGAGTATTGCCTTAGCTAATATAATTGGTAGCTGCGTTGTTAATATTACTTTAATTATTGGGATTGTTGCGATAGTTAGACCGATAAAAGTAAATATTCCTTCAATTCAAAAACAAGTATCAGTTCTATTTTGGATTACCTTATGGTTTGCTTTTATATTAACTTTTAGAATGCTGAGCTCATCATCATTTAGTTATATACATAGAATTGATGGCATACTTTTAGTCTTATTATTCTCGATATTTATTTATAACATTGTTAAAATAATTAAAAAAAGAAACAAGGAAGATGATTTGCATCAGGATAAACCAAAATATGGGACGATTAAATCTTTAATATATTTAATATTGAGTTTAGCTGTTATTTCCTTTGGTAGTTACATGCTTGTAGATAGTGCCGTTGTAATAGCTGAAAATTTAAATATTAGTCAAAAACTTATTGCCATGTGTGTCATTTCTATGGGGGCCGCTTTACCAGATTTAATAACCGCAATTATTGCTGCCCGTAAAAATGAAAACGAAATTGCTTTAGGTAATATAATTGGTGCTAATGTATTAAGTATTTGTATCGTATTAGGTTTACCTATCGCAACTCTTGGAAGTATCAATATTGTTGGTTTTGGTATTATTGATATTCTAGTTGTATTAATGGTTTCCTTCTTGTTATTTATCTTTGTCAGAAGTAAACACGATATTTCTAAATATGAAGGCATGATATTAGTATTGATGTTTATCATTTACTTCGGTTATATTTGGTTAATATAAATCCCTGACTAATCAGGGATTTTTAAATAATCTTTTATTATTTTGTATTCATTTGTTAAATCGTTTAAATTTTTAACTGCATTGGCTGGAGAAGTGGAGGGTAATGAAATGGCCTTTATATTTGTTTTTTTAAATAAATACTTATTATATAAATTATAGGCTTTACTTCCGGTAGTAAATATATGTTTTATATTACTATTGTTAATTAATTCATTTATATCATTAACTTCTACATCAGTAATACTAGTATCACTTGACCCTTTTATTTTGCAACTTTTAATTACGTCCCATAAAGCAATATTATATTTCGATAAAAAGGTTTCACGTGAAATTATTTCCTCATTAAATATATTTTCTAACACCCTCCAAAATCTATTCTGCGGATGGGCGTAGTAAAAACCTTTTTCTCTAGATTTTTCGCTAGGAAAAGAACCTAAAATTAATATTTTAGAGTTATTATTATAAATAGGCTTAATTGGATGGATTATTTTTTTCATATTTTCTTCCTTAACATTAATTTCTATGTATTTTTATTTACTTTTTCTAATAAATAAGCAATATAATTTTTACCGATAAAAGTATCAAAAACTTGAGGATTTGTTTTAGCTATTTGGCTTTTATAAATTGTTTTAAAATTATCATTAAAGATTTTCTCCAAATCATTATAATTTATACAATCATCTTCTAAAAAATCAAAAATTATAAAATACTTACTATCGATATTTAATAATTTATCTAGTAAATTTTTAACACTATTGCCCCATTTAATAGCCTCTCCCAGTAGTAAATGGGCTAAAACTAAGTCATATTTTTCATTTATAGTGCCTTTGCATATATCGATTTCTTTTAAACTTATTCTATAACTTTCAACCTTGCTGGCAGAAACAATTTTTCGATTATCTCCTGGATATACTACTGCATCAATCATAGCTTTATCAAAATAACTTATCAAACAATCAAGACTTGTTCTGCCGCTTCCAGCATCCAATATTTTTAAAATATTTCCCTTATTTAGCCTTAAAAACATTTCTTCTAATAATAGATAGTGTTCATTATTCATCCTATTACCTCTTTTAATAAATCTAGTGTTTGATTAACCACTATTTTTTTGGCTTGTTCTTTAGTTTCACATGTAATCTTTATTTCCAATTCATAATATTTATTATTATCATAAATAGCCACATAAACTATATTGTTGCCTATTTTATTATAAAGGTCTTCTTTACCTAGTTTGCCAGTTACTCCAATTCCATAGTCAGCTTTGGTAAACTCACTTATTTTTAAAGCCATGTTTCTAGCAACTTCCATACTATAAACTGAGTATTTATCAATTAACTCTCTATCAACACCCATTTTAACTTTATATTCATTGGAATATGTAATGGCGCTAAACTTAAGTATTTCACTAGCACCATCGATATTTGTAATCGTACTAGCTATTAGTCCTCCTGTACAAGATTCCATAGTCGCCATTGTTTTGTTTCTTTTAGTTAAAGTTTCTACTATGTATTTAGATATTTCATTATTCATTGTACCACCCATATTTATTATACCACTTATAATTTAATCCTAAAATATATTGTGCTTTAATATACTTAATTGTGGGGGGTAAGTTATGTTTAATGTCGTCATTTTATCTATAGCTAGTATGCTTGCCTACATCAGTAAGGAAATGGTTTATCCAATTCTTCCTCTTTATCTAAGTATAACTTTAGGATTTACTCCAGCTTTTATCGGATTAATTGAAGGAGTAACCAAAAGTATTAGTAGTATTGTTAAATTTTATAGTGGTTATTTTTCCGATAAAAAACAAAGACGTAAAATCTTTGTTATTATTGGGTTTTTGGGCGACTTTATTCATAAATTACTTTTGTTTCTATCAACTAGTTGGGTTTGGATTATCGGAGCTAAAACCATCGAAAAACTCGGTAAAGCAGTAAGAACAGCTCCTCGTGATGCGATTATGGCAGAAAGTATCACGGATAATAGAAAAGGAAAGATCTTTGGTATTCAAAGGACTTTTGATAAATTAGGTGCGGTTATTGGAATTGTTATATCTTTTTTACTTATAACGATGTTTACTATTACTGATTATAAAAGTATATTTTTAATATCAACTATCCCTGTTGGTATTGGTGTTATATTACTATTTTTCTTAAAACAAGAAGGAGCTAGAGGAATTGTAAATATTGACTTTAAAAAGTTTAATTTTTCTATGAAAATCTTTTTTATTGCGGTTTTTATTTCTTCATTAGGTAATTCTACTAAAGCTTTTTTACTGCTTAAAGCTTCCGATAGTGGTTTTAATGCCGGAAATGTAATCTTGCTTTATTTATTAGCTAATTTAACTACCTGTTTGTTAGCGTATCCTATTGGTAGATTTTCGGATAAAATTTCTAAAAAAAATATTATCACTATGGCCTATTTAGTATTTGGAATATCTTATTTAGGACTAGCCATGTCTACTAATCATATGGTAGTAGCAGTTATGTTTGTTTTATATGGATTATTTATTGCATTAATTAGCGTTGGAGGAAAAGCTTTTATTATTGAAAACACTCCTTCACAGATGAAGGCTACAGCTTTGGGTATAAATGAATGTTTAATTGGTTTAGCTTCCCTTCCTTCTTCGATAATTGCCGGAATATTATGGCAAGTATTTAGTCCAAGTGCGGCTTTCTATTTTAGCGCTTTCTTAGCTTTAGTGGCGTTAATAGTAACTAGATTTATCAAAAGAAAAGAAATGACTAATCATTTCTAAAAATAATCTATTTTAATACTTTTACGAACCTTAGCCATTACTTCTTTGGCTTTTTTACTGGCTTCAAGAGTACCTTGTTTTAGAATGTCTTCTACTAACTTAGGGTTCTCTTCGAAATGTTTTCTTTTTTCTCTAATTGGTTTTAAAGTTTCGATAATTTCATTTATAAGTTCCTTTTTACAATCTACGCAGCCCCTAGTCCCGGCCTTACATTCTTTGCACACGCTCTCTAAATTAGGGTTTTTAATCAATTTGTGATAGTAATAAACCATACAAATATCTGGATTAGCTGGATCATCTTTTGCTAATTTATTGGGATCAGTAATTGCTCCCATAACTTTTTTCTTGATAGTTTCGTCATCATCAACTAAGAAAATGGCGTTGCCTAGACTTTTACCCATTTTTTCTCCACCATCTAATCCTTTAATTCTCGGTGTTTTTGAAAGTAAAGGTTCAGGTGCTTTGAAAGTTTCACCATATATCGAATTAAACTTGCGAATGATTTCTCTTGTTTGTTCAATCAAAGGTAGTTGATCATCACCAACCGGAATTATTTCACCATCAAAAACGGCAATATCAGCGGCCTGACTAACGGGATATCCAACAAACCCATAAGTTACACTTTCTCCATCATGCCCAAATATTTCTTTTTTTTGGGCAATTTCTGTTTTAACAGTTGGGTTACGATATAACCTATTAATCGTTACTAAATTGGAAAATATAACTGTTAATTCAGCTATTTCTGGTATTTGCGACTGAATAAAAATATTAACTTTATCGGGATTTAAACCAATTGAAAGTAAATCCATCGTCATCTCATAAACATTTTTTCTAATCTTATCAGGATTATCAAAATTATCCGTTAACCCTTGTATATCAGCAATTTCTAAATAAAAATCATATTCATCTTGAAGCTTTAAATAATTTTGCCCCGCGCCAAAATAATGGCCTAAGTGCAAATTCCCTGTTGGCCTAAGTCCTGTTAATACTGTTTTCATATTTATCACCCACTTAATAGATTATACCACAAAATTAATATGTTCTTCTACGTCCTTTAATTGTATAAATATACATCGCAATTAAGAACTCCTCGATAAACAAAGGAATAAATTTTATGGCCTGTTCAAAATTGTTTTTAATAATTGCTTCATAGAAAAATTTGACTACTTGTTTTTTATCTATTAACTTATTAAAATCTTTGTTTTTTATTTTATCACCAATTACTCCCTTGGTAGTTGGAATAGCTGCCGATAACCCATTTAATAACCCTCTATTAAATGATTTAATATTGTAAATATTGTCTTCTGGAATAGCAAAACAAATACCCGCTTTTTCTACTAAATCATTAAAATTCTTATAACTTACTTTATCACTAATGATTGATTTAAATACCGATGACGATACTATTTTGTTTAATACCGCACTATCTAATCCCTCAAAAACACTGTTTAAATTCTTTTCAAATTCTTCATTATATTTATTATAGTTTTTAACTAAATTGTTTTTCTTGAAAGTAAATACATCACCATCTAATTTACCAAAAGTTTTCATGGTATCGTTATAACCAAAACGAATAGCTTCACGAGATTTTGTCTTTTCAAATACTAAAAAGGAAACTATTTTATTTCTAGGAGAAATAACAGTTATATTCACATCTTCCTTTGTATCTTTTTTAAATCCCACAGCTCTTAAATCTACAGCGATTATCTCATCAGCGCCTAAATTGACTGCCAAATTTATCGGTAAATTATCGTGATATCCACCATCTATATAAAGTTCATTATCTATTTTATAAGGTTTAAACGCTGGATAACAGGAAGCTGAAGATATAACATAATCCTTAACCTTATTAGCTTCTAAATTTCTTTTTGTTTTAAGTACAGGTTTGTTTTTTGATAAGTTATAAGTAACTAAACCATAGTCTACTTCTGAGCGAAAAAACTTATTAGGATTATATAGTTTATCAAATATACTAGATAACTTACTAATATCCATACCACCTTCGTTTATAAAGGTTTTAACATATTGTTTGTATACATTTGCGATAGCTTCGTTATCAGTATTCGGAAAAGAATTTTCGTCATAAATGGTTAAGAATGAAATATTCCTCCACATTTTTATAGCTCTACGAATATCGTTTTGAATAATGAGAACACCGTTTAAAGCACCAACGGAAGTGCCAGTAACAATGTTAGGTTTTTTGCCAAGCTTAAGAAGAGCTTTATAAACTCCAATTTGATAGGCTCCTTTGGAACCTCCGCCAGATAAAACTAATCCTAATTTACTCATATGAAGTCCTCCCTATTTAATATAAACACCTAAATATATATCATTATTAAATTCTAACTCGGTATTGGTAATGATTTTCTTGCTTCCATTATAATAGTAATAAAAACTTGTACCATTTTTATAATATATATAGTCATTAATATAAATAATACTATCTATATTTGTGGTTGTAAATATATAAGTTTTAATTTTTTTGTTTTGTGTATCGGCACGATATATGTCATAGCCATTATCTTGTTTTTTGTAAAAATAATAGTATTTATTTACCTTGATAACTTTATCATAGTCAGGATTTTCTTTACTTAAATAATTATCAAATGTTTTGCCTGAAATAGCTTCTTTCAAAGTCATGGTACCCCATTTGCCATTATAATATTTAATGTTGTCTTTGGTGGCGACTTTTTCTACTGTTTCATGTTTTAAACTAATTTTATATTGAGTTTCACTGTCTTTATCAAATAAATATATATCGTCTTTAACAGCTCCCTGCATAATAGAATCAAAAGATATTTCTTCATAACTTCTTATTTCTTTCAAATTACCATTGATAATATTGACGACAAAGAATTTTTTGAAAGCATATTTCTCATTATAGTCAGCTACTATATAATATTTATCTGTAAAAATACTTATTGGTCTTTTATACACATCGTCGTTAAATAATTTAACAGTTTTGTTTTTACTATTAAACAAATTTACTCCTGTATAAGTTTCCATTGCTAAATAATGGTTGTCTAATATATTACTATTATAAATAGTTTTAGTATTGGATAGTTTAGTGCCTTTGCTTTTATCTATGTAGTTGTTTTTGTCATAGCCATATTTTTTTAATGTTTCCGCAAATTCATCGATCTTTTTATTGTTTAGGTTTTGGTAATAAGTAATAGTATCGCCTTTAAGACACATAATATCTGTTAATATGTTTTTCCCTTTAAAAATAGGTAAAATACATTTATAAGAACCTTCGTCAAAATATTTAATATTGTCAATTATTTTTTCTTTTTTACCATTTTTAAATACTTGAAAGTTAATAGAAAAGTCTTCGTGCTTTATTTCAAAATAATAGTTGTTATCTTTACTTGTATGGGTTTCGACAATATTAAAGTTGCCTATGGTATAACTTACCTTATGGCCTTTGTTAAAAAAATAAATAACTAATTTTAGTGAAAATAATATTACTAATAAAATTAATAATGTCTTAAACAAAAACTTCATACTACTAACCTCCTATGTTTATTATATATTAACAGGGTTATTTTTGTCAAAATAAAAAGCGAATTATTTCTCGCCTTCTTTAGATAGTGTTTTCAATTCTTCGTTTAAACTAATTTTTTCTTCTTCGGTTGTTCCTTCTTTATACTCACGTTTCTTTTGCATCATATATTTTGACATAACTGTTTCTATTTCGCGTAGTGAAGCTCTAGAAAGATTAGATAAAACTACTTCTTCTTTTATTGTATCAATTATAACTTTACCCCAAACAAGTCCCATACCTATGGTTAAATCATTAAACATATCAGGAGTAATGCTATAGTAGAAATAACCAAAAAACAATCTTTTTTGGGCAACCACAAGTCTTTTGTTTGTAACAACTACCACATGCGTACTGATTATATCAAACATGCTGGCACCTTTTTGGGCGACAAATGCATATAATACTTCTTCGTCATCGTTTATGTGCTGTTGAGCAACTTTGCAGTGTGCTCTTAAACGCCAAGCAAGGGTCCCTGGATACCTGCGGGCAAATTCATGGGCTTTTTGGTATACGTCATATCTTCTGTTCATAATAACATCTCCTCTATTTTTGAAATAACTTTGTAGAAGTTAAAACTTATATATTAATTATATCACTTTAATCTGAAATATTTTAATTTTTTTATATAATAATTATTTTTTAAGTTCATCTTTAAATTTCTTTAGTTCGTTTTTTGTTTTGTCTGATAGTTGATTGTACTCTACATCCTTAATAGCTCCTTCAAGCGTATATAAGTGAACTAGACAAACATTAGGATACGATGCTTTTAACTTCAAAAAAGCTTCTTTGCTGCCAACTTGTTTAAGATCTTCTGCTCTATGAATACCAACAGTATTTAACTTTCTTTCAATCTCTTTTCCGATGTTTTTTAATTGACTTAATCTCATAAAATAACCTCCTTCTTTAATATTAATTATATAACTTTGAAGCACTATTTTTATTTAATAACGTATTTGATACAAATTTTCCATCTTTGAAAATAGCCCAATTATTAAATATACAAGGAACATTTTTGGCTTTTTCTAAAGTATCAATTTTTTGAAAATTAATTTTCAGATTATTTTCTTTTTTATATTCTTCAAGTTCACTAATACAATTATAAGTAAAAGGACACTGCATACTATAATAAATTGTTAAATCTTTATTATCGATTTCCATTTTTCTTACATTATCATTAAATGTAGGTTTTTCATTATTAAAACATAATGCGATTAATTCATACTCCCCTACAGTATCAACTACTTTAAATCCATATTTTTCAAAAAACTTTTTCTCTGATATAAATGGTTTCTTCTTTTTGGAAGTAATAGTACAAATTCCATTTTTACCTTGCTTTTTACTATCCTCTATAGCATATTCCAACAACTCTTTACCATAGCCTTTATCTTTAAAGCTACCGGAAACCCATAAACAATATATATAGTTGAAATTATTACCACTTATCGGTGTCCAAGAAAGTTCTAAAGGAGCATATTCTATAAAAACCTTTCCTTTGGCATTTAATTTTCTAAAAATATGACCTTCTTTAATTCTATCTTTTAACCACTCTTTTTTAAAATCTACTCCTGTTTCATGCTTTTTATCTGATATGGCGCAGCATAAGTGCTCGTGATCTAAATTGTCTAAAGTTAAATTAATATATTCATTCATACATAACACCTTCTACCTTCTATTTTCCGCAACACTGTTTATACTTTTTATTGTTTAAGTTATTGGTAATAATTTCCACCTTCAACATTAAGATATTCTTCTAATGTTTTGCCAGAATTATAAATCGCAGTTGCTGCATCACCAATATATCTTAAATGCCAAGGTTCATATTGATAACCTGTTATATGTTCTTTTCCTTGTAAATATCTTACAATAAATCCATGCCTATGAGCATTTTCAGCAACCCATCTCGCTTCTTTAGATCCTGCTGAAATCAAACTACCATTACCAAATCTTAAATCAAAGGCAAGTCCTGTTTGGTGTTCTGAGTAACCTGGTCTTGCTGAATAAGTGTCAGCTTTCGCTCGTCCATCCCTATTAACATAACTATTATATATACTTGATTGGTTTGAAAAACTTCTATATCCACTATATGAATTGGATACGTTAAACCCTAAAGCTTGCATTTCAGCTATTAAGGCTTTAATTGCTTGCCCGGCTTTTGCATTTTCTCCTGGAGCATATCCACATGGTAGCGGGTGCTTTTTGTTTACAAGTAATATTCCATTAAAATAATAAGGTTGTGTGTTTGTAACCGCACAAGTAGAGCCATTATTAATTACAACTGGTTTTGGCTTAATCTTAATAGTTGCTTCACCAGTTGCTTCGTTATCATATGCATCAATCACTGTAACTATAATTATGTAATCTCCCGGCTTATTATAATCTACATTCGAATCATCAATAATAATTTTTATTTCACTTAAGTCGCTTGCTTCAAAATGTGATAAATAGTCTGGTTTTGCTGCTCCTTGTACAATCTCAAAACTTTCTCGAAATTTTGTGAATTCTGGTACAATTGTATCAATTACATTTATTGTTAAATCATTTGTATAAAGTTTACCTCTTATACTATAAGATATTTGTACCTTATATGACCCTACATTGGGATAATCTTTATCAGTTTCATATTTTAAATTAGATAAATCTATTTCAGCACTATCATAAACTTTTTCATTAGATGCTTCTAAAACATCCTGTATAGATATATTTACTTGCTTTCCATATTCGAATTGTAATTCGTTTTTAATAATGTTAGCTTTTGGTGTGGTATAAATATAAAGCCCCGTTATAACTAGAGCCGTTATTATTACTAAAATTATGCTTATAATTGTTATATACTTCTTTTTCATACTACATACGACACCTCTTTTTACAAAGACTATTATACACCTAAAAAAGGTTTTTTAATAGTGCCACCATCCAACCTGAATGAGCGAATATTTAATTATTTACTTTAAAACCAATAGAAAACTTGCATTTAAATAGTTTTATATACAAATCAAACTAAAAAGGCATTTA
>Ga0082212_10006762_pt1 | contig 15322 bp, 20 predicted proteins | sample TergutNt197P3_FD_71548 | JGI IMG/M metagenome (GOLD analysis project Ga0082212, IMG submission 71548) | Neocapritermes taracua P3 segment gut microbial communities from Petit-Saut dam, French Guiana - Nt197 P3 | ecosystem: Host-associated > Arthropoda: Insects > Digestive system > Gut ...
GGTCCGTTGGGGGTTGGTCACGGCCTGGCGCTTGGCTATTTCGCCGACGAGCCGTTCCTTGTCGGTAAACGCGATGACCGAGGGGGTGGTGCGTCCGCCTTCCGGGTTGGTGATGCACTTGGGTTCCTTGCCTTCCATGACGAAGACGCAGGAGTTGGTGGTGCCCAGGTCGATTCCTATAATTTTGCCCATGCCTTCCTCCTTGGGGAGAGACTCGTTGGCTTGATTGCAAGCTGGAGGAAAGAGTAAGACTCTTTGCGCCGTCGTCCAGTAGCGGCAGGCATTTTTTTTGAAAAAAAAACGGCGGGTTCCTGTGGGCAACTATGAAAATTTCTCTTGCATTTTCTTATTGTTTTATATAAAAATAACCTAACGATGTGATTATGAAATGTTCAAGTAAAAATAACCTAACGGTCATTTTATATCGACAGATACAAAAAAACACCGAGCAATATTTTTTTTATAAAAGATACTGATATGAAACAACAAAAAATACAAAATCATCGGGTCATCGGGAATACCCCACGCCAAATAGGCGTCCTCATTCGCAGGCTCAGAAAAATGCAGGGAATGACACAGAAGGACTTGTCGCGTGTAACCCGCTGCAGCGCAAAATTTATCGGCGAGGTTGAACATGGCAAGGAAAGCGCCGAGATTGGGAAGGTGCTCTATCTTGCGCGCAGGCTCAACTGCAATGTGTATTTTGAGTGGATAGAAGAGGATAATTGACGTGCCGCAAACGGAATTGCACGTTTTTTGGGATACTGACCATGTCGGCGCGCTTGCGGCACGATCCAATGGGCGCGTCCGTTTTACCTATTCGCGGGAATGGCTTGCTGGGCCGGCGCTGCCTGTTTCCATCTCTTTGCCGTGTCAGGTTGAAGCCCATGATGCCGATGCCAGTACCAATTTTTTTGAAAATTTCATCCCCGAAGGGTCGATCAAAACGGAACTGGCCAAGTCCAGACACATCGCCTCCAGCGATATTTTTTCGTTTTTACGTGAGTTTGGAAAAGATATGGCCGGGGCTCTCAGCATTCAGGAGCATGCTCTTCAGGACGCCACTCTGGTGTATGAGGATATTACGGAAAGACTTGAAGACATACTGTCAAAGCGGGATACATCGATTCCCCTGAATCTGTTTCTTCTGCTTGATGCGAATCTCTCCCTTGCCGGAGGACAAGACAAGCTTCCTGTTCTCTATCAAAACGGGCGTTTTTTCCTTTCAAGAGGCTGCGCCCCTACTTCACACATCATCAAGCCTATGCATACATTTTTACGCGATTTGCCCCATAACGAACACTTTTGTATGACCCTGGCAAAACATATCGGGTTGCGTGTCCAAGATGCCGATATTGTAACTGTAGGCGGGGAACCGGTGTATATCATACAACGCTTCGACCGCACGGATCTGAACGGCAGGCTTGTTCGTTTGCACCAGGAGGATTTTTGCCAGGCATTATCGGTTCCGGCTATTCGGAAATACCAGGCGCAGGGCGGGCCAGGCTGGCCTGAAATGGTAACTGTCATTACGGAAAATCCGTTTATCCGTTACAGCAGGGACATAGCCGCCCTGGCGGACGTTGCGCTTTTCAATCTCATCATCGGCAATACAGATGCCCACGGAAAAAACTTTTCTCTTTTGCATCACCGTGAAGGCGGAACAGGCCATTTTTCGCTTGCGCCGTTTTATGACATATGCTCCGTCCACCCATACAGAGAAGTCATCAAGCACTCCCGAATGGCCATGCGCATAGGCAACAAATTGCGTTTTGACGAACTTGATGTGGTTCACTGGCGGGATTTTGCCGGAGTTTTTCGGCTTTCCGGGGAAGAACTGGCAAAGCGGATGGACGCGATTGCTGGCGCCGTGGAAAGCAACGTGCAGAGTGTGCTTGAAACGCACAAAGCATTATATGCGAACAGCAATATTCCACGCATCATTGCTGATGCCGCCCTGCGGCATGCTGCCGAAATAAAAGCAATGGCCGGACGCCTTTAGGAAAACTTTTCTGCGCCCGCGCTATGCCAGGACACATTCCAACACCAGCGCGTCCTCTCCGCTGTCATGGTAATAGCCGTGCCGTACGCCGGTCTGCGTGAAGCCCTGTCCTGCGTACAGGGCAAGGGCCGGGGCGTTGCCCGAGCGCACTTCAAGCACGGCCCGCGCGATCCCTCGTTTTGCGGCCATGCGCAGCACAAGGCGCAGCAGGCGGGCGGCGCAGCCGCGGCCGCGCCATGCGGGGGCCACGGCCAGGTTGAGTATTTCCAGCTCATCCGGGTTGTGATAGAAGGATAGGTAGGCCACGAGCGGCCGGCTTTCTGCTCCGGCGCGTTGCCGCAAGGGTTCGCGCAGGCCGAAGGCGGCGAAGTGCGCCAGTCCAAGGTGTGCGGCCAGTTGCTCCTTGCTCCAGGGCAGGGTGAAGCACAGCTCTTCAAGAGCCGTCAACTCGTCAAGCTCATGCGCGCCGAGACGGAAAAACTCCAGCGCGGCCGGATCAGGAAAACGCATGTTCCTTACGCCCTATGTCGGCCTGTCCGCAAACGCGGACAGGCTGGTTGAAATCCTCGATCAGCAGGGTCGTCCCTTGCTGCTGATGCCCAAACAGACGGCGATCGCCCGTGATATGCCGCACCGCGTGGCGCTGGTAAACCTGCGTGACCGCGCCGGGAGGCTGTGGCTGACGCGCGGGCCGCACAGGCCGGGCAAGCAGGACTGTTGGGATTTTGCCGCGCGCGGCCAGGTGCTGGTCGGCGAATCCCGGACGGGCGCTGCCGCGCGGCTGCTGAAAGAGACCCTGGGCCTGCCGGATGCGCAGCCCGTGCAGCAGGCCGTGCTGCCGCCCCTTGCCTTTGAAGGCGCGCGCCAATGCATCGTGTTTACGGCAGTTCAGCGTGGCGGGCAAGTTGCCGCCCAGGCCGAGGGCATGTTCGTGGACAAGGATGAACTGGCCGGCCTTGCGGAGCATTTTTCCGATCTTCTGAGTCCCTGTTTGATCTGGTGCGTCCAGAACGGGTATGTGTGAACGCCGCCGGGACGCGGGCTGCTCATTCTCCCTTGAGCACATCCAGCATTTCCTGATGCACATGCCCGTTGGAGGCCAGGATGACGTCGCCGAAACGCGGCGCTTCGCCGAGGATGTTGGTGACGCGGCCGCCCGCTTCCTCGACCAACAGCCACCCGGCGGCCATGTCCCAGGGTTTGAGGCCGGCTTCATAAAAGGCCTCATAGCGGCCTGCGGCCACATAGGCCAGATCCGCGGCGGCCGCGCCGCAGCGGCGCACGCCCTGGCAACGGGGCAGCACCGCACCGAGCCATCCCAGGATGCGGTCTTTGTGCGCATCAATGTCATAGGGAAAGCCGGTGGCGACCAGGCTCTGCTCGCAGCGGGTTATGCCGGATACATGCAGGGGTCGCCCGTTGCAGTGCGCGCCCTGTCCTCGTTCCGCGTAAAAGCATTCGTCGAGCATGGGAAGGGCGACAACAGCGAGGCGGGTTGCGCCTTCCCGCCACAGGGCGATGGACACGGCCACAAAGGGGATGCCGTGGACGAAATTGGTGGTGCCGTCCAGCGGGTCCACGATCCAGCAGTCGCCTTCAGGAATGGGACTGCGGGCGCTTTCTTCGCCCATAAAGCCCACTCCGGGCAGGATCGCATCCAGTCGTTCCTTGAGGAAGTCCTCCACCGCAGCGTCCGTTTGGGTGACCAGGTCGATGCGGCCCTTATGGCGCACGGCACGCGGCTGCCGCCAGTGTTCGCGGATGATTTCCCCGGCCGCCTTGGCAGCGGCGATCGTCGTGTGCAGCAGGGTGCTGTGCATGGCTGTCAATTGATATAGACGCGGCTGAAAAATTTCTTGTCGTCCAGGGTGCGTCCCGTGCCGCGCAGCACGGTTGTGAGCGGGTCGCTGTCCACGATGACCTTGAGACGGACTTCTCGGGCAATGAGTTGATCAAGACCCTTCAGCAGCGTGCCGCCGCCGGCCAGGAGTATGCCGTTGCGCGCGATGTCGGCGGAAAGTTCGGGAGGGGTCTTTTCCAGGGTCTTGAAGATCGCGGCAAGGATGGCGTTCGTGGTTTCGCGCAACGCTTCGCGGATATGGCTGTCGCTGATGCGCACCACCTTGGGCGAACCCTGCGTGCTGTCCTTGCCGGAGACTTCGGCAACCAGGGCTTGGGGCAGGGGTGCTGCGGAACCGATGAGCATTTTGACCCGTTCCGCCATATTCTCGCCGACCACGAGCTGGAATGCGTCTTTCAGGTAGCGCTGAATGGCCTGGTTCATGGCGTCGCCGGCCACGCGCACGGACTCGGCATAGGCAATGGCGGACATGGTAATCACCGCCACTTCCGTAGTGCCGCCGCCTACATCCACCACAAGGTTGCCCAGGGGTTCATGGATGGGCAGGTTGGCGCCGATAGCTGCGGCCATCGGTTCTTCAATGAGAAAGACCTCGCGTGCGCCGGCGAGGTGCGCGGCTTCGATAACGGCGCGCTTTTCCACCTGGGTGATGCCCGTGGGCACGCAGATGACGATGGTGGGCTTGATGATATGCAGGCGCCGGACCACTTTGCGGATGAAATACTCGATCATGTTTTTGGTGACGTCAAAGTCCGCGATCACGCCGTCGCGCATGGGGCGCACGGCCTTGATGCGCTGCGGGGTCCGCCCCATGTATTCTTTGGCCTCGCGTCCCACGGCCAGCACCTTGTTGGTGATGACGTCCAAAGCGACGACCGAAGGTTCGTTGAGCACGATGCCCGAGGCGCGCGTGTACATGAGGGTGTTGGCCGTGCCGAGGTCCATGGCCAGGTGCCTGGAAAACACGTCCAACAGGCGCGACAGCATCAAGTTTCCTTGTGGGGATCGGGGGCATTTTCGGGATTGAGCGCCATCGGGCCCTTGCTGTGCCTCTTTGCCTTGGGCAGGAGACTGTGCAGCCTGTTCTTGAGATACAGGGTTTCCAGGAACAGGGCGAGATGGTCGGTCGCCTGGAGCGCAAAGCTGCGCATGACCTCAGGCATGGACAGCGCGGTGGTGTGCGCAAGGCACAGCACCCCGCGTGTGGATTGGTTGATCTTGACCGGCAGGCACATGACGGTCTGAAAATTTGAGACGTCGCCCGCCTTGCCGAAGGGGGCGGCGGAGGGCGCGTCGCCCGCAGCCTCGTAAAACACCGGCTGCTCATTGCGGAAGACCAGGCCGACGATGCCGTTGCTCATGGGCAGGGAGGAGGGATTCTGCCCGTCGAGCATGAGCGGTGAGGTTTCGCCTTCAATGGCGTAGCTTTGGTTGTCCGGATCGCTGGAGGCGAAGGCGCAGTAATCAAAGCCGGTGGCTTCGCGCGCGGTGCGCAGAAAATGTTCCAGAAAGACGGACCAGCGCTTGTAGCGGAAGCGCAGTCCCTGGATAATGCCGAGTTGCGCGAAATAGCGCGGTATGTCTCCAACGGGAGCGTCCGTGCCGGTGCGTTGCAGATGCCCGATGTGCTCCGCAAAAAGCTGGAGAATCTTGTGATCCTTGTCCGAAAAGGAATACTGGCGTTTGGAGTCCACGCACAGCACGCCTCCGCCGGGGACGGGGCAGCCCATGAAGGCCTTGATATGCGTCTCTTCCTCCGGCGGATAATACCCGAGGCGGCTTTTCTTTTGATCGAAGTTCGGCACCAGCAGGGGTTCGCGGTTACGGGCGATCCATCCCACAAGGCCCTTGCCGGAATCCGCCTCTTCCGGCGGAAGAATACGGTCGCCAAGGCTGAAGAAGCCCGCAAGCCTGTTCTCTCCCTCCGCATCCGGCAGGAAGAGCACGGCGGAATACGCGTCATACACGCTGCAGATGATGGACAAAGCGCTCTTGTTACAATGTGCTGTGCTCATGGGTTTCCCGGCAGGCTGAACGCCGGGCCTCGTTCATGGTGCGAAAAATCCTGTAAGTTCGATCTCCGTCTGTGTATAGCAAAAACGGCAAGCTGCCCGCAACTGCTTTTCCTCCTCGTGAAAAAGCCGCATCCGGCGCGGCGGGCCTTGAAATTTGCGGGCAGGCAGGCTACACTGCCTTCGTATAGGAGTATTATTACAGGCATGTCTATGTCGATCGGCTGGAAAAACGCTTTCGCACAGGACGCCTTCCCCTGGAAGGACGAGCATGCGTTTTCCAACAGCATATCCCTCAACACGCTCACGGATCTCAAGCATTTTCTTGACTCCGTGCATATCAAGCTCTGCCTGATCAAACCGTATTTTGAGAACGTCGGAGGCTACCCGCTGGTGGAAGCGCGGGAGCTTTTGCCTACCTTTGATTGCGACGGCTGGGAATATCATGAGTTGCCCGCTTTTGCCCTGGTGGCCTTTGCCCGGCACCTGTCATATTTTTCTGAAATATTTCAATATGATATCTTGTATCCCATGCAGGGCGGCACTCCGGCCGTAGGGGAGTTCTGCCCTTTGGAAACCCGCGTGATTGCCGGCAATATCAGTACAATAGCCGCCCGTCTGCCGAAAATCCTCCAGGACGAGTTCCGCCAGCGTTGCCGACGCATGGATGCGACGGTGCTGGATTATTATCCGCGGCTTTTGCCGTACCTGCTCAAGATGGACAGGGCGCACGTCATTGCCCTGGACGCGACGCAGCATTTTCATCTTGCCGGGATCAACGCGTCCTTTCCCTGTGATATTGACGGGGAGCTGAAACGCTACGGCATGCGCATCGGCAAGTTCAAGCCGGGAGACAACGATTCTTACGAGCGCAACAGGCTCTTTGTGTACCAGCATCTCATGGAGCTCTACGGTTTTCCCATAGTTGCGGAACGCCGCACCGCAAGCGCGCTCTTTGCCCGGAAGCTGCACAGGATGGGGGAGCGTTTCCTGTTGCGCGTGCTGGGCCAGTCTGACCGTACCCTCACCACCTATACCTATCAGGGCGGCGCCAGTCCCTTCCCCCTGGTCGAAAAGATCGCGCTCTGCCGCGTGGATGAGGATCTTGAAGACGCGATAGCGGCCATTGACGCAGGGGGTTTCTTTGTTGATCAGGCCAGGCGGGTGGTCGTCATCCGTCTCACGTACCAGCAGCACCCCTTCAATCCTCAGAATTTGCGCCAGGACCGCGCGCTTTCGGTTGTCAAACAGGAGGTTATCCATCCCAAGAGCGGCGTGGCGCTCAGCGAGATCAACATTGTGAAGGATTCGACCAACATGTTCCTTCGTTTCAACGATATCGTGCGGGGCGAATACAAGGGAAAAACCGTGTACAAACGCACGGAACTCGTGGAAGACACCGATAGCGACGAAAAGCGTCTGAAATTCCTGTATTCCTGGCTGTCGAAACATCAGCGGCGCATTATCGGGTATAGCGACGAATTTTTCGCCAAGCTTTCGACGGTGCTTTCGGACTATTTGCTTGCGCCGGAACGCGAGGAGCATTTCGAACCGCACAAGGAAGTGCATCAGGAAGTGCTTGCGCGTTTCAGTTACATACAGCAAGCCAGAAAAATCCGGTATCTTGAGGAACTCAGGCACCGCCGGCTGCATGGCGTCCGTATCGGCTATCTGCGCATGCTGGAAGAAAGCGTGGGTCTGCTCCAGGGCTTGCGGTCTGAAATTGTCAATTATTTCGATCAGCTCGTAGACACGACCATTATGCATTGCGAGGCCATGCTCAATGATCGCTACCTGGTCAAGACCTATATAGAATGTCCCGAGGATACCCTGAGCCGGTCCGGTCTTGCCGTTCGCAAAAAATACGGCCAGCTTGTGCAGTTATTTGATGAATTTAAAGCGATACGCAAAACGCACCGGGCAGCCTGAGTGCCGCGGCCAAGTTTCGCCTATGTTTTTTTATCTTCCCCCGGAACAATGGCAGCCGCCTTTTTGCCTGGAAGGCCAGGAAGCGCGTCACATCACGCGGACGCTCCGCCTGAAGTCCGGCGCTGAGCTGCGTCTGCTGGACGGCGTCGGCCGCGAGGGGATGTTTCGCATCGAAAATGTCCGCAAGGAACGCGTGGAATGCGCCTTGCTTTCTGAAATAACGCATCCCGCGTCCGAGTGTCGGGCCATTCTGGCCGTGGCCTGGAGCAAGGCCGTCCGGCGCGGTTTTTTTTTGGAAAAGGCCGTGGAACTCGGTGCGGCCGAAATCTGGTGCTGGCAGGCGCGGCGCAGCCAGGGCCGCATGCCTGACGATGTACGGCAGAGCTGGCTGGGGCAGCTTGTGGCCGGGTTGAAGCAATGCGGCAATCCGCACCTGCCCCTGATACGCGCCTTCCCTGGGGGGGCGCGCGACATTGCCGCCCATGCGCCGGAGAATCCGCGTATTCTACTGCAAGAGCCCGGCGGGCCTTGTCCCGTGCTCGACCCCGCCAAGCTTGGCCGGAAAGGCGATACCGTGTATATCATCGGGCCGGAGGGCGGTTTTGATCCCCGTGAGGCGGACATGTTGATCAAGGAGGGCTGCGAGCCTGCCAGCCTCGGCGAACGCCCCTTGCGCTGGGAAACAGCCGCGATTATGTGTTTATGCCTGCACCAGTTTTGCGCCGCCGCCGGCGCGGGAGTCTGATTGATGACTGTAGCAAAACCCCTGCCTGAACGCTTGCGCCCGGAAGAACTGGCCGGCTTTGTCGGGCAGGAACACTTGACGGATCGCCTCAAGGCGCTGATGGAGGCCCCGCGCCTGCCGAGCCTGCTGTTTTTCGGCCCGCCCGGCTGCGGCAAATCCACGCTGGCCTTGCTGCTGGCCAGGCACAGAACCAAGGCGTATCTGCGCCTTTCCGCGCCGGAGGCCGGTTTGCAGCATTTGCGCCGCCAATTGGCGGGGATGGAAATTTTGATTCTGGATGAACTCCACCGTTTTTCCAAGGCACAGCAGGATTTTTTTCTGCCGCTGGTGGAATCGGGAGAGCTGACGCTGCTTGCCACGACCACGGAAAATCCTTCCTTCAGCGTGACAAAGCAGTTGCTTTCGCGGCTGCATGTGCTGCGTCTGCGTGGACTGGGACGGCCTGAACTGTTGGACCTGGCGCGGCGCGGCGCTGCGGAACAGGGCGTGCCCATGAGCGAGGAGATGGCGGATTTGCTGGCCGGGGTGGCGCATGGGGATGCGCGTACCATGCTCAACCTTGTGGAATACGTGGCCAGTCTGCCGGACGATGCCCGCAGCCTGGAGCGGGTCAGGGCCAGCCTGCCGGAAATCCTCACCCGCCATGATAAGGCCGGTGACAGTCATTATGAACTTGCTTCGGCGCTCATCAAATCGATCCGGGGGAGCGATCCGGACGCGGCGCTGTACTACCTGGCCTGCCTGTTGGAAGGCGGGGAGGATCCGCGCTTTGTCTGCCGCCGCCTGGTCCTTTCCGCATCCGAGGATGTGGGGCTTGCGGACCCGCAGGCCCTGACCCTGGCCGTGTCCTGCATGCGCGCGGTGGAATTCATCGGCATGCCCGAAGGCTACATCCCCATGGCGGAAACCGTGGTCTACCTGGCGCTGGCGCGCAAAAGCAACAGCTCCTACGCCGCGTACCTGAACGCCGCCAAGGAAGTGCGCGCCAGCGGGCCGCAGCCCGTGCCGCTGCACCTGCGCAATCCCACCACCAAGCTGCACAAGGAATGGGGCTATGGAAAGGAGTACAGGTACCCGCACGATTACCCCCAGGCCTGGGTGGAGCAGGAATACCTGCCTGCGGAACTGGAAGGCAGGCGTTTTTACCAGCCCAAGGACCAGGGCGAGGAGGCGCGCTTGAGCGCTTGGTGGCGAAAACTCAAAAAATGAGGTCGTTCCATGCTGCCCGATGATCCCTTTTTCAACCATCCCAGGGAATATCATACGCCGCCCGGTCGGGAAGGCCGGCTGGCCCGGCGTTTTCCACGCCTGTTCCTGTATCCCATGATCTGGAAGTATATTGGCGTGGGGGCCTGTGTCGCCCTACGCGGACGCTACGACAATGAATTTTGGGCTTTGAACAGTCGCCAAGTCTTGCACTCGCTGGAATACGTGGGCTGCCGCATCCATGTCGAGGGTCTGGATCATATTTTGGAGGTCCAGGGCCCATGCGTCTTTGTGGGCAACCATATGAGCGCATTGGAAACGGTCATATTGCCGGGCCTGATTGATCCTCGCAAACGTACGACCTTCGTGGTCAAGCGAAGCCTGACCACGGCGTTCGCGTTCGGACACATCATGCGCAGCCGCGACCCGGTGGTGGTGGACAGAAAAAACCCTCGCGACGATCTTGCGTCCATGCTTGCCGGCAGCGAAGAACGCCTGACCAGGGGCATTTCAGTGGTCATTTTTCCGCAGGCGACGCGCAGCCCGTATTTTGACAGGGAACAATTCAATTCCATAGGAGTCAAGGTCGCCAAGCGCAACAATGTGCCCCTTATTCCCCTGGCGCTGAAGACGGACGCCTGGGGCTGCGGCGCCAGGGGCGTGCTGAAGGACTATGGAATAGTGACTCCGGATCTGCCCGTCCATTTTCGCTTCGGCAAAGCCCTGCGCGTGGAGGGCAACGGCAAGGAGGAACAGGAGCACCTGTGCCGCTTTATAGAAGATAGCCTTGCGGAGTGGCGCGGGTAGGGGCCTTCGCGCACAGAGCTCTTTGGGGTAAGCTATTCAGGCTTCCAAGCTATTTCATAAGCCGCGCTACGCCCACCGCCTGGTAAGGCACGGAGCATTTTTTTTTTGCAGCATGTCCTCAATCTCGCGCCATGCGGTTCCAGCGGAAATCCGGCCAATTCGAGGCTTCCCACATATAATGAGGCATTTTTGTCTCCTAATCGCTTCATCCGCAAGAAAAGACTACAAGCTGGGCGAATATCATGATATATCTTGACGAATCATGACAAGTCGCATAGCGTGATTGAAAGGAGCATGCCATGTCTTTGAACGCGACAGCGGCCAAGAAGGTCAAGTTTGCTACGCAGCTTGCCCCGGATGTGCTGGAAACCCTGCGGCGGATGTCCGCTGATGAGGGCAGACATCTGCAAGCCATTCTGGATGAAGCCCTGCGGGAATACATTGCAAACAAGCAGGCGGGCATCCCCCGCAGGCATGTCCTGAGCGCCTTGCAAGTGAGCATGGCGGAGTACAACAGCTTATATGAGGCGCTTGCTCGATGACGCGGGACTACCTGACCACGGCGGAGGTACTGGCTATACACGCCGTGCTTCTCAAACGCTATGGCGGGGCGGACGGTGTACGGGATATCGGCGCATTGGAGGCAGCGGTATTTCGACCCCAGTCCGGCTATTATTTGGACGGGGTGCAGGAAGCCTGTGCATTGCTTGAAAGCCTGCTGATGAACCATCCTTTTACGGACGGCAACAAACGGACGGCATTCGCAGCCTGTGACATATTCTTGCGTATCAACAACTTCCGCATTACGGCAGGCTGGGAACGCCTTTATGAACTGATGCTGCGTTGGATCACCCTTGCGCCGCACGAACGTTTCCAGGCGATAGAGGATGATGTGCGCCCCCTGATTGTGGAAGTGTAAAGCGTCCCACACGCCATCATTCGCCGGGTCAGCCCTTTACAGGGCTATGCGGGGACCAAGGAAATTTTTGCGATTGTGGTCTAAAGGGAATTCCCCCGAGTCAAATACAATGCCTGGCAGAGGCAGGATAACAATATGAGCAAAAATACCTTCGCAGTTGAAAGTGCCGTCAAGAATGCCATCGGCGCCCACGGCATGGATTGGCAAGGACTTCGCATTATTGCCAAAGACCTTGGCGGCGGATACTTCAAGGTTCTTCTCGAAGGCCAGGTGCGTGATATTCACATGAAAGCCCAAGCGGAAGAAGCCGCTAAAGGCGTTGATGGTGTGACCGAAGTGGTCAGCAAGCTCTTGGAAGTTCGCGACGGAGGATAGGTATGATAGCCTCCTGTTCTTCAATGAATCATCCTCATTGATCACGCTTGCCTTGTCCGCCCCCAGTCTCCGTTTTGGCCCGGACAAACATAAGCGCAACAGGCCGCACCACCAGCATCAGGAACAAGAAGATCAAGAGCGAATTCAGAAACGGTTTGCCGATTTTTTCGATATACGCCATAACGGCTTCCCCCTCGCCGATGGGAATGGACGCCACCTCAATGGAATCGCCACGCGCTTCGGAAAATCCCACTGCGTTCGCCACAAGCCGCTGCATACACTGAAGCTCTGCGGCGGGACGCGGTACAAACTCCATGACGCCTTCGGCATTCCTTATATATGTGCCGTCAACAATGACAGCAACGGTCAGGCGCTGGATATCTCCCACATTGGAAACGATATCCTGAACTTCCTTGTTGACTTCGTAGTTGGTGGTGCGTGTTTCGCGGTCTCCGTCCTGGGTGCTGACGGAACCGGTAATGACGTCGCCGCGGAAATTCACGTCCGGCGTCCCTGCTTCCAGGTTGGACTTGCCCCTTTGCGTTTCTTTGCTCTGTTGTTCGGAACGTATTGCGAACTTTTTGGGATTGTACAGTTCATGGTGGATGGTTTTTTGGCTGAAATCAATATCCACGTTCACTTTCGTTATGACCTTCCCCACCCCGGTTACTGGAGAGAGCAGCGCCTCAATGCGCTGCTCCAGATTCCGTTGTACTCGGGTTGTATAGTCAAACTGGGTTCTGGTGGAATTGGGCACGATGGGTTCTTCTGGGGAATACAACGCTTTTCCGGCATTGAACGCGAGCGCCATACAGCCAACGAGGACGGCTACGACCACGCTGCCAATAATAAAACGCTTGTTGAAGCTGATTTGCCCCCAAAACGCTTTCGCCTTTGGCGTGTCCAACATAGTGCTTCCTTTGTGGTTCAGCGGTAAAATGGCATGGCGCCGAACTACTGCAAGTTATTGGTACGGTATGTTTTTTCCGTTTACTGCTGATGCTCCCGAGCCAGCGGCGTTACCGCCAGACGCATACCCATCGCGCCAAGAATCGCCTGGAAGCTCCGCAATTCGGGGTTTCCAGCGGACGACAGCGTGCGGTAAAGGGTTTTGGGGTTGAGCTTCGAGCTTTCCGCCACCTCCTTCATGCCGAATGCGGAGGCCATGCGGCGCAGGGCGAGCATCAGTTCTTCTTGGCTACCATCCTCAAGCACGGCGTTCAGATACTCGGCGGCATAGTCCGGGTCCTTCCTGAAGCTCTCAATAGTGGCGTCCTCGTGAGAAATGTATGGTTTGTTCATTGCTGTACCTCCCGGCTCTTCATTCGGCGTAGGAAATCGGTTCTGTAGGCAACGGCGCTGCTGATGTCCGCGTCCTGTGTGCGCTTATCGCCCCCGCAAAGAAGCACGACAAGCGTTTGACCATGCTGGAAATAGTACACTCGATATCCCGGGCCAACATCAACGCGCATTTCCGAAACACCGTCACGGCAAGCCCTATGGTCGCCAAAGTTGCCCTGGGTCGCACGGTCAACACGCCGCAGGACGGCAATCCTGGTGCGATTGTCCCTCAGTGCATCAACCCATTCTTGGTACGGGTCAAAACCGTCCTCGGTCGTGTAGTGAACTATTTTCATAGAATCATATGGTAGCTTTTAAGCTAAAAATGTCAAGGGCTGGTTTTCACTAGCGCAAGCTATTCGCAAAGCGGCTATTGGGAATTCGCCTGTGGCACTTCAAAACGCCTCTTGGTCTTGCAAAAGCACAACATAGATCTGTTTGACGCCAGCGCCGTTTTCTTTGATCCCTTTTTCTTGTCTGACTATGACGCCGGGCACAGCGTTACCGAAGACCGCTACATGTTTTTCCTAATGGAAGCGCACAAGGAATCACAACACGCCTGACGAACCCCGCGCCAGCGGTGTCACCGCGAGGCGCATACCCATAGCGCCGAGCATAGCTTGGAAGCTCCGCAAATCGGGATTTCCGGCGGGTACCAGGACCGTACTTGCCAATTTGATGTACACAGTGTATTCTCTAAGCATACATAGGAATATGCGAGAATACGCAAGGAGCAGATATGCAGCCAGCAACGACAGTTCGATTTGACCCGGAAATTCGCGAACAACTTGACAAAATGGCTGAACAGATGGACAGACCCCGCGCTTGGATAATCAAGGAAGCAGTGGCTCAATACCTTGAACGTGAGACATGGTATCTGGCCGAGGTGCAAAAGGGAATAGACGACATGGAGGCTGGCCGGGAAATGAGCCATGACGAAATGGCCGCTAGGTTAAAGGCGAAGAGTTTCAATGTCGCCACGTAAATCCCTGCCTATCAAATGGACGGAAAGCGCCTGGGAAGACATGGACGGCATTACGGACTACCTGCTTGGCGAAGGTATGGCGTTTGATGCTGTGGAAGAGTATGTGAAGCGCATTTTCAAAGCGCCGGAATTCCTTGCCACGCTTCCGGGCGCGGGTAAGCCGGGCAGAATGCCTAATACCAGAGAGTGGCTCGTCAAAAATACGCCTTACGCGCTGATTTACACCGTGCGCGACGACAAGGTGCGTATTCTCCGCGTGATGCACGGCAGTCGTCAGTTCCCCGAGCAATAACCTGGGCCCGCCTTGAAGCCCGCCCAAAGGCTTCCCGCGAGACGCTACGAGGAAGTACAACGCTCAAACGGCAGGGGGATTTGGAGGATACGGATTTGAAGCGTATCACCCCTCTGCTTGAGGCCATCATTCCTTTGTCCCAGTAAGCCAAAATCGCCTAAAGTATGCACGAAAGGTATGCATTTCGATTTTTTCGCCTCAAAAACGCAAAAAAAGCGGGTTCCAAAAAACCCGCTTTTTCGTTTACTATGGCGGAGAGAGAGGGAGTTGAACCCTCGATACAGGTTTAAGCCCGTATACTCGCTTAGCAGTCGAGTCGTGGCTGAAAACTCAATACGCTCCATGCTTGAAAACCCATGCTAGGACAGCATTTAGGAGCATGGTGCGACACCTTGAGGCATCCATTTTCAGCCAGAAAGTATGTTCAACGGTATGTTTTTTTGCTGCAACAGTCCTGTCCAGAGTACCCGTTGACATGAACAACAAATGTTGTTACACCTTGAGCATGAACGATCACAACTGGACTCGGCAAGGCGTGCAATTCGCCTGTGGCACTTCAAAACGCCTCTCGGTCTTGCGCAAGCACAGAATAGACCTGTTTGACGCCAGCGCCGTTTTCTTTGATCCCTTTTTCTTGTCTGACTATGACGCCGGGCACAGCGTTACCGAAGACCGCTATCGAATAGTAGGGAAAATGCAGGATGGAAGGCTTCTCCATGTCGCCTACACGATTCGGGCGGACGTTGTGCGCCTTATCACCGCGCGGAAAGCCACCCCAAAAGAAGGTGAATTATATGAACAACAATACTGAAGAAATGAAAAGCCGTACCGATTGGAAGGAATTTGAC
>Ga0082212_10006763_pt1 | contig 15320 bp, 15 predicted proteins | sample TergutNt197P3_FD_71548 | JGI IMG/M metagenome (GOLD analysis project Ga0082212, IMG submission 71548) | Neocapritermes taracua P3 segment gut microbial communities from Petit-Saut dam, French Guiana - Nt197 P3 | ecosystem: Host-associated > Arthropoda: Insects > Digestive system > Gut ...
TGCTGTTGTTTGGGGAAAAACAAAAAATAATTCAATGCTTTTTATAATAAAAAAACCCGTGCTAATCCGTTTTTAATCCGCGTAATCCGTGTCTAATTTGTTTTTATGCTTTTTCAGCTTATCTGAGGTGGGAAGTAGGGGTTAGTACGGGTAGGTTTTCGACTTGTAAAAACGATTCAACTGTATAACTCTACTGTTTTTTAGCCCCTCACTTCTGTTAAATCGGCTATATTTTCTAATAAATTGACAATTCTCTGCAGTAGAGCCAGGCGGTTATGGCGTAGATCTCTGTTTTCGTCCATTACCAGGACCTCATTGAAAAAGCCGTCTATTACCCCGCGCAGGGCAGCCACTGTCTCCAAAGCCGAATCGTAGGCATACTTAGTCAGAGCCTCCCCTACTTTCCCTTCTGTCTCCACAAGCTTCTCATAGAGAGCTTTCTCGCTGGGTTCCTGAAGTAACTCCGGACGCAAGCAGGCTTCATTAGGGTCGAAGTTTTGTTTGGTGATACTGTTACGGCACAGGTTGGAGGCCCTGGTGAAGCCAGTTGCAAGTTCTATAAATCCTTCACTGGAACGATATTTTTCCAACACCTGCGCCCGCTGCCAAACACGGTATATATTAGAAAAATCCACCGCCAAAGCGGCATTAATAGTATCATAGGCAATAGCCTGCTCCGAGAGGATATTGGCCAGGCGCTGGCGCAAAAATACCAGTACCTCCCCTGTTGCTTCTTCCCGGCTTTTGCTAAACTCTATCCCTTGCTCAATATAGAGCTGATAGGCTTTATTCAGTAAGAAAGGCATATTTAGATCCAGCTGATGCTCTAAGATAATTTGGACAATACCGGCGGCTGCCCGCCTCAAGGCATAGGGGTCCTGAGAACCGCTGGGCAGTAAGCCAATGGCAAAAAATCCTACCACGCTGTCTATCTTATCTGCCAAGGCTACAGCCAGGCCGGTCCGGCTTTGCGGCAGGGCATCTCCGGCAAAACGGGGCAAATAATGCTCACGGATACCTATAGCTACCTCCGGATCCTCCTGAGCTTTTTCTGCATAGTATTGGCCCATGATCCCCTGCAATTCCGGGAATTCATAAACAACATGCGAAGATAGATCGGCCTTGGCCAGGGTTGCCGCCCGGGCTATCTGCCGTAAATTATCCCCGGAAAAGGCCATTTCCTGACCGATAGACAGAGCCAGTTCCTTAATTCGCTCCACCCGGGATGCCAGGCTGCCCAGTTTTTGGTGGAAAATAGTCCTGGTCAAGCTTGGCAAAAATGAATCCAAAGGCTGCTTTAAATCTTCCAGCCAAAAAAATTGCGCATCTGCAAGACGGGCATTCAGTACCTTTTCATTACCTGCAGTTACAATCTCTAAATGAGAATTATCTCCATTACGCACGGCAATAAATTTGGGCAGCAAAGAACCGGCTTCATCATAAACGGGGAAATAACGCTGATGCTCACGCATGGGGGTTATCACCAGCTCTTGGGGCATATTTAAATAGGCCGGATCGAAGTTGCCCATTAAGGCTGTGGGGTATTCTAAAAGAAAGGTAATTTCTTCCAACAATTCGGGATCTTCCTTGACTTGGCCCTGAGCCTCTTGAGCCAGGCTGGCGATTTGCTGCCAAATCAGGGCGGAACGTTGCTTTTGATCCACGATGCAATAGTTTTTAGCCAGCTTTTCCAGATAATTTTTAGGATCATTGATCTGGATCTCCTGACTGCCCAAGCTCCTATGTCCCCGGCTGATATTCGCTGATTGAACCCCGGCTATACTTATAGGGATAATTTCCTCGCCAAAAAGACAGAGCAGCCAGCGGATAGGGCGGGCGAAGCGAAAATCCTCATATCCCCAGCGCATGGGCTTGGGAAAAGAAATTTTCTCAATTACGGAATTGATCAACTGAGGTAAAATTGCAGCTGTGGCTTTGCCTGGAATTTTCTTTTTGGCGAAAAGATAGATATTGCCGTTTTGCTCTTTTTCCCTTAAATCCTCAGGCTTCACTCCCTGAGATTGACAAAAGCCCAACAAGGCCCTGGTAGGCTGACCTGATCCATCATAGGCGGACTTGCGGGCCGGACCTTTTTGTTCCTGCTCCGAATCCGGCTGCAAAGCAGCCAGGCCATTGATCAGAAGCACCAGACGGCGGGGGGTAGCCAAAACCTGCAGAGGCCCATGAACCAGTTTTTGCTCAGCCAAAGATTGGCAGGCCAGCTTCTCGAACTGTTCCAAGAGGGGCGAAAGAAAACGGGCCGGAATCTCTTCGGTACCAATTTCCAGCAAAAAGGGATAGTGAGAGGGGGGAGACTTAACTTTCTCCTCTTCATCGCCATCCACGATAAAATCCTGGCGGATAATGTCGTTAGGATAAAGTTCATCGCTGTGCAGGGTTTCCTGCGCAAAAGAATCCCGGATGAAAGACTCGTCCAGCTCCGGCTTTTCCGGATTTTTGTTATTGCCGCTATCATTAGCCGCCTCGTTGATAAAAGCCTGATTAATAGAATCATTATTATTCATAACTACAAAAACCTCATTCCCATGGCGGCTTTCAGCCACCAGTATTCAGAATTCAGAATTCAGAATGTTGGTAAGTTTTCGCTCCACGAAAACTATTGAAGCAAAAAACTTGTATTTCTTGATATTGTGCGGTAGTGAGTGATTAACTAGAAAAACCTAAGGCTGCCCGCATTACTTCATCTTTCAATAAGGGAAAACCTAAGCTTTCCCTCTGTTTGAGATAGGCGGCGGCACAGCCCCGGGCTAAATTACGTACCCGTCCTATATAGCTTTGACGCTCGGTAACACTGACAGCACCTTTGGCATCCAGCAAATTAAAAGTGTGGGAACATTTCAAAGCATAATCATAAGCCGGCTGCACCAAGCCCTCTGCCAATACCCGCAAAGCCTCAGTTTCATAAAGAGTAAATAGTTTCAGCAGCATAGCATCATCTGCTACCCGGAAATTATAATGGGAATAATCCACTTCATTTTGCTGAAAAACATCTCCATATTTGATATTATTTACCCAGTTTATCTCATAGATACTGTCTACTTTTTGAATATACATAGCCAGGCGTTCTATGCCATAGGTGATTTCTGCCGAAACCGGTTTGCAATCCAAACCGCCGCATTGCTGAAAATAAGTAAACTGGGTTATTTCCATGCCGTCCAACCAAACCTCCCAACCCAGGCCCCAGGCGCCCAGGGTAGGACTTTCCCAATTGTCTTCGACAAAGCGGATATCATGCCTGTCCAAGCGGATGCCGATAGCCTCCAGGGAAGCCAGATACAGCTCCTGAACATTTGCGGGTGAGGGTTTGAGAAGAACTTGATACTGGAAATAATGCTGCAAACGGTTGGGGTTTTCCCCATAACGTCCGTCGGTGGGCCGGCGGGAAGGTTCAACATAGGCTACATTCCAAGGCTCCGGTCCCAAAGCCCGCAAAAAAGTAGCGGGGTTCATGGTGCCGGCGCCTTTTTCCACGTCATAGGGCTGCAATATAATGCAGCCTTGCTCACCCCAAAAGCGATTCAAAGTCAAAATTAAATCCTGAAAATTCACAATAATGCCTCCCAAATACAGAGCCTTTCGCCCCAAAGCGAAAGGCTCATCTCTGTCTGCCAGGCTTTTTCTTAAGCTTTTACTGAAAAAATATCAATCCCACTCCAGTATATAATTTTAGCAAAACTTGCCGAATTTGTCAACAATTTAATTATAATTATTTAGCCCGAAATACTGATATTACCCTCATCCGCTATCTGAGTTCCTTGCCCGCTATGCTCATGTTCCACCACTTTCAGAGTCACCCCGTTAGCCATGGCTGTAACCGCGCCCACAGTTGTAGCTGCCGCCGCTACCGGGACGAAACAAACGGCTGCTATCCCGGCTGCTGCTGCCAGTAATGGAATTTCTGCCACGGCCTTCTCATCATGACGGATCTGCAGCCGGGTCCCGGCTTTATGGCAAACCGTACTGGCAAATTCCCCGATTTTTTTACCCATTGATTCCGGGTCGATACCAGGTTTTTTCTCCTCCTGCTCTTCCAGCCAGATCAAAGCGCCCACCACATTCCCGCCTATAATCAAAGCTTCCTCGGCCTGGCGATAACTGACCCCGCTCCGGGCACAGATGGCGTCCAATTGCTGGAGAAACTTTTCATGATCCCTTTCATGATCCCGATCCGAAGACCTCTCTGTCTCGCTGTGTCCAATTAAATCTTCATGCATGTTCATATCTTAACCTCCTTTTGCTGCCAAAAAGCTAGAAGCGGCTATCCGCCTTCACTTGCTTATAAAATTCTTTTTATTATAGAATATGCCGCAAAGAAGGATTTTTTATTCTTATTTTAAATCTTATTTCAAAAACCTCCGGGCCTTGGCTGCATAATCTAAATGATAATCCAAATAGGCAGACAAAGTCCGGCGCATTTCCTCCCGGTTTTGCCTACTGAGGCGCAAATTGGGCAAGCGGGTAAATTCCAGGCTTTGCAGTTTTTGCATGACTTGAACGGTACCAGCACTAATCAAACCATCATCCTCCCTGTGACAGGCGGCGCAGATCAAGGCTCCCCGCACTGGTGAAAGATAAAAACTTGTCCACTCGGCCTTGCGGCCGCAGTGGCTGCAGGATTCTAAATTGGGGGAGAGACCCAGCAAAGCCAAAAAGCGCAGCTCGAAAACATGAATAGCTAAATCATGGTCATTACCAAAAGCCAGCAAATACAAAGCAGCTAATAACAGTAAAAACAAATCCTCTCCGGGCCTGTGCTCCGGAGCAGCCAAATCCGTCAACTCCGCCAAATAGGAGGCATTGACAATTTTATCCAAATCATTACGTAAATCCAAAAAAGGCTCAACTACCTGACCCTGAGTAATAATATCAAAACCGGCCCGGCCTTTAGCCAAAGCCAGCTGCGAATGGGAAAATAGCTGTACCGAACCCCGCAAACTGCTTTTTGCTTTGCGGACACCTTTAGCTATAGCAGTCTTTTTCCCCTGCTCCCGGCTATAAACAGTAATAATTTTATCCGCCTCGCCATAATCCCGGCTGCGGATGATGAGGGATTCCAATAGATAGGTGCGATCTTCCACTATTCCTCCTACAAAATAAGCAGGCCAAGTACGGCCCGCTTATAAGCTATTGTTTCAAATAAACAAAAGAAAAACATCTACCGCACCTAACCCCTACTCCCTACCCCAGATAAACTGGAAAAGCAATAAAAACAAATTGGACACGGATTTACACAGATCAAAACGGATTAGCACAGATTTTTTTATTATAAAAAGCATTGAATTATTTTTTATTTTTTCCTTAAGCAACAGCACCTAAGTTCATCATATCCACAGTCAACAGCGAAAATCCGTTAAAATCCTTAAAATCCGTGTCTAATTATTTCATGCATCATTTTAAGTCTACATCCTTGCAGGTAAAACCAAAGATAAAGTGTATTTTGTGACTTTTTTTGTTCGAATTTGAGAGCTTAGTTCCTACTCCCTAACCCCTAGCTAATCAAAAAGGGTGCTGACGGAGGTGTTTTCATGCACTCTTTCAATGGCGCCTCCCAGCATGGCGGCTACCGAAAGCACTTTTACTTTGGAACAGGTTCCTTGCCGCACACAATCCACCGGAATGGTATTAGTGGTCAGCACCTGGGTGATCACCGACTGCTCCAGCCTTTCCAGGGCCGGCGGGGAAAACACCGGGTGAGTGCAGCAAACATATACTTCCTTGGCTCCCCGCTTCATTATCTCTGCAGCCCCTTGGGTAATAGTGCCAGCCGTATCAATCATATCATCTACCATTATCGCGGTTTTTCCAACTATATCTCCGATTATTTCCATTATTTCCGTCTGATTGACATCAGGGCGCTGCTTGTCAATGATGGCAATATCCGCATTCAGACGATTGGCCAAATTACGGGCCCTGGTCACACCGCCCAGATCCGGAGAAACCACCACCAGCTTTTTACCGGTAAAAATACCGCTGTTTTTGTAATATTCCGCCAACAAGGGCACGCCCGGCAAGTGATCCAGGGGGATATCGAAAAAACCCTGAATAGCGCCGGCATGCAAATCCATGGTTATCACCCGGTCCACCCCGGCCGCGGTCAGCAAGTTAGCCACCAGTTTAGCGGAAATAGGGTCGCGGGCTTTGGTTTTGCGCTCCTGTCTGGCATAACCATAATAGGGGATCAAAGCATTGATGCGGTCGGCAGAAGCCCGGCGCATGGCATCTACCATGATTAAAAGCTCCATCAAATTATCATTGACCGGAAAACAAGTAGGCTGAACAATAAAAACATCCGCTCCGCGCACAGTCTCATCAATTTCCAAACGGATTTCCTGATCCTTGAATTTTCTTACCTTGGCCCGTCCCACAGGAATAGTTAAATAATCAGCAATTTCTTCCGCCAAGCCCAGATTGGCATTACCGGAAAAGAGCATCAAACGACGATCGGCCACTTCTCTAACCCCCTAGAATTTACCAGGCGTTCTAGACCTGTTTTATCTCTTAAGTATTCTATTTTCCGAGGGCTAATCCTGTATTAAGGGGTATTGTCGCTATTTTCGTTATTTTGCAACAAATTGAACCACTACTCCCCACTCTCCACTCTCCACTCTTCACTCTCCACTCTCCACTCTCCACTCTCCACTCTTCACTCTCCACTCTCCACTCTCCACTCTCCACTCTCCACTCTCCACTCTCCACTCTTCACTCTCCACTCTCCACTCTTCACTCTCCACTCTTCACTCTTCACTCTCCACTCTACACTCTTCACTCTTCCTCTTAGCTGCAGCCCAGCCGGGCAAATTCCTCTGCTTCACTCTAGTGATTGCCAAAGCATCGCCGGGAACTTCCTGATCAATGGTAGAGCCGGCTGCCACAAAAGCCCCTCTTTCCACCTTCACCGGGGCTATCAAATTGCTGTTGCTGCCGATAAAAACCCCGTCCTCTATCACTGTACGGTATTTACGAAAACCGTCATAATTACAGGTGATGGTTCCGCAACCCACATTTACCCCGGTGCCGACATCGCTGTCCCCTACATAACTGAGGTGGGGGATCTTACTTCCAGGGCCGACAATTGAATTCTTTATTTCCACAAAATCTCCAACCTTCACCCTTTCGGCCAAAACCGTGCCCGGCCGCAAATAAGCAAAAGGCCCGATATTACAATTATCCCCAACGGTAGATTCACGCAGTACAGAACGGATAATATTACAGTAATTCCCCACCCGGCAATCAATTATGTCAACGCCGTTGTCAAAATAGCAGCCTTCGCCGATCACCGTTTGGCCTCGCAAACAACAGCCGGGCTCTATAATAGTATCGGCGCCGATCTCTACGCCGCTGTCAATATAAGTATGGGCCGGGTCAATGATAGTCACTCCATTATCTAAATGTTTCTGAATATTCCGTCTATTTATTACATTTATCGCTAAAGAAAGCTGGCTCCGGTCATTCACCCCTTGCAGCTCCATAGCATCCTCCAAGGTGACGGTCTGTACCCTGTATCCCCCTTTAACAATACTCTTAACAGCATCTGTCAAATAATATTCCCCCTGGGAATTGTTATCTTCTATCTGTTCTATGGCCTTGGCCAAAACGACTCCGTCAAAGCAATAGACTCCGCCGTTGATTTCCTTGATGGATCTTTCCACCCCGCTGGCATCTCTCTCCTCTACTATTTTAGCCAAGCTGCCGCCCTTTTGGCGGATGATCCTGCCATAACCGCTGGGATTATCCAGATGGGTAGTAAGCACCACACAACCGCAATGGCCGGCATAAAAACGCTCCGTTGCCAAATTTAAAGTAGCGCCGGAAAGCAGCGGGGTATCCCCGCACATCACAAGCAGCGGATTTTTGGGCTTTTTGAGAACCGGCAAAGCTGTTTTTACGGCATCTCCGGTACCTAATTGCTGTTTTTGCACCACATAGTCCAAATCCGATCCCAAGATCGGCGTCAAATCCGGAAAATCGGCTCCCACTACCACCACAATTTGTTCGGCCCCGATCTTCCGGGCTGTTTCCACCACATAGGAAACCATGGGTTTGCCGCTGATATTATGTAAAACTTTCGGGGTTTTGGATTTCATCCGGGCGCCTTTGCCTGCAGCCAAAATAATAGCATTAAATTTCATAAATCATTCACCTTCCCCTTATTTCAATTCATAATTTATAATTCATAATTCATAATTAAAACCCCAGGTAAAACATATAAAAACCCAGTAGCATTATAACCAGTCCTAACAGAACCTTGATAGCATTATTGGCTTTTTTATAATTGGCTGAACGGGACATTTGGCCGAAAAAGCCGATGGAAGAGCCTGCAGCCAGGGTAAGAAGGCTATGTCCCAGGGCATAAATAATCAACAGAAATGCTCCTTTCAGCAAGCTGGCCGTATCTGCAACCATGGCCAAAAGCACTACCAAAACCGGGGTAGCGCAAGGGGCGCAGAAAAAACCGGCCAGGGCCCCGGCTATAGCCGCACCGATATAACCTTTGCGGGTGTTTTTGCCGGAAAGAGTGCTTTGGGGGATAATTGAGATGATTTCCCAGGTTTGCAAGGCCATCAGCAGCATCAGGATCCCCAGCAATATATACCACCAAGAGCCGGCAGAGCGTAAAATTTTTCCCAGCATTGAGGCAGCTATACCCAAAATAGCAAAGGTTGCCGCCTGGCCCAGGCAAAACACCAAAGAATAGCGGAAAGCCTTTTTACTGCTGCCGGCGGCATAGCCTCCGACATAGCCGATTGCCAGAGGTATAGCGGAAAGGCAGCAAGGAGAAAAGGAGGTAACAATCCCTGCCGCAAAGGCAATCAGGGGCGCCAGCCAAATATTATTGCCGATAAGATCGCTAAAAAAACTCAACCAGTGTTCAATCATAGAATCATTTTCACTTTCTCTCTCAATCCGTCCAAATCAATACTGCCGATACTGGAATCTTTGATCTCTCCTTTATCATCGAAAAAATAGATGGTGGGCAAAAGCGTGATAAAAAAACCCTCGCCGGCTGCTCTGTTTTTCAAAGCATCCACATATTGGACAGTCAGCTTGCCTTGATATTCCCGGCGCAATTGACTGATCCGAGGCAACATCTCCTCGCAAACAGGGCAATTATCTTCACCAAACATTAACACAGAAGGGAGACCGCTTGCTTTTAAAGCTGCCAAATCAAAGCTTTCCGTGACATCAAAATCTTTAATGGAGACACTGTTAGCTTGCTTATAAAACCAAATACCTCCTACCGCAATCAGTAATAAGACTACAGCAACAACCAGATTTTTTCCGGAACTTTTCCTATGATGATGCCCGTCTTCTGCCGCGCCGCATTCACAAGTGTTCTCCTCATTATCCATTGAAATCACCCCTTAACAATTCACAATTCACAATTGATGATAACTCTTATTATTATTCATCCGGAAAGGTTTTTATGAGAATAGCAGACTACTCCAGTAAATTGATTCCTCTTTTGGTATTTTGTCCTTTAAAACTCAGCCAAGTTTTGGAACCCGAAGAACAGTAATAATGAGATCGTGTTCCAAGTCGCGTGAGCCAGGATACTTAGCCAAAGATTTTGATATTTATGATAGAGCCAGGCTAAAGCGAAACCTCCGCCCAGGAAAACCGGGAAATAGGTAAAATTGCCATGAGCCAGGGCAAAAACCGCGGAGGAAATTAGTAAAGCCCAGCGATAATTGCAATAGCTTGTCAGGGCCGGATAGAGAAAACCCCGGAAAAACACTTCCTCGCAAAAAGGGGCCAGCACAGCAATAGAGATAATCAAACCCAAGCGCATCCAAGCGTTTTGCGTCAGGGCCAAGGTATTAAGAATTTCCTGGGATTGGGCTCCATCAGGGGCAAACCAGGATATAATGCCCGAAAGCACTGCCTGAAGGATAAAAATAATCACACCGCTCAGCACACCCAAACCCAAAATACGCCAAAAACGGTCCTTGCGCAGGCCCAGCACAGACCAGGGCCGGGGCCAGCTCCGGCGGACTATCAAAAAGGGCACTATCCCGAAACCAAGGAAATTTGTGATACTATTGGCTATCATCAGCCAACCCATATAGCCCATATTAAGCCAACTTAGATCTTCCGGGCCGCCAGTCATAATATCCGGCAAACTGGAAAGCAAAAAGGGTAAAGCAAGCAAAACCGGGACGCCCAGAAAAGTAATCAGAAATATGGTAATAGCAGCGCCCAACCAGGAACGGGGCGGCCAGATAAAAGGCTTTTGGGGAGGCATCTCTTCATGGGCTTTTATTACCGCCGGTTCTGCAGGCACAGCCTCAAAAGAGGATATATTTTCCTCGTCCGGCGCCCATTGCCCACCAATAGTCCACTGCTCGTCCATTATCCTCACCTCGCATAAACTTATGCTACCTTATTATAGCGCAATCTGCTTTTTTTGTACAGTATTTTTTCATAAAATACCAATTCATCCCATAATTCCATAATAAAAACCAAAGAGGACAGAATCTCTTCTATCCTCTTTATAAAAAAGAAGGGTATTTTCTAATATCAGAATTATTATTCTATAGCAGCTTTGCCGGCTTGGAATCCCAGCTGATAAGCTTGCCGGTTAACATCTAAAATTTTCTCGGGAAAACTCCGGGCCAGGGATTCGTAGACCGCCTCATCGGAAAGGATCCCGGCGATACCATTGATAGCTCCCAAAGCCACCACATTGGCAACTACTTCTTTACCCAGCTGATCCCGGGCTATTTCCGTAATAGGTAAGCGATATACCCCGGACCGGTCCAATGCTCCCTTATCCAAATCCCCGTCAAGGACAATGATAGCATCTTCGCTGATATCACCAATATACTTTTGGTAAGCCTCCGGGGAAAGGCAAAGCAGCAGATTAGGGTTTTCCACCTTGGGATATAGAATGCGGGCATCGGATATATTGACTTCCGCCCGGGTGGAACCGCCCCGGGATTCCGGACCATAGACCTGGGATTGGGTAGCATTGCGGCCATCCAGTAATGCCGCCTCGGCCAAAATCATGGCGCCTTTAATAACCCCCTGGCCACCGGTACCGCTTAAACGTATTCTCCATTTTTTACCCATTATTTGCCACCTCCCTGGATCCGGTCCAAAAGATTTTGATACTCCTGGCAATATTCTTTTCCATCCACCTGATGCAAAATACCGTTAACGACTTTACCTTCCAGCTCTTCGGGAGTCATTTTGGCTGCCCGGGCCAGGCTTACCGTATTTTCTTTGATATGATTCATCAATTCAATAGGCTTGGGCATTTTGTTATGGCGGCCATAGGAGACAGGGCAAGTAGCCATAACTTCAATCAGGGAAAATCCCTTGTGCCGGGCTCCGGCTACAATCAAATCCGTCAATTGTTTGGCATGATAAACATTGCCCCTGGCTACAAAATTTGCCCCGGCCCCCTTGGCCAATTCGCAAAGGTCAAAAGCAGGGTCAACGCTGCCATAAGGGGCAGTGGTGGCTTTTTTGCCGAAAGGGGTGAGGGGGGAGAATTGCCCCCCGGTCATGCCATAGATATGGTTGTTGATAACTATGGCAGTCATATCCATATTACGCCGGCAGGCATGGATAAAATGATTGCCGCCAATAGCCGCGCAATCCCCGTCGCCCATAAAGATAAAGACATTCATCTCAGGCTCGCTCATTTTTACCCCGGTGGCAAAAGGCAAAGCCCGGCCATGGGCAGTATGCAGGGTATTTAAATCTAAATAACCGGTGATCCGGGAAGAACAGCCAATCCCGGAAACGGCTGTCGTTTTATTTTTATCATAGCCCAATTGCTCCATAGCGCGGGCAAAGGCGCTCATCACAATACCGTTGCCGCAGCCGGAACACCAAATATGGGGTAAATTCTTCCGAAAATAGTTTTCATAAAGGGCATTCATCTACAGCACCTCCTTAACCATAGCCGTAATTTCCGTAGGGGTGATCATTTCCCCGTCCACCCGGGTCAGAGAATGAACCGGAACATCTTGAACCACTCTTTGCACTTCCCGTACATATTGACCCATATTCATTTCCGGGACAATGATCGCTTTTCTGCCTTGGCAGATTTCGGCAATATATTGATCGTGGAATGGCCAGATGGTAATGGGCCGCAACACCCCGGCTTTGATACCTTCCGCCCGCAAAACTTCCGCAGCTTCTTCGGCGGAACGGGCAGTGCTGCCATAAGCAATAAGCAAAATCTCCGCATCGGCAGTATCAACCTGTTCAAAGCGGCAAATATCATCTACCCTGTCTTCGATTTTGTGCCACAAACGGCGGATCATAGCATCCACTACCGGCAAGGCGCTGGAATAAAAACCCTTTTCCCCGTGAGTCAAACCGGTGATATGATAGCGGTAACCGGAACCGAAAACAGCAAAAGGCGGTATCATATCCTCAGTGTTTTCATAGGGGATATATTCCTTGCCCGGCTCCGGGGCTTTGCGGTTGATGATTTCGGGCTTTTCTTCGTCATTGACTTCAAAGCGCTCTTTTAGGTGGCCGATCTCCTCATCCATAAGCAAAACCACAGGAGTGCGGTATTTTTCCGCTAAATTAAAAGCCTGGATCGTCTCATAATATGCCTCCATCACCGAAGAAGGAGAAAGGGCAATAATGCTGTGATCGCCATGGGTACCCCAGCGGGCTTGCTGAATATCCCCTTGAGAGGACAAAGTGGGCAAACCGGTAGACGGTCCGGGACGCATCACATCAATAACCACGGTAGGAATCTCCGTAATCGCAGCATAGCCGATCAATTCCTGCATCAGGGAAAAACCGGGGCCGCTGGTGGCGGTAAAGGATTTATGTCCAGCGGCAGAAGCGCCAATAATAGCCCCAATGCTGGCAATCTCATCTTCCATTTGGATAAATTTACCACCTATCTTGGGAAAAAGGACGGCGATTTGCTCCGCCACCTCCGTAGAAGGGGTTATGGGATAGCCGGCATAAAAGGTGGCCCCGGCGGCAATAGCCCCCAAAGCGCAGGCCTCATTGCCTTGAACCAAACGAACTTTACTCATTGTCTATCTCCTCCACTTCCACACAAAAATCGGGGCAATGCATCTCACAAATGCGGCAGGCAGTACATTTCTCTTGGTCAGCTACCCGGGCTCTGCCATCAGGTGCAGCCACAAAGACCTGGGCCGGGCACAAAGCGATACAAATGCCGCAAGCTTTGCATAATTTCTCAACAACGGTTACATGACCCTGTTTTTTAGCCAACATTATCACCTCGTATCTTTTTTCTGAACCAAATTAATTATAGCATAGTAGCCGCAGAAAGTAATAAAAGCGGAATATAATCCCGCAAGAATGAATAATATCCTATTTTGTATACTATTTTGATTTGCGTATCTGTTGCCGCCAGCAATTATACAGGACACGCATAACATCCGTCATTAAAAAATCCTCCTCTACCCTTTATCCTTTTCCTTATATCTAAGGCGGTCTGCGACCGCAAGTATTCAGGATTCAGTATTCAGAAATCAGAATGCGGGTAACTTTTCGCTTCGCGAAAACTATTGAACAAAATTCTTGTTTTTTATTTACGAAACGAGTTCGTAAGCTACTAAGGCAGTTCAACAACAAACGAGGTGCCCTCACCCAAAGTGCTCTTCACACTAATCTTCCCCTGATGCTGGATAATTATTTGCTGGGCGATCGAAAGTCCCAGACCAGTGCCCCCCTGGCTGCGGGAGCGGGCTTTGTCTACCCGGTAGAAACGGTCAAAAATCTTGGCTTGATCATCAAGGGCGATACCTAACCCCGTATCGGTTACGGAAATAATCTTTTTACCCCCCTTTAGGCTAACATTCAGACTAACGCTTCCTCCCGCCGGGGTATACTTCAATGCATTGTCAATCAAAATCACCAACACTTGCTTGATTTTCTCCCGGTCAGCCAAGACCAATAAGCCCGGTTGTACCGAGGAAATAAAATCTATTTGCTTTTCTCCAAAGAGGGGATCCATGGCACTTACCAAATCGCCGGCCAGGCCGGAAAGATTGATCTGCTCAAAAATGAAGCGGTCTTCCCCGGCATCGGTTTTGGCTAAAAAGAGCAAATCAGTAAGGAGGCGGCCCATGCGTTTGCATTCGCTGAAAGCATTATCCAGCCAGCTATGTGAAATTTCAGGAATTTCTTCAATTTCTTCCCGCAGCACTTCCAGATTAGCCTGCACTACCGCCAAAGGGGTACGCAATTCATGGGAGGCATCACCAATCAATTCCTGCTGACGCTTCCAGGCATAACTGACAGGTTTTAAGGCCCGGCCCGCCATAAACCAGCCTACAGCAAAAGAGCAAAAAACCGCAGCAAGGGAAATCAAAAGCAAAACCCAAAGCAAGCGGGAAAGAAAAAAGCTTTCATTGGTCGCATCGGCATAGACTTGAATCACCCCGATCACCGGTTCCCCCGGATTGGAAATGGGAAAAGAAAGTACCCGCAAGGGGCTGTCATCCACCCGCACGTTTTTATAGGTAGTATTTCTCTTCTTTTCTCCGGCATTTTTAGCCAAAGCTGCCAAAGGGTCCAAGTCGCCATCTGCCGGGTTCGTGAAGGATACCAGCTTATAATCAGCATTACGTAAATTATATTCCAGACCTCGCAAATAAGGCGGAGTACTCATATATAGAGGGTTTTCGGCATCAAAAGGACCGAAAGAAGAGCGGACAAAAGACAATAAACCCCAATCCACCCCGGCTTTGAGGCTGGCATCCAGTCCCTGATAAACAATTCCCTGCATAAAAATATAAATAGCAACAGCCAGCAGTAAAATCACCACCAGCATCACCAAAGCATTGGATAAAGTTAACTTAAAACGAATGCTTTTAAACATGATATAAATTATGCATTTTTTTTACGCAACGTATACCCTACGCCGCGTACAGTAGCGATTTCCACCTTGCTGCTGGTTATTTTCCGCCGTAAAAGGTGCATATATACTTCTATGCTATTTTCGCTGACATCGGCATCAAAGCCCCAAACCCGGTCCAAAATATACTCCCGGCTAAAAACCTGGCCCGGCCGGCGCATAAACATTTCCAACAGTTGGAATTCCCGGGCCGATAAGCGCTCGGCTTTCTCACCTACATTCAGCTGGACCCCCTGCAAATCCAGGCTTAAATCCTCAAAATCAATGGTCTCCCTTTTCAGGCTGGGCAGACGGCGTCCCAGGGCTTTGACCCGGGCAATCAGCTCATCCATGGCAAAGGGTTTTACCAAATAATGATCCGCCCCGGCATCCAAGCCCGCCACCCGGTCATTGATACTGTCCCGGGCAGTCAAAAGCAGTACAGGGGTGACCA
>Ga0082212_10006764_pt1 | contig 15316 bp, 12 predicted proteins | sample TergutNt197P3_FD_71548 | JGI IMG/M metagenome (GOLD analysis project Ga0082212, IMG submission 71548) | Neocapritermes taracua P3 segment gut microbial communities from Petit-Saut dam, French Guiana - Nt197 P3 | ecosystem: Host-associated > Arthropoda: Insects > Digestive system > Gut ...
GATAATAGTATTATAAATATTGCAAGTTTCGGCATGAGTCACGATTATATGACGGCAATCGAATATGGTGCCACAATAATAAGAGTAGGCTCTGCTATTTTTGGCGAAAGAAATTAAAAACTGAAAGGTTGATTTTAACAATGAGTTTTCTAGATAAAGTGAAGGGTATGTTTAACGTAGCGGATGAAGATTATTATGATGATATTCCCGAACGTGGCGAGTTTGAGCAGTCTACCGCAGACATAGACAATGACATGAGGAGCAATACTGTGCCTTTTAGGTCGGCAGATCCGCTGGCAGAAAGCGAGCCTAAACCGCAAACACGCACTCCACGCCAAAGTCACAAAATGGCTACGATTAACACCACTACACAAATTCAAGTAGTCCTTGTAAAGCCGGACAAGTTTGAAGATGCCTCGTCCATTGCCGACCACCTAAACTCTAAACGCACAGTCATTTTAAACCTTGAGTCTGCCTCGCGCGACACCTCGCGTCGTTTAGTAGATTTTCTCTCCGGCGTTGCTTACGCTAATGACGGTCAGCTCAAACGAGTGGCAAACTCAACTTTCATGATAACTCCGTTTAACGTAGATATAATGGGCGATGTTTTAATAGACGAGCTCGAAAGTAGCGGACTTTATTTATAAGGCATACCGTTCCTTGCTTTTTTAAAAAATTAGCAAGGACATTTGTCGTTTAATAAAATTTTTTAAATACAAAATAATTTTGATACATTTTTTTTTGTACTTTTGTACCCTTGAATAGCAAACAACGAAAACTTAAAGGTTATGCCAAAATTAAGAGGAGCGGTAGTAGTCAACAGGGAACGATGTAAGGGTTGTAATTTATGCGCGGTTGCCTGTCCGACAGAGACGCTTGAATTACATCCGAGAGAGGTAAACGACAGGGGTTACCATTATGTATATATGAAAAACCCGGATGCATGTACCGGATGTGCAACCTGTGGCTGGGTATGTCCGGATGGATGTCTAACTGTTTATAGAAAGAAAATCGCAATATAAAATGGAGACAGTTAATTTAATGAAAGGAAACGAAGCCATCGCCCATGCGGCCATTCGTTGTGGTACTGACGGCTATTTCGGTTATCCAATCACGCCTCAATCCGAGATTTTGGAAACACTGGAGGCTGAAAAGCCCTGGGAAACGACCGGTATGGTTGTCCTACAGGCTGAAAGCGAAGTCGCTGCCATCAACATGGTTTATGGAGGCGCCTGTACAGGTAAACGTGTGATGACTTCGTCGTCAAGTCCGGGTATCAGCCTTAAAATGGAAGGCATCTCCTACTGTGCCGGCTCCGACCTGCCCTGCCTGATCGTCAATGTTATGCGTGGAGGCCCCGGACTGGGGACGATTCAACCCAGTCAGGCAGACTACTTTCAAACCGTTAAAGGAGGCGGTCATGGCGATTACCGTCTGATTACCCTGGCGCCTTCTTCCGTACAGGAAATGGCTGATTTCGTTTCGTTAGGTTTTGATCTGGCATTCAAATACCTGAATCCGGCCATGATTCTTACGGATGGAATGATTGGGCAACTGATGGAAAAAGTAGTCTTACCCCCCTTTATCCGGCGGAAAACAGACGATGAAATAGTCGCTGAAAACCCTTGGGCTACCACCGGCAAGACTGCCGACCGGGCGCGCAATGTGATTACTTCGCTTGAATTGGACCCGGGTTTGATGGAAAAGAATAACCTTCGTTTTCAGGCCAAATATCAAAAAATCGAAGAAAATGAAGTCCGATACGAAGAATATATGTGTGATGATGCTGATTATCTGCTTGTCGCATTCGGTTCATCTGCACGTATTTGTCAGAAAGCAATCAGAAATGCCCGTAGCGAAGGGCTGAAAGCAGGTTTGTTCCGCCCGATTACGCTGTGGCCTTTTCCAGCAAAAGCGCTCGCTGCTTATGCCGAGAAAGTGAAAGGTATGTTATCGGTCGAATTAAATGCCGGTCAGATGGTTGAAGATGTTCGCCTGTCGGTTAACGGAAAAGTGAAAGTGGAACATTTCGGCCGTCTGGGTGGAATCGTCTTTACGCCCGATGAAATCGTCCATGCATTAAAAGAAAAACTGATTTGAAACGGGCATATAATAAAACATGAAACGAGGAGGCCGTTTTGACGAATTACTGACCCTGGTATTTATGGCTTTAGCCATCGGGGCGATTGTTTGTTTTTTTGCTTTAAAAGGCAATCCTGCCTATCTTGTTTTGGGAGGCGTTGCGATCGTAATAAGAATTGCACAATATATCATGAGACTTTTTTGAATATACATCATATGGAAATAAACGAAATTATACAACCGGAAAACTTAGTTTATAAAAAACCCAAACTACTCAATGACACGCCGATGCATTACTGCCCCGGCTGCAGTCACAGCGTCATCCACAAACTGATTGCCGAAATAGTGGAAGAGATGGGTATGGAAGAGAAAACAATCGGCGTCTCACCGGTAGGATGCGCCGTTTTTGCGTATAACTATATCGAAATCGATTGGATTGAAGCAGCCCATGGCCGTGCGCCGGCAGTTGCAACCGCCGTCAAACGTTTGAATCCGGGCAAAATGGTTTTCACGTATCAGGGCGATGGCGACCTGGCAGCGATCGGAACAGCCGAAACCATTCATGCCGCCAATCGAGGCGAAAATATCGTTATTGTGTTTGTTAACAACGCAATATACGGCATGACCGGCGGCCAAATGGCGCCAACGACACTACTCGGCATGTCTACATCCACCTGTCCATATGGTCGCGAGGTGCAACTAAACGGTTATCCGTTAAAAATATCCGATTTATTAGCGCAGCTGGAAGGTACATGCCTTGTAACCCGCCAGAGTGTAGAGACAGTAGCGGCCATACGGAAAGCAAAAAAAATGCTGCGGCTGGCATTCGATAATTCAATGGCGGGAAAGGGTACATCCATTGTTGAATTTGTGTCCGCCTGTGCATCGGGATGGAAGCAAACCCCTGAAAATGCCAATCAGTGGATGAAAGAAAACATGTTCGCTTACTATCCGTTAGGCGATTTGAAGAATAGGTGACAGTTTTCAGTTATTAATTTTCAATTATTAAAAAAATGACATACGAAATTATTATAGCGGGATTTGGCGGACAGGGCGTACTTTCCATGGGAAAATTATTAGCTTATGCAGGATTGATAGAAGGCATGGAAGTCAGCTGGATGCCATCGTACGGCCCGGAACAGCGTGGAGGAACAGCCAATGTGACGGTGATTTTAAGCGATGAACGCATCAGTTCCCCAGTTCTTAACAAATACGACATAGCCATTATCCTGAATCAGCCGTCCATGGATAAATTTGAAACCAGCCTGAAAAAAGGAGGAATCCTCATCTACGACAATTACGGTATTCACAAGCCTGTCAAACGCGATGACATTAATGTATATTGCATCAGCGCAATGGATATGGCTACCGAACTGAACATGTCAAAAACATTTAACATGATAGTTCTGGGAGGTTTACTGAAAATAACGAATCTGGTATCACTCGAAAGCATCATGGACGGACTGAAGAAAACACTTCCCGAACGCCATCATAAATTGCTTCCCATCAATGAAGAAGCGATAAAAAAAGGAATGGAAATTATCCGGAAAATCTAATTATCACGGTTGTGAAACAGGGTTTGTCTATATGTTTCTTTTTATTGTTCTTTTCCGAAATCTATCCGTCTGTACACCAGCACGCAACATCGCAAAAGGACAGTTTATTATACAATCAAACCGATAGCAGTGAAATAACTGCCAGCCGTACCAGGGCTTTCAGGCTAACCGATAAACTCGGCGAACGATACCTGGCTCCGATGGATACTTTACGCCTCAATTTTTCCAACAGCATGTTGATTGAAGGTCGCGGACTATCCATGAGCTACTTAGCCAATATCGGCTCGCCGGTACAAAACCGTATTTTTTCCGAACGGGACGAAGAAAATGATTTTATCTTTCTCAATGCTTACAAAACCTACCGTATTACGCCGCAAAATGCCATTTTCTATGACGTTAAAGATCCCTATACACACCTGACCTACCTGCCTACACTTTTTGGAAATAAGCAAAATAGCGAAGAAAAGTTTACAGGCGTTTTGACATCCAATTTTGGTAAAAAACTGAACATTGGAGCAGATTGGGATTTTTTATTTGTTAGGGGACAGTATGCTTCCAACAGCAATAAAAATTTCTTTTACCGACCATTTGCCAATTTCTTATCCGACCGGTATCAGGCGCATGCTTATTTTCAGAATTATGAATTTTTAACCACAGAAAACGGCGGACTTACCAATGACCGATATATTTCACATCCGGACGATTTCATCGAAGGTAAACGACCAAGCAATGATACAAAATCATTTCCGACCCGATATTCCGATACATGGAATCATATCAAAGGAAAACAAATCTTTCTTACCCACCGGTATAATTTAGGTTTTTATCGTGAATTAACTTCTCAGGAAAAGGAAGACGCGGAAAAAAGGAAAGAAGAAAAGAAAAAAAATCAGGAAATACAACAACAGGAATCCCTGTACGACCGCGCAAATAATAGAGCGAACAATGTAACGCAGCAATCAGGGTTTTCCGATATTTTAGATGAAGAACCCGGTAATATAAAAGAAAAGGAAGAACCGGATGCGGTGTTTGTACCCGTATCAAGTATTATTCACACAATTGAATATGAAAGTATGAACCGGCTTTTTACTTCAAATTCAAAATCGATTGATACGTGTTATGCAGATATGTTTACGCCTGCCGATTCTGCCATTCACGATTTCACCGAAGCATGGAACTTAAAAAATACCATCGGTTTGTCGTTACGCGAAGGATTTCAGGATTGGGTGAAATTCGGACTGTCAGCTTTTGTTAATTTTGAAAAACGCAGATTTATGATTCCGAAAGATTCCGCTCGCTCCACTATCCAATATGACGAATTTTCCACATTTCTTGGCGCTGAACTTTCTAAACAACAGGGGAAATTACTTACTTATCGGGGGAGAGGTGAATTGTGCATAGCAGGTACTGACCTGGGTGTATTTCGGATTGATGGTGAAATGAAAACTCAATTTCTACTGATGGGTAAAGAAGCTTCGGTAAAAGCAACCGGAACTGTCAGGAACCTCAGACCGGCATTTTATACGCGCCACCATCATGCACGTTATTTCTGGTGGGATGAATCGTTTAAAAATATTCAAAGGGTTTATGTGGACGGAGAAATTGATGTCCGGCAAACACGTACCAAAATGAATGTTGGGGTGGAAAGTATTCAAAATTTTATCTATTTTGGTTTGACAGGCCATCCGGAGCAATTTGAAAGCAACCTTCAAGTCATAACGGCCCGTATCAAACAGGATTTCAGATATAAAGCGCTTGGGTGGGAAAACGAAGTCGCCTATCAGTTAAGCAGCGATAAAAATGTACTGCCCCTACCCGCTATTTCCGCCTATTCAAATCTCTATCTTGATTTTACATATGCCAAAGTGCTGGACATACAATTAGGCGTCGATGCGCATTATTATACTTCTTACTATGCTCCCTATTACGAACCGGCAACGCAGCAATTTCAAATTCAGGAAGAAAAAAAAATCGGCAATTATCCCATTATCAATGCTTACGCCAATTTCAGACTTAAACAGGCCAGGTTCTTCATTTCCGGATACAATCTCGGCTCCCTGTTTATCACGCCAACCGAATATTTTTCACTTCTTCATTACCCGCTCAATCCCCAGTTGATTAAAGTCGGTATCTCCTTTTACCTCAATAATTAAATATGAAAAGAAATGAATTTCGATGAATTGGAACTGGAAGACTCCGTAGCTGAGGGTCTGCATGCTATGCGTTATCAGGAGATGACCCCGGTTCAGGCATTATCAATCCCGCCTATATTAAAAGGCAGGGATATCATTGCCTGTGCACAGACTGGAAGCGGGAAAACAATTGCTTATGTCTTACCGGTATTAAACAAATTGAGTAAGGGCGGTTACCCTGAAAAATCGATCAACGCCATCATCATGGCCCCTACAAGAGAACTTGCGCAGCAAATCGACCGGCAAATCGAAGGCATATCATACTTTCTTCCCATTTCAACGGTTGCAGTATATGGCGGAACCGATGGAATCGTATATACCCAGCAGGAACGCGGGCTGCAAATGGGAGCAGATATTGTCATTGCTACTCCCGGACGTCTGATAGCACATTTGAATATGGGGAGCGTCGATTTGTCACAGGTATCTTTCTTTATTCTTGATGAAGCCGACCGTATGCTCGATATGGGATTTTACGATGATATAGTTCAAATATACAAAGGATTACCGAAAGATTGTCAAATCATCCTGTTTTCGGCTACCATGCCTCCAAAAATAAAAATACTGGCGGAAAGCATGATGAAAAATCCGCAAAAAATTGAAATAGCCATATCGAAACCTCCTGAAAGCATTCAGCAATCAGCCTATGTATGTTATGAAAACCAAAAAATAAGGATTCTTGAAAAAATCTTTAATAATGGCGTTCCCCAACGCGTTATCCTTTTTTCATCATCCAAACTAAAAGTAAAAGAATTGGCGATTATCCTGCAACGCAGGAGACTGCGTGTTGCCGCCATGCATTCCGACCTGATTCAATCCGTTCGCGAACAGGTTATGAAAGATTTCAAGAATGGACATACTGATATTTTAGTTGCAACCGACGTTGTAGCGCGCGGGATCGATATTATTGATATTGATCTGATAATCAACTATGACGTCCCCAGGGAACCGGATGATTATGTACACCGGATCGGTCGTACGGCACGTGGCGTCGAAGGAAAGGGATTAGCAATTACATTGGTTTCTGAAAAGGATCAATATCTTTTCAATACAATTGAAAAGTTTTTAGGAAAAGATATTTATAAAATGCCTCCCGATCCTTTTATCGGAAAATTTCCGGCCTATCAACCGGTAAAACATAAAGTAAGAACATTTGATCGCGGTAATGAAAGGAACCGGCATAAAAAAGCCAGACCGTCAACGCGGGGAGTGAAACGACGAAGCAATCCAGAAAAAAATAATACAAATAAAGACAGATCATGATTTGTTTTCCAAATGCAAAAATAAATTTAGGACTTCATGTCACGGGGAAACGTTCGGACGGTTATCATACGATTGAATCTATTTTTTATCCCATCCCGCTAACAGATGCGCTGGAAGCCGTATATAGCGGCAAAAATTCTTTTACGCAAACAGGTATCAAATTAGCGATCAAAACGGAAGAAAATATTGTGATGAAAGCATACGCCCTGGCGTCGGATGAATTCAAGACACCTCCTCTTAACATATACCTCAAAAAGGCGATTCCATCGGGCGCCGGTTTGGGGGGAGGAAGCGCAGATGGAGCTTTCATGCTCAAACTGCTTAATGACATGAACGAACTGGCAATTCCGGAAAGCAAATTATTGAAACTGGCGGAATTTCTTGGCGCCGACTGTCCATTTTTCATACGTAACACACCGGTAATAGCGACCGGAACCGGCAACCTGTTTCAATCTTCAGATATAACGCTAAAAGGTTATTGCCTATGTGTTGTTAAACCACCAGTTTCAATTTCTACCAAAGAAGCCTATTCGATGGTAAAACCAAAAAAATCCCCGTTTTCGCTTGAAAGACTGTCAACTATTCCGATATATGAGTGGCGACATGTTTTATTCAATGACTTCGAACCGAGTGTATTTGTAAAATATCCTGTCATCCAAAAAATAAAGGAACAACTCTATTCAATGGGTGCGGAATATGCATCCATGTCAGGTTCAGGTTCTGCTGTTTTCGGCCTTTTTAGTAAAACTGAAGATACCCCTGTAACTTTTTCACACCAGTTTCCCGATTGTTTCGTATGGAAAGGAATCCTCGAATAAATATTTCTGACAGCCAGGCATGGCTACCCACAACAAAAAAAGAAGTGGAAGCCAGGGGATGGGATTACTTAGATGTCATCCTGTTTAGCGGCGATGCCTATGTGGATCATCCTGCATTTGGCGCTGCCGTAATTGGTCGTGTATTGGAGGCGCAGGACATACGGGTAGCGATTGTTCCGCAACCGGACTGGCGGGGCGATTTTCGCGATTTCAGCAAATTAGGAATTCCGCGAATGTTTTTCGCTATTTCACCGGGTGCGATGGATTCGATGGTGAACCACTATACAGCAAACAAGCGCCTTCGCAGCGATGACGCCTATACACCTGACAGCCGCGCAGGAATGCGTCCCGATTATCCAAGTATCGTCTATGCCCGGATATTAAAACAACTGTTTCCGGATGTTCCGGTTGTTTTGGGTGGAATTGAGCCTTCAATGCGTCGCCTTGCGCATTATGACTATTGGCAAGACCGGTTACGTCCGGGTATACTGGCGGATAGCCCTGCCGATCTTTTAGTATATGGCATGGGAGAAAAACCGATCATGGAATTAGTAAGGTTATTAAAAAAAGGCGTTCCGTTTCATACGATTAAAAATGTGCCGCAAACAGTATACTTCACCGATTCAAAAACGAATCCACCGGACAGTATTACTCTTTTTTCGTATGAAGAGTGTCTGAAAGATAAACAAAAACAGGCAAAGAATTTCCGAATCATCGAAGAAGAATCTAATAAATATCTATCTTCCATCATTACGCAAAAGACGCAAAACAAAACCATTGTGGTGAATCCGCCCTACGCACGCATTACCGGCAAAGAAATTGATGCGTGGTACGACCTGCCCTACACGCGTTTACCGCATCCAAAATACAAAGGCAGGACGATTCCTGCATTCGAAATGATCAAATTTTCCGTGACGATTCACAGGGGATGTTTTGGCGGATGCGCCTTCTGTACGATTTCGATGCACCAGGGAAAACATATTATCTCCCGCAGTCAGAACTCCATCCTCAAGGAAATCGGAAAAATAACGCAAATGTCCGATTTCAAGGGATATATCAGCGATTTGGGAGGTCCTTCGGCCAATATGTATCAAATGCAGGGAAAAGACGAATCCGTCTGCCATAGATGCAAAAGTCCATCCTGTATATTTCCGAAAATTTGTAAAAACTTATCGACCGACCATACCCCGCTAATTGAACTGTACAGGAATGTATCGAACATTTCGGGAATAAAAAAAATGACTGTCGGGAGCGGTATTCGTTACGATTTGTTACTGCATCAGAACGAAAATAAATCTGTCAATCAAGCTTCCAAACAATATTTAGAATCACTGATCAGGTTTCATGTATCCGGAAGGCTAAAAGTAGCGCCTGAACACTCCGAACAAAAAGTCTTGCAATTCATGCGCAAACCTCCGTTTGAAGTATTTGAAAAGTTTAAAAAAATATTTGACAGCCTCAACTCAACCTTCAGGCTTAACCAGCAATTAATCCCCTATTTTATTTCCGGTCATCCGGGTTGTTCTGAAATCGACATGGCCGAACTGGCTATTAAGACTAAGAAAATGAACTTTCAGTTAGAGCAGATACAGGACTTCACGCCAACGCCTATGACTCTGGCTACTGAAATTTTCTATACCGGCTATCATCCATACACAATACAAAAAATCGGCTGCGCAAAAACTAAGCAGGAAAAGAACGCGCAACGCCAATTTTTCTTCTGGTACCTTCCCGAATACCGGACAGAAATAACGCAATCGCTTCAGAGGAATAAACGTAATAACCTGATAAACATATTGTTAAGTAGATAGACTTCTCCAAAAGAGATATTCTGAATATACTTCATGTATTTGATAGTATCTATCAACTTTGTAATAAACTTATTCTTTTACAATTTCGTTCACAATTTCAGTCAGACATATGCAGGCGGAACGAACATCGGGGATGTGTTTTATAAGCAGGCTTTGCTTGCCGGGCAGGTTGCGCAGAATGCAGTTTTTAGGGTGTTTCTGGATGTAGGAAAGGAGTTTGCTGAACGCGGCGCTTTGATAGTAGGGGCTATCATTGTCTTTGACAAAGTGAAGGTTCATCATGCTTTGTTTTAGCATGATTTTTTCAAACCCCAGCTGCTTACCGAGACGGCGCAGTTGTACGACGCGAATCAGTTCAATTCCTTCATCGGGTATTGTTCCGAAGCGGTCTTTGAGACGCGCGATAAAACCGTCTAATTTATCATCGTCCTCAATTGAATCAAGTTCGCGGTAAATACTGACACGCTCCGAATCGTTGGGTATATAGGTCGGAGGGAACAACAGTTCGAGGTCGCTTTCGATAAAAGTTTCCCGAACAAACGCGTGTTCAGATTCGTGCCTGTTCAGGCGGTCCTGAGTATACAGGTCGGCGAACTCGTCGGTTTTGAGTTCGTCAACGGCTTCCTCCAGAATCTTTTGGTACGTTTCATAACCTATATCGGCAATGAATCCACTCTGTTCGGCGCCAAGCATATTCCCGGCGCCACGAATATCGAGGTCTTGCATGGCGATGTATATGCCGCTTCCAAGTTCGGCGAAATTTTCAATGGCTTGCAGACGGCGGCGCGATTCGGGTGGAAGCGTAGAGAGCGGGGGCGCCATCAGGTAGCAAAAGGCTTTGCGGTTGCTTCGTCCCACGCGTCCGCGAAGTTGATGCAACTCGGAAAGCCCGAACTGATGTGCATTGTTAATGAGCATCGTGTTTACATTCGGCACGTCCATGCCGTTTTCTATAATGGTTGTAGAGATTAGGACATCGTACTCGTAATTAATGAAATCAAGGATAATCCTTTCCAATTTTTCCGGTTCCATTTGTCCATGTCCTACGGCTATGCGGGTGTCGGGAATCTCGCGTCTTATCAACGATTCTATTTCGTAAATATTCTGAATGCGGTTGTTGATAAAGAATACCTGTCCGTTGCGGCTCATCTCAAATTCGATGGCTTCGCGGATTAATTGGGGATTAAACCGGATTATTTCCGTCTGTATCGGATACCGGTTTGGAGGTGGCGTGTGTATGTTACTCAGGTCGCGCGCTCCCATCAATGAGAATTGGAGTGTTCGCGGTATCGGTGTTGCCGTCATGGTAAGTGTGTCTACATTTGTTTTCAGTTGACGGAGTTTTTCCTTGACCGAAACGCCGAATTTCTGTTCCTCGTCGATGACGAGTAATCCCAAGTCTTTGAATTTGACATCTTTGCTGACTAACCGGTGCGTACCGATTAAAATATTTATTTCTCCGTTTTGGAGGCGTTCGAGTATTTTTTTAATATCAGTGTTTGTACGCGCCCGACTGATGTAGTCGATTGTACACGGAAAATCTTTCAACCGGTCGCTGAAAGTACGGTAATGCTGAAAAGCAAGTACGGTAGTGGGTACCAGTACGGCCACCTGTTTGTTGTCAACCACTGCTTTCAGCGCTGCGCGAATGGCGACTTCCGTTTTCCCAAAACCTACATCGCCACATATCAGGCGGTCCATCGGTCGTTCGCTCTCCATATCGGCTTTCACTTCGGTTGTGGCTTTCAGCTGGTCGGGCGTGTCTTCGTAAATAAAACTGGCTTCAAGTTCGTCCTGTATGAAACTGTCGGGGCTGAAGGCAAATCCTTTTTCGTTTTTGCGCTGCGCGTAGAGTTTGATAAGGTCGCGTGCAATATCTTTGACCTTTTTCTTTGTACGGTCTTTCATTTTCTCCCATACGCCCGATCCAAGTTTGCTGAGTGTAGGCGGTTCGCCGTCTTTCCCTTTAAACTTGGACAGTTTATGGAGCGAGTGAATACTTACAAAGATAATGTCATTGTTTTTATAAATGAGTTTGACCGCCTCCTGCAGCCTGCCGCTTACTTCGGTGCGGACAAGTCCGCCGAACTGCCCGATGCCATGATCAATGTGAACGATATAGTCGCCGTTCGAAAACTGGTTTAATTCTTTGAGCGACAGGGTGATTTTACCGCTTCTCGCCTTATCGCTTTTCAGGTTGTATTTATGATAACGCCCGAAAATCTGGTGGTCGGTAAACAGGCATATCTTGAGGTTGTTATCTATAAATCCGCTGTGGAGCGTATGGTTGGCTGCAGTAAAAGTAATCCTGTCTCCACGATCCTCAAAAATATCCCGGATACGTTCAGCCTGTTTGGGGCTGTCGGTCAACAGGTAAATTGCATAACCGTCCGAGATATATTGTTTAAATGATTCACTTACCAGGTCGAAGTTTTTTTGGTACATGGGTTGCGGAGACGTATCAAAATGAATGACAGCCTGTACGGAATCCTGTTTTGCGTGGAAATGGATTTTTCGGAAACGTGCGGTTGATTGCAAAAATATTTCATTTGTAATCAGATGTTTTTGCATTGTTTCAGTATCAGTGAAGCTATGCTCGTCGCGAATGGCAGGCGTTTCATTCCACAGGCTGTCGATGCGTTCTTTGCACCATTCGGTATCGTCCGATATATATAATGTATTATCCGGCAATAAATCAAATAACGACGAATCGGAATCGGCATGTTTGCTTATTTCCGGTATGATGTGAATTTCTGCCAACTTATCTTTTGAAAGTTGCGTTTCGACGTCGAAACTGCGTAAGGTTTCAACTTCGTTTCCGAAAAAATCCACGCGGAAAGGATATTCGCATGAAAAGGAAAAAATATCGACAATACTGCCGCGCATGGCATATTGCCCCGGTTCATATACATAATCGGTTTGTTCAAAGCCATAACTGTCAAGTACATCCGACACGAACATCGGATCTATCTTTTCGCCTGCATGAATAGTCAGCGTGTTTTCCTGCAACGTTTTCTTTGACAGCACTTTTTCAGCAATGGCGTCGGGATACGACACAATGACGCCTGATGGAATATCCGTTTGCAGCAATCCCAATATTTCGGTACGCAGTATTTGGTTTGCCGGATCGGTATGTCCGTATTTTATGTGCCGGTGATAAGCGGATGGAAAAAAATAGATACCGACACCATTCATCAACTGCATCAGGTCGTTATAGAAATAACCGGCGTCTTCGAGGTCGTTTAGTATACATAGAAAGACGCCTCCTTTTTTTTGAAAAAGCGAGGCCGTGATAACCGCTTTCGATGAACCGTTCAACCCCGATGCAAGAATCTCCTTTTCGGGTAAAGCCGCAATTGCATTTATATGCGGATGATCCTTATAAACAGGCTGTATTTCCTGAATATCCACACTATTTATTTAAGAATTATGAATTACAGGCTGGGGGGCTATTATCCTTCTTTCAGTAAATTGTCGAAATAGGCAATGGTTTTCGTTAATCCTTCTTCCAGTTTGACGGCGGGCTTCCATCCGTTCAACTTTTCAAAGGCTAAAGAAATATCCGGGCGACGCTGTCTGGGGTCGTCCTGCGGTAACGGTTCGAAGATAATTTTGGACTTTGATCCCGTCAGCTGTATCACCTTATTGGCTAATTCGAGCATGGAAAACTCGCCGGGATTACCGATATTGACAGGCCCTGTAAAATCATCGTCCGTATTCATCATCCTTATCATACCTTCTACTAAATCGTCAATATACTGAAAACTACGTGTTTGCGTTCCGTCGCCGTAAATCGTAATGTTTTTGCCGGTAAGCGCCTGAACAATAAAGTTAGAAACGACGCGCCCGTCATTTTTATCCATTCGTGGTCCATACGTATTGAAAACACGAATGATTTTTACCCGTATTTTGCGCTGTCTGTAATAATCCATACATAGCGCTTCAGCAGCTCGTTTACCTTCGTCATAGCAGGAACGTATCCCTATCGGATTCACATTGCCCCAATACGATTCGACTTGTGGATGAATCGTTGGATCGCCATACACCTCGCTTGTCGAGGCTTGTAGTATCTTTGCGTTGATCCGTTTTGCCAGTCCAAGCATATTTGCCGCCCCGAAGATTGATGTCTTGAGTGTTTTGATGGGATTGTACTGATAATTGACAGGAGAAGCGGGACAAGCAAGGTTGAAAATCTTGTCAACTTCTGCAAAATAAGGCGTTGTAACATCATGACGAACCAGCTCAAAGCGATCGTTACCAATCAAATGCCGCACATTGTCTTTATTTCCGGTAAAATAATTGTCTAAACAGATAACGTCGCATCCATCTTTTATCAGTCTGTCGCAGAGGTGCGACCCTATAAACCCGGCTCCTCCGGTAACCAATACTCTTTCCATATAATAATTAATAAAAACAGCACAAAAGTAATGTTTATTTTTCAATTATCTATTGTTTTTCGGTAAGATATTGCCAGAACCGTACGGGCATGTTTTTTTTATGTAAGCGGGGATTGATACGTTCTTTGATGGTCATTGCTTTAAAATAACCTTTCCATAAATCCTGAAACAGTTTTTCGTCTTCGGCCATGAGCGATTCGTCTAATTTGCCGCTAAGTAAATGGTCGTCGTCGGTAAATGTGATTTCTTGCGTCTTATATAAATCATAATAATAACCGTATTGGCGGCGCAAGTCGTAAATCACCCATTGCTGGTCGGCAAAACGATCGGTGAAATGGTCGATTGTCAATGGTAAAGCGTTATATTGAGGTCGAATGGGCGCGAAAAAGATGTCGTCAGCCGCCTTTTGGAAACGAAGAAACATTTTGATATAGTGTGCTTCATGAAGTACTTTATGGGCAATCTTTTGTACCTCAAGCACATCGGAGTCGCCAAAATTATATTCAAATTGCTGGGTTGTGGCAAACGTTTTGCAGATATAACGGAATAATAATTCATCACATTCGGGTAGTTCCGATAACCATGCGTGCATCAGCATATTGCAGGCTTTTTTCTGTATTTTCTTCTTTAGTCCTTGCCATACGCGATTGGCATGTTGTTCGTTGGTTGCCACGGTATGTGTTGTATCAGTAAATATTGGCGGAATATCATTTGTCAGAAGAAGTTTATTAGGAAAAATTTTCAAACTGTATGCATCATATATTGCGCTTAATAATCCCTCAAACGTTTTGTCGTAAAAAAAGATTGTCATAAACTATGTACATGTTACGGATTTTCGGCAAATAGATATCCTGTCCAAAGCTCCTCCTGCTTCATTTTTTTCTTTTTCGGCTCAATTAATTTTCTGCGTACATATTCGGGCGTCGCTTCACTGACTGTATGCACCGGCAATTCACGGCAGGTGATGCAGACGACCATCGAAGTTGATTCCGCCGCACTCATCTCCTTCGATATTCGACGGATTGCCCGTTTCGGTTCACGTTTCACCAACCTCGAAGTCTACGGCGACTGCGGCGACGGAGGCGGTATCCGCATCCTGCCCTACCTCTCGCAGGCTACGACTGCCGATCGAAGCAATTACAGAATCGGACTCAACGGAACGGCTACCGTCTACCGGAGTGGCGGTACCAGCGCAAGCAA
>Ga0082212_10006765_pt1 | contig 15315 bp, 12 predicted proteins | sample TergutNt197P3_FD_71548 | JGI IMG/M metagenome (GOLD analysis project Ga0082212, IMG submission 71548) | Neocapritermes taracua P3 segment gut microbial communities from Petit-Saut dam, French Guiana - Nt197 P3 | ecosystem: Host-associated > Arthropoda: Insects > Digestive system > Gut ...
TGCAGATTGCGGCTTGGGCAGAGGATGATTTCCGTTCGGTCAACGGGCAGATCGAATACCTGTTGACCGAATGCGTCAGAAAGCGGAATGGAAAATGAGGGCGCCGGCTCACTTCTTCCGGAACTTCGAATACAGGAAAATGACGGCCAAAACACCGATCACCACCAGGCTTGCAACAACAAAAATCATCTTGAGTATGCCAAATGTGCTCGACAGCGACACTGCCCAGGCAGGCAGATCCGGGTAATTATGCAGCATAAAGGCAATGCCGATGTTCTCGGTGAAGTCGCAAAGCATCGCCAGCACGGGCACAAAAAGCAGGTAGCCCCACCGGTTGTTCAAGGCCGTTTGCTTTACCATCACAGCTATCAACGCGGTATAAAAAAGCATATAGGATAAAGGGAAAGGGTAGTCCAGCGGCGCGATCCTCGTCTGGTAGAAGGCCCTTCCCTCCGGCCCCAATGCCGCCAGCATGCCGGATGCTTTTTCATAGGAATAGCCGGTCTCAAAATCAAGGATATTGGGGCCGCCCGTGATTTTCAGCAAGCCGGCGACCCCGATATCGCTGAAGTTGACCAGCGCGTAAAGGACCGCAAAAAGCACGCCGAACAGGATCGCTTTTTTCCATGAAGCCTTTTGGATGGTTTTGTCAAGAATGTTGTTCATAGCTGCATCTCCTTTTATTGAACCGTGTTGAGCGATAATGTCTGTGTTGGGCGGTAATGTCTGTGTTGGGCGGTAATGGCCGTGCAGGGCGAGGGCGTCACGCCGGGCCGCGCGGGCAATGGCCCTACCCCCGAAGTATCTTAAGCGTCTCGTCGCACCAGTCGATTTGCATCTGGTAATACCTGCCCCCATAGGACAGCGTTGTTTTGGTGTAAAGTATTTCCATTGATTCCGTGCCGCAGGCCTCAATCTTTTCGCTGATGCCGCCAAGCGCGGCTTTGGCCTTATAGCAAGCGGCGCGGAACCGCTCCAGCAGCGCGATGGTTTCTTCCTTTGGCCTTTTCGCTGCAAAAAACATGCGCATCAGTATGCCTACCCGGATCTCAAAATCGTTTTCTATACTGTAGTCTGTCAGCCAGTTTTCCAGCTCTTCGCGGCCTGCATCGGTAATGCTGAAGACTTTTTTGTTCGGCCTGCCTGCCTGTATGACATCGCGGGCCACAACCCACCCGGCATCCTCCATCGTGTGCAGGTCCCGGTATACCTGGCTGATCTTCGCGTTCCAGAAAAACCCGATGCTGCTGCGGAACAGTTTTTCCAAGTCATAGCCGCTCCATTCCTGCCCGGACAGAAAACCAAGAAGCCCGTGCTTAAGTGACATATTGCCGCCTCCCTGCATATTGGATATCCAATACTATTGTTCCCTATACCCTATTTGATATTCATTAATACTAACATGTTCTATATAGTACATGTTAGCATTGTTGTCAAGCGTTTTCTTTTGTCGGCAGGCCCTTGTCTTCTTTTGCCGGCAGGCCCCTGTCTTTTTTTTACCGGCAGGCTGTCCTTCTTTTACTGGCAGGCTGTCCTTCTTTTGTCGGCAAGCCCTTGTCTTCTTTTACCGGCAGGCCCTTGTCTTCTTTTGCCGGCAGGCCCTTGTCTTCTTTTACCGGCAGGCCCCTGTTTTTTTTACCGGCAGTGTTTTTGGCGGATAAATTACTTTTTCAGATTATCAAAGCGTTTTCTGCGACAAAAATGGACTTGTGCAAGGCAAATAAGCCCATTTGCCCCATTCTTCCGATTATTTATGAATTATATCCAGCAATCCTTCCATGTAATGGGAATAATGGCCTGTTTCAGGGCTAAAACTTACTAAGGATCATGCACAACTCCAAATTTGTCGCAGAATCAGGTTGAAAAATCTTAAATCGCGTTATTTAACCAAAGCATTAAGTCACACCAAAGCGGCTGTCCTTCTTTTGCCGGCAGACCCTTGTGGCTCCGTCAGGATATACTTGAAGGACTCATATACAGTAGACGTTGTGGATCTCACGCCCTACGCAGGGATAAAAATATGCACGAGCGCCTTGCCCTATGGTTCAGGCGTGTGCGATTCGTATCCTGTTGATGAGGCAAAAAGGATGTATCGGGACAGTTATCGTTGCAATAAACAGAAGGGACAGAAAAGGATAAGAAGGAGGGATTGATTATGAAAGCGATTATTGCGGTAGCTTTAGTATTGGCATTGATGTTTGCCGCCTCTTCGGTTGCATATGCATCCGGGCACGATAAAGGCAGCAGCGGCAAAGACGGCGGCCATGGCATCCAGCAGCACGACCGCCTTCACGATGGGTCGGGCGCCGCCCTTACCGGCAAGCCAGGCGGTGGCAGTGGCGGTTGCATCTGTGCACAAAGACATGACTGCCTCAAGGACGGCCCATGCTGGCAGGACGGTTGCCCAAGGGACGGCTTGTGCCACCAGCACGACCATTACCAGGACGGCTCATGCCAGGAGCACGGCCATTTCAGGGACGCCTCTTGCAGGCAGCATGACCATTACCAGGACGGCTCTTGCGCCATAGATGCCGGCAAAAGCAGCGGCGGCTGCCACGGCGTTCAAAAGCACGGCGGCCATCACTGAGGCGGCCCTTGTGCTGTAGATGACTGCAAAGCAGTGGCGGCTGCCGCAGCGCCCAAAAGCGCAGCCATCACTGAAGCAGCCCTTTCGAATGGCCGGGGGCATCTTTAAGATGGCCCCGGCCTGGCAGGATGGCGCCTTCTGCTATTTCCTTGCGTAGATGACGGCGAAGTTCAGGTGCCTGAAAACGCATTCTGCAGCCGTAAAGCCGGCTTCGCGAAGCCATGTGAGCTGATCCGGCACCGGCGAGGGCTTGTCTACCTCTTTGCTTTTTATGAAGCGGTCGAGGGATTCCCCCTCGCCGAGATTCCCGGCGACGAAATCGGTCCATTCCGCTTCATCCCGGGCGTCTGCTTCAGGGTCGCCGGAGCATGCGATATCCGCGTTGACAAACTCGCCCCCATCGCCCAGCAGCCCGTACACTTTTTTGTAGAATGCCCTTTTTCCGTCCGTGTCAAGGTGGTGGATTGACAGCGCGGAAATGACGATGTCGTATTGCTCGCCGCCGAAACTGTGGGTGTAATAGTCATCAGTTATGAAACGGGCGTCAGCGCGGCCCTCGAATTTCCCCCTTGCTATATCCAGCATGCTTTCGGCAAAGTCGATGAGCGTGAGCCTCGCCTTCGGGTAACGGGAGAGCAGGGTATCCGAATAGATGCCTGTGCCCGCGCCGGCGTCCAAAACCTTCGGCGCTTCACCCGTGAAAGTGAGCCTTTCGACGCCTGTACCATAGAATTCGTCAAAACATGGAATCAGCAGGCGCCGCCGCGCGTCATAATCCACCGAAAATGCGTTGAATTGGTCCCTTACCTGTTCGTTCATCCCAAAACCTCCGAAAACTTCTCAAAGCATCAGCCCCTTGTTCTGCGTATTATACCTTAGATCGCCCTCAAATGATCCGCTCCAGCCCCTCCCTGCTGAACTCGCCTGTTTCTTTCCGGTCCTTGATCGCTTGAACGACCAGCGCGTACGCCTTGCCGTTGAGCGGGTAGACGATAAGCAGGATGAGGGATATCAGCGTGAATATCCCGGGGTAGAGTGTAACGGTATTGAGTATCCCGGTCAGCGCGGTGTCCGGCTGGGCTTCAAGCGTGGCGTCGTAGCCGCTTATCGCGAGTGAGAAGCCAATAAGCCACATAGCAAAGGCCGAGCCGAATTTCTGGACCATGGAGCCGAATGCTGTGGTCGCGCCCTCGCGCCTCTTTGAGTGCAAAAGTTCGTCGACCTCGCTCGTGTCGTAGACGATCGCCCATATCAACCCCCAGAACCCGATATTCGAGGCCGCGTACAGGAAGAGGTAGATATAACACTCGGCGGTGGTGCTGATGCCGATGAACCGGAACGCGAAAAGTGAAACCGTTGATATCGCAAGGCATACGCAAAGGACAGTCTTCTTGTCGCTTTTCTTTATGAAGAAGTTCAGCACGACAGGGCCGCCGAGCGCCGCCACCCCAAGTACGAGCATGGCGACCGCGATCTGCTCCGGGGACCAGCCCAGGAGTTCGCGGTACATATAGAATATCCCCGCCCCGTAAAGCGAGTTGCCGACCATGAACGCGAATATAGAAAAAACGATCCACTTGAGCGGCTTTACCTCTTTTAAGAGCTGGGCATAGGTCTTGAGGATATTCCTGTCTTTGGATTTCTCTATATCCGTGCGGCTCGCAAGGGGCTTGTCCCATTTCTTCATGCTGAAGAAGGTGACAAGGTATCCGGCCAGTGATATCAGCGCGAACAGGCTGGCAACATAGGTCCATGCCCCCGGTTCGGACACGCTGAATGTCATCGCAAAACCCGCAACGAGCATCATCGTGAATACCCCGGAGATGCCCGTGCCGGCGCTGCTGAAGACCTGCACATAGAGCCTGATGGTGGCGCGCTCCGAGTAGTCGGGGGAGAGCTCGGCCCCCAGGGCTTTGTAGGGCGTGTCGCAGAGCGAATAACTGGCCCAGAACAAAATAGCCATGATCGTATAGTAGCCGAACTGCGCGCCGGGGCTGAGCCCCACGACAGAGAACATCAGGACCAGGGTGATGACCCAGGGGATGATTCCTATGATGAAAAAGGGGCGCCTCCTCCCGGCCTTTGAATTGAAATTGTCGGAAAGCCACCCGACGACCGGATCCATTATTGCATTGCAGATGACGACGATCAAAGAGATGCTGCCGGCAAGCAGCGGGTCGACCATTGCGTAGTCGGTCAGGAACAGCAGGAAGAACGAGTAAAAGAACACATAAGCGGTCCCGTCCGACAGGGCCGCCGCCGCGTAGCCGAGCTTTGTTTTCGCGGGTACCAGGGGTTTTGCGTTTTCCATTTTGGCCTCCTTAGTTTAGCACTGCATTATAGCTCTACATTATTGCCCTACAGGTTTTTCATATACGATATCCCCTTTGAAGATGGTGTAATGCACCTTTATCTTATGGATGTCCTCCGGCGCGGCGCTCTCGATGTCCGTGTCGAGCACGACGATATCCGCCGATTTCCCGGCTTCGAGCGTGCCGGTGATGCCCTCCCAGGAATTCTGGTACGCGCCGCAGACGGTCAGGCTCTTTATCGCCTCTTTCAGGCTCACCGCGTCCTGGCAGGGGTCCCGCGGCGGCCCGAGCGTCATGTCCTTGTACTCCTCATAGCCGACCGTGCACCTTGGTATCTTCCTTGTGAGCGCGGTCTCAATCGAGATGAAGTGGTCCGGCGGCGGGGTGACGGGGAAGTCCGTCCCCATCGACACGGTGGCGCCGTTGTCCAAAAAGCGCTTGTAGGGGTAGAACTGGTCACGTCTTCCCGCCCCGGCCATCGCCAGGTAAGACAAATACATCACAGGCTCATGCGACATCCATGTAGGCTGTACACAGGCGATTACGCCCAGGTCGCCCATCCTTTTGAAATCGCCCTCCTGCACGTACATGAGGTGCGCGATCACGTTCCGCGCGCCTTTGCCCAGCTTCGCGCGCGCCTGCTCAAAACCGTCAAGGGTATGGGTCACCGCCGCGTCGCCCATGGCATGCACATGTATCTGGTAGCCGGCGCCATTGAGTTTTGTAAAGTAATTATCCATCTCATCGGCTGTCCAGTAAGGATGCCCTCTGTAACCATCGGGATAGCCGGCCGACAAAAGGCACGCGTACTCATAAGGCTCCCCGAAATAGAAAGCCATGGCGCTGCCCTCCATGAAGAATTTTATGCAATTCACTTTGTAAGTGTCTGATACGTCGTCTTTGCCTTTCCGCGCAATGAATTCATCAAAACCCGATGCGGGAAGGCCGGGGTCCGCGTAATAACACCCCGCCACACGGATGGTCAGCTCACCGTCCCTTGCCATTTCCCTGTAGGCCTGCATAGCATTGTCCGAACACAGGGCGTCAAAGATCATGGTCACCCCGTACCTGTTCGCCAGCTCCGACTGGTATTTCCGGAACACTTCTTTGTACTGTTCAACTGTCTGGTCGTAGCCCGGGAGCCTGTGCCGCACCAGGTTTTCTGCGGAGAACTCCGAGAGCATGCCCGTCGGCTCGCCGTCCGCGTCCCTCCATAGCCCGCCGATCTTCGGGTCGGGAGTGTCTCTGCCGATTCCGCAGATTTCAAGCGTCTTGGAATTCACCCAAAGGTGGTGCTGGCAGAACGATTCCATTACGATCGGCTTGTCCATGCAGACCGCGTCAAGATCGTGCCTTGTCGGCATATCATCTTGGGTGTAGCCGAAGTATCCGAGGTTCCAGCCGATTCCTCTTATTATTTCCAGGCCGGGGTTTTCATCGATGTATTCTTTGAGCTTGTCTGTGTACTTCTTTGTCATCGCTTCCCGGCCGTCTTTTTTCGAGGCGCGTTTCGCCCCGGAGACAAGCATCCTTACGAAACGCTTGCCCGCTTTGGGGAACCGCCTGACGCACGAGCTCAGGAAGCGGAGCGTTTTTTCCGAGGGCATCGAGGCATTGTCCGATGTGATGCAAAACAGGTCGCAGGGAAGCAGGGCGCCCGCCGTGAAAGACGCGTGGACATGCGCGTCGCAAAACCCGGGCAGCACGGAATTATTACCCGCGTCTATCACCTTTGTGCCGTCGCCGATGAATTGCCCGATCTCCTTATCCGTCCCGGCCGCCAGGATCTTCCCGCCCGAAACAGCGACAGCCTCGCCGCGTATTTCACGCCCGTCAAGCCCGACAGAGTATACTTTGCCGTTTCGTATCACAATATCCGCATACATGGGACAGCCTCCTTCATCCATCAAGACAAGGCGTTCAATATCCCTTAAGGCAAATATCCCTTAAGGCAAGGCGCCAAACAGGTGAACCGGTTTCATGATCCTTTGTAAGTATATAATATTTGGGTTTCCGTTGGTACGGGGAAGATGTCTAACTTTGTAATACTTGCAGGGCAGTATTCCGTAGCGAACGGGTAGATGCTGATATTCTTATAAAATTTGCCGACAACGTTGTATGAATATATAGCATAAACCGGGAAAGCGGGAGTAATAGCGGGAGTAATACCACAATATATGCCGTGCCAGGTTGACAAGTAGTGTATAAGGAATATAAAATAAGGAATATTTTACTGCATATTGGAAAGAGAGGTGTTATATGGAGGAAAATAAGGAATTATTGGTAGAGGAAAAGGAGAAGCAAGGTTTTAAGTCGTTTGATAAGACGCTCGTGATCATCCCGATCATTTTTGTCGCACTCATATCAATATGGTTTATAGCCAGCCCGGAAGGGAGCCAGACGGCCCTGAACGGGGTAGCCGATTTCTTCGTGTCGAAGACAGGATGGTTCTTCCTGCTGTTTGCGGCATTCATCACCGTGTTCTCGCTTTGGTGGGCTTTCGGGAAATACGGCAAAGTCAAGCTGGGAGGAAAGGACGCGAAAGCGAAGTACAAGTTCCCGCTCTACGTCGCAATACTGTTTTGCGCAGGCATGGCGGCCGGCTCGGTCATCTTCTCGATGTCTGAGTGGATGTTCTATTACACGGGCCCGCCGTTCGGAATCGAGCCGAAGAGCCTGGAAGCCGCAGAGATGGCGCTGCCCTACGCGTATTTCAACTGGGGCATAGCCGTCTCGTCACTGCTGATGCTGCTGGGCATCCCATATTGTTATTCCTATTATATCCGTAAGAATCCGTCACTCCAGCTCGGCGACGTCGCGATCGAGATGGTCGGGAGCAAGAGCAAGAACAACAAGGTCATCGCGAAGATCATCAACCTGGTCTTCATCATCTGCGTGCTCGGCAGCCTGACCACCACGATGGGCCTTGGCATCCCGAATATCACAAAGTGCCTGGTCGCGGTCTTCGGGTTCACAAACCCGATGCTTGTCAGCGTGCTGTTCATCGTGATCACCGCGGTCATCTTTTCGTTCAGCAACTATCTCGGCCTTTCGAAAGGGCTTGCGAAGCTCAGCACGATCACGCTTTGCATCGCGGGGTTCTTCCTTGCCGTAATGCTGTTTGGCGGAGATACGCTTTTCATCCTGAACAATATCACAAACTCGTTCGGGCAGATGATCCAGCACTATCCGGAGATGGCCTTCAACGCGGACGCGGTTTTTGGCAGGGGCTTCGGGCAGGGCTGGACGGTGTTCTTCTACTGCTATTGCTTCGGCTTTGTCGCCATGACTGCCGTCATCATCGTCAAGACATCTTTCGGGCGTACGTTCCGCGAGATGATTATCGGCAATACCATGGCAGTGCCTGCGGGCCTGTGGGTAATGTTCGGCATCAACAGCAGCAACGGCCTGTCATTGCAGCTTTCCGGCAAAGCGGACATCATCTCCGTTTTCGAGGAGCAGGGGCATCATGAGGCGATAATTGCGGTGCTGCGGGAGAGCATTTTGGGCCCGACTGCCGGCGTGCTGGTCTTTACGGTCATGATCGTGTTCTTCGTCGCGACGACCATGGACGCCGCCGCCATCTCGCTTTCGGAAACATCAACTAAGGCGCTGAAGATCGGCGATGAAACGCACCCGCTTTTGCGGCTCACCTGGTGCATAGTGCTGACGCTCATCCCGCTGGCGCTCACCTTTGTAAATGCCGGGCTTTCGTCACTGCAATCGCTTGCAAATCTGCTGGGATGGCCGATAATGGTCATAGGCATCGTAGTACTGATCCACACGGCAAAGCATGCGGGGCTCGAGAAGATCGACAAAAACGAAGATTTGATCGCGTCGTGACGGCAATGAAGATTTGATTGCGTCGTGACGGCAATGAAGATTTGATTGCGTCGTGACGGCAATGAAGATTTGATTGCGTCGTGACTGCGTGGAAAATCAATTGTTAAAGAAAAAATAGCGGAGGAATATATGATTCAAAAACCGGTAACAGACATTTCGGTGATCCAAAGCCTTTTCGGCGACTGGATGTGGCAGATACTCACAGAGGATGAAAGGGGCCCATACGACATGGAGCTCCAGATCCATGAAGTAAAGCCGCGCGAGGTGGATGATTACAAACTATGCGGGCTGTATGAAAAGACCGCAGGCAAAGCGACGGTCTACGAAGTGCCGTATACCGAGACGGAAGGGTACCTGGTACACGAAAACATCGTCCGGTCGTATTACGACACCATCACGGAGGCGCTGAAGAATGAGGGCCCTGTCCTCATGGCCGGCGGCCATTGCACGTGGGCGCCCGGCGTGGCCGGCGCTATCAGGGAGTACTGGGGGCCGGATGTCAAGATCGGGATCATGTGGATGGACGCGCATGGCGACATCAAATCGGAGAAGACGAGCGACAACCGGCTGCTTGCGGGCCTGCCGCTCGGCACGATCCTCGGTTTCGGCATGGAGAACTGGAGGCGCGCGGGCGGACTTGAGACGCCGCTTGATGGCAGGAACGTGCTCATCAGCGACTACCGCGTAAGGACGCCGGAGGTGGTGGACGATTTTACACGGGCAGGGATACAGACGCTCGACACGGAAGGCTTCAACGACCCGGCCCGCTGGAAGGCGGCGGTCCAGGAACTGGCGGACCGCGTGGACATCATCTACTTCCATATCGACATCGACATCCTTCTCCACGAGTACGTCCCCACGTTCATCTTCCCCACACCCGGCGGAAATGAGCTCGACGTGGTGCTAAGCAACGTGCGCGCGGTGATGGACACCGGCAAGGTCTTCGCGTTCGGCGTGTACAATACGCTGTTCGACACGGACGAGCCGGGGCAGGCGATCACCACGCTGACCGGCATGAAACTTATCGCGGCCGGCCTGGAAAACTGGAAGCAGTACCCTGCAAAAGACTGATACAAAATAACGTAGGGGGCGGGCGCCTTTTGGGCCCGCCCCCGGCTGTGAAGGGGAAAGCAAAATGGAACATATTGTCACTATAGCTACGGTAAGCTTTCATCCTGTCTGGGGGAGCAAGGAAGCAAACCTTGGCCGTATCTTAGGCTATGTCAAAGCGGGCGCCCGGCGCGGGGCTGACATCGTCCTGCTCCCGGAGACAGCCCTTTCAGGCTATTCGGACGACCCGAACCCGGTGCGGGAGGAAAAGATGCACCGGCGCGACGCCGAGCCCATCCCCGGGCCGGCAACGGAGGCCGTCTGCGCGGTAACAAAGCAGTATGGCGTCTTTGCCGCGTTCGGGATGCCGGAGCGGGACGGGGACAAGGTCTACAACTCCGTCGCTGTATGTATGCCGGACGGCTCGGTGAAAAAGTACCGCAAGATCCATCTGCCCGGGGACGAGACCAACTGGGCCGATCGCGGCGAGGACCCGCTTCTGTTTGACAGCCCATGGGGCCCTATCGGGGTCGGCATCTGCTACGACGTATTTGAGTACCCGGAATTGACCCGGTACTACCGCGCAAAGGGCGCGCGCCTTATTCTAAACCCCTGTGCTGTGCCCACCTTGGTCGGTACAATGCACCAGAACAACAGCCTGCGGGCGGCGGTCGTCAGCTCCCAGGTCTACATAGCCGTCGCCAATATCTTTGGCCCGGACGCGGGTTTGCAATTCCAGGGAGCCTCCGGCATCCTGGGCCCCGGGAGCCTTCAGGCGGACTGCACGCATTACGCGGGCGTGGCCTTCGGCGCGAAAGGGGCAAACCGCGGGGACATGCCCATGGCCACCATAGACTTGAGCTATGTACAGCAAACGGGAATATCCGACATGTTTGAATATGGGGAAAGGACAGGCAGACCCGACTGGAGGCCGGAGCTTTACAGGCGCTGGCTGACAGACGTCATCGAGGATGAAGGGTGGCAGGCCAAGTCGCGGGATCCGGAATAGAGCCGTAAAAAAGCCGGCTTGCCACAACCACCCATGGTTTTTAGCAAAAAATTACGGTTGTCGGGTGCCGTCGCCTTATTTTGTTGCCTGTTTTGCCCAATTCCTGCTATATAATGGCAATAAATCCACATTTATTTACTTTATTTACGAAATATGCGATAAATATCAGCCAAACAACCCAATCAAATACCCGACAAACGCAAATTATTGCTAAAATCCAAAGCTTTTCTGGTATCCAATTATTACCATGCCTGTAATTGCCTGTAATTGCGGCAATCGAGCCTGCTTATTAAATAGTTGGAGCTGGACAGCCACGTTGTTGCTACAGCAGGGCGCATTCGATCCGTAATGGGGTTGTGGTTTCCGTGGCGGCCCTGGCGCTTGCCTCTGCTGCGGCTCCGGCGCTTGTCTTTGCTGAGGCTCCGGCGCTTGTCTTCGCTTCGGCTCCGGCGCTTGTCTTCGCTTCGGCCTCAGTGCTTGTCTTTGCTGAGGCTCCGGCGCTTGTTTTTGATGCGATCCCGGCGCTTGCCTTTGTTTTTACTCCGGCCCCGGCTCCGCTGTAGTCAATGGCGCAGATTGTGCTGCCGATCCTTATACTTCTTAGTGAGTCCAGGAATAGTCCCGGCCCGGTTCCGTTCACTGCGCCGACAGTGAGAAAATCATAGCCACGCGCAGCCTCGGAGAGTTCCCCGAGAAAGGCCTGCTCAATGAAGTCCTGCCCGGAAAAGGCTTGTTCAGTGAAGTCCTGCCCGGGTGAGGCTTGTTCAGCGAAGACTTGCCCCGGGCCTGGACTGCCTCCGCGGCAAAGAAGGAAGCTGATGTAAGCGAAACGGGCGGGCGAGCCCGCTTTTGGCAGCGGTGGATAGTGCAGGGCGCGCAATACCGGATTGCAAAAGGCCGCAAGCCTGTATGCCCCGCCATAGCCATTCACAATATACTGTTTGTAGGCATGCTGATCCCACAGGGCGCCGGCCGCGATGATATCACCCCTGTCCTCAAAAAGAAAAAAATCCGGGACAGCTGGCTCCGGGAAGCTGTCCAGCGACTCGAAGGCCGGGAAATATGAATACCCGGGGCCAAATTCATTATAAAAACGCAGCAGCCGCTCAGAGTCGCCAGGCGTCGCACGGCGGAAAGTGAAGCCGTGGCGCACCGGCTTAATCGCCGCCGGATGGAGCATATATGTGGTGTAACCGCAAATCGGGCGGACCCACCCCCGCTTGGAGAACAGGTCATACGCCGCCCGGCTGCTGTCAAGGAATGAGCAGAAAAACCGCGTAGCACGGGTGTGGGCATATCCGGCGTCAAGCATCTTCCTGATATCTGCGCGCGCGCCTTGCGCTATGTGCAGCCCGGTGACGTACCCGGCTGTGCATACCTCACCGTTGATATACAGGCTTCGCGGCAGGCAGACAGCCTGCGCCAGCAGGCGGCCATCGTCTGCGGTGCACAAAACCATTTCCGCATCGGCGCATTCCATCTTGTAGGAGCGGTAGGCGTCGGGGCGACGGGTGTGCAGGATTCGCAGGTTCCCGCCGGCGGCAGGGCGCGACTCTATAAGCCGCAGCATTTCAAGGCCGTCGGATGGCGCAGCGGGACGAAAAATCATTTCCCGGCCCCCACAAGGTTTTCGAAAGGCTGGATCAACGGCTCTGGGCGGACGGGTAGCGTCACTAGGCGGCAAGTCATTTCACAGCCTCGTCAAGGTTTTCGCCCAGCGGGATTCCCAGCCGCTTGTCGACTTCAAAATGGAAGAGGATATTGATAAACCAGTAGGCGATATGCAGCATCGGGTTTTTTGTGCGCACAAAGAGCGCGGGGGCGCGGCGCAGGATTGAAGGGAAGGTATAGAATTTGCGCTTGTACTCCCTGCAAAGCCCGCTGAGCTTTTCCGGCGTGACCAGAGCGGGGGAAAACGATATCGTCCCATAGGTGTAGCCGCCTTCCAGCCACCACCTCTCGCTCAAAAGCCGGGCCTCCCGCTCAAAACGGCTGTAAGTCTCTGTATTCGGGAACGCGAGCAGATGATTGAACGCGGTAACAAAAAAACGGTGCTTCATGGAAAAGCCCAGGACATCTGAAAACGTCTGCTCGCAGTCCTCGTCAAAGCCAAACACAAAGCTTGCGTAGATGCTGATCCCGGCCCGGTGTATGCGCTCCACTATCTCGTCGCGCTCGCCGAGCCGCTCACTCCAGGCCTTGTTCATCTGCTCAAGGTTGCCGGCGTTGACCGACTCAAAGCCAATCAGCACAAGCCGGCAGCCGCTTTTTCTCATAAGAAAAAGGAGTTCTTCGTCCCTTGCGATATCGAGAGTTATCTGGGTCGTCCAGGTGATATTCAGCTTGGCGACTTCGAGAAAGAGTTCTTTTGCAAACGTTTTGTCGGAAAAAATGCTGTCATCAACGAAGAAAAATATCCTGTGCCTGCACGATTTGATTTCCGCTACGATATCTTCGATGCGGCGGTGTCTGTAACATCCGCCATAATAAGAGGCGATGCTGCAAAACTCACACCTGTGCCGACAGCCGCGTCCGATCTCCACAAGCGAGACCGGAAGGTATTTCTTTTCTTTATCGGCATAGACCGATCTGTCGGGCAGGCCGTAGCAAAGCGATGTTTCCCCGTGATACCTTTTCTCATAGTGCCCGCGGCTGATATCGTCAAGCATTTTTGCCCAGACCCCCTCGGCGTTTCCGGTAAGGACGATATCCGCGTGCCCCGAAACATCGTCCGGGCAAAGCGTCGCGTGGTAGCCCCCGCATATGACGATCTTACCCCTTAAGCGAAACCTCTCCGCGATCTCATAGGCACGCTTGGCTGTATAGGTTTCCACTGTGATGGCAACTATGTCGCAGTCTGCGCCATAGTCAATGGATTCCACACGGTCGTCAAAGAAGGCGGTTTCCCAGCCCTCGGGCGTCAGCCTTTTCAGGACAGCGATCGTAAGTGGCTCCATCAACCAGGATTTTAAATAACGCTGTCCGGGTTTTTTACCGATTCCCGGAAGGATGAACAGGATCTTCATCGCAGCTGCTCCCTGTCCCTGCCAATGAATTTGAACCCTATATTCATACAGAGGACGAAGACCTTGTGGTAGAGGGACGCGCCGGGTGAATGAAAGACTCGTTGCAGGATACTCCGAAAAGAGTAAGTCCTGCTCCAGGCTCGGCGGTACAGAACGAGAAGCCGCTCAGGAGTAATATTTTGGGGTTGGAACACAACATCTGCCTGGGTATAGCGGCTCCAGTCGTCGGTCAGGATACGCCCCTGCGCTTTCATTTCGTGGTACAAAGCGTTGCCGGGCGTCGGCGTCAGGGTGAAGTAAATTGGCAAATCGATACCGATATCCCGGATCCTGTCGGGCAGGGCAGCCAGGCTCTCTTCCGTTTCCCCGTCAAGCCCGAGGACAAAGGTGCCGTTGACCGTCATATGGTGTCGGTGTATGTTTTCAACAGCCCGGCGGTACGATGCGGGGTCACAGAATTCTTTATTTGCGTTTTTTATCGCAGACGCATCCAGCGACTCAAACCCAATCAGTACGCCGTTGCATCCGGCTTTCCGTGCTGCCTCCAAAAGCTCTTCGTCAAAGCCAAAGCCGATGGTTGCCGTCGCGCCCCAGCGTAGGTGCAGGGGCTCCATCGCCTTCATCAATCCAAGCGCATACGGCCGGTCCGAAAAGAAATTCGGGTCATAGAAGATGACAGAGCGGCGTTTCAAACCGCGCAGCTCAGCTATTACGTCATCCACCGGCCGAAGAGAACGCCGGCCCATTTTACTTATGGAGCAGAATGAGCATTCGTTGGGGCACCAGTTCGACACGAGCATCGTATCTACCGGGGCGTAAGCCCGGGATGTCAGGATACCCCTTCTCGGTACAGGCCTTTTTGCCGGCGCCTTGCCTTCGTCGCTGTACACCCGCCGGACAGGCGCGCCCGACGCGAAATCGCGTAGCAGAGCGGGCCAGGCAGCCAGCCCTTCCCCGGTAACTATCGCGTCGGCGTGCGTAAGGGCTTCCTCCTGCATGAAGGTCGCATGGTACCCGCCAAGGACGGTGAATGAACCCAAGCCGCGATAGTAGTCGGCCAGTTCATATGCGCGCGCGGATTCCGGCGCGATCACAGTGACGCCTACGATGTCAAACGGCCCCGTGGGCAGTTTCTTGTCCGATATTTCATCATAGACGACTATTTCGGCGCCAAGCTCCTCTGGCACAAGGGCTGCCAGTGTCGGCAGCGTTAAAGGCGGGTAGGAGATCAGGGCTGAAAGCGGCGAACGGTAGCGCCGGCTCCGTTTGTCCCACGGGGAAATTAGTAAAATCCTCATCGCGGATCCCCTTCATACCCAAAAGTGATGCCCTGTTTATTGAACACCTCGCGGCGGAAGAGCGGGTTGTACACCATATATGTCAGGAGCCGGTATGGGGTACGCATATTGGTGCCCGGCTCAAAGGCGCGCCGTATGATGGAAGACGGGCTGTTGAAGGCCTTGCGGCACCAGAATGCCGTCCCGGTCA
>Ga0082212_10006766_pt1 | contig 15314 bp, 20 predicted proteins | sample TergutNt197P3_FD_71548 | JGI IMG/M metagenome (GOLD analysis project Ga0082212, IMG submission 71548) | Neocapritermes taracua P3 segment gut microbial communities from Petit-Saut dam, French Guiana - Nt197 P3 | ecosystem: Host-associated > Arthropoda: Insects > Digestive system > Gut ...
GACCAGCTGTTCTTGCGCGGGGGACATTTCTCTCTTCTTTGCCATCTGCTTTCTCTCCTTATCCTTGTATTTCTATTATACTCGGATCTGGAGTTTACACAAACTATCTTACACCATATTCGCAGTACGATCTGCGAACGGCTCTTTCCCATTTATTATGTAAATTTACATCCAGGACACCATTCACTTAGCTCTCACCGGTCTGTACAGACCAAGGCAAAAACACTTCTATGGCAAAGCTATCGCTTCCGGCATCGATGAGAACATAGCCTGCATTGGCTTCAGCCAGCGCCTCCACACGCTTTAGTCCCAGGCCGTGAAAGTCTCCCTCCTTTAGGCTTCTGAATAAACCCTTCTCGCGCTGATAGATCCCATTGCTCGCATTTTCCAGCCGGATACGCCACATATTTTCCACCGGTTCGGCGACCAGATCGAGATAGCGTTCCTCTTCGGTTACCTTCGCAGCAGCTTCCAGGGCGTTATTCAGGATGTTGCCGAAGATTGCGCAAGCATCTGTGGAACTCAGCGGGAGGACGAGTGGTGCCACGAAGTAGCAGGACACTTTGATGTTCATCCGTTCTGCCTGGGATAACTTGGAGCCGATGAGTGCATCCAGATGCGGCTCGCTGGCTAGGGTGAAGAAACGATCGCGCTCGATACCTTCCTGCAGGTTATCCAGATGATCGATGAGACCCTGGTAATCCTTTGCCTGAGCATAACCATAGAGCCCCAGCATTTGATTGCTAAAATCATGGCGAAGGCCACGAAGATGCTCATACAGTATCTGCAGAGTCTCCACCTGTCTCCGTTCCGTCTGTGCCTGCTGCAATTCGCTCTGCATAGCGAAACTATTTTCATACTGCGAAGCGAAGGAATCCATAATAAACAACCAGGCCATGGACATGAAGAGAAAACCCGCGGTAATGACGGCGATGATCCACACATGCTCCTGATCGAGAATCATCTCTACTCGTTCGCAGATGAACCCGGTCATGAAGACGCAGAAGACAGCGATGATAAAAGTAGCGATGCTGGTTCCCCGAGGTAAGCTGTGCTTGCGCGTTCTGATTTGAGCCAAGCCCCAGAAAGCGACAAACGAAAGGAATGTGTAGCAGCAGACAGCGATGAAGCGTTGCGGCGATTGCTCTATCATCAACTGCATAGTAAAGCCGGGAAGGCGGATGAGGAAGGTAGATGTGATGAAATCGAGAGCCATATAGGTCAGCCTGGCGACGATGGGCCAGAGTAGACGCTGCCAGTTCGAACCTTTGCGGAAAAAGAAGCAATAGCTAAGATGCAGGCTAAACATGATCATAAACGATACGGTAACAGGCACACCGAGATGCTTTAGAGTCGACAGGACACTGCCCAAGACGAGTAAGGCTACGGCGTTCTTTTTATAGGTCGGCCGGTCTTCGGGAAACTGCCGTTCGATGAGATAGAGAAACAGAATCTGGTCGGAGAAGTTGCTGATGGTTTCGAAGATCATCCAAAGCCCTTCGGACATCATGAGCACCTCCTCGTAATACGATGATAGGCGCCGAAGCGTTCGCGAACACTACCCAGATAAACCCGACCTATGGGAATCTCGCTGCCGTCGCTGAGTATGGCTAAAGCAGGTGTTATTTGGCGTAGATGCATCAGATTTACGATATAACTCTTATGACAGCGTAGCAGATCCAGAGGGAACTGAGCCAGCGCATCGTCCAAATTCATGGTGAAGCGTTCCTTTACCTCTCCGTTGATGAGCAGGTAATGCCCATCGGGAGCATAGGTACATAAGTAGAGGAGCTGATGTAGAGGAATGCTCTTGCTACTCTTGCCCAGAGCATAGCTAAAGTTATCGCTGCTGCGCTTTTCCAGCAGAGCAGTGATGCGATCCAGGGTCGCAAAAAACTTAACCTCAGCAATGGGTTTAGCGATAAAATTAATGGCATGGACATCATAGCTGTCTAAAGCCAATTCGCGTCGGTTGCTGATGAAGACGATGGGGATCTCCTTATCGCTGCTGTGGATCGCCCTGGCCAGGGTCAAACCTTCCTGCGGCTCTCGCAGGCCGATATCCAAAAGATAAGCGTCGAAGACGCCATAAGCTTCATCGATCGCACCTAGCAGTTTACTGCTATCCTCGAAACAGGTGACTTCGAGCTGGCGCGAACTCTGCTCCTGCCACATATCGAGAAGCTGCATGATCGATAGCTGATCTAAGCCGTTGTCTTCGATGATGGCTAACTTGAAGAGCATAAAAAACCTCCGTTACATGCAATCTTAGGGATATATAGATTCATTGCTGATCTGAGCTTATCCTGCCCCGGTTGATGTCGTTCATGGGTAGGAGGCTGCTGTTGGTGATGAAATTCCGACAAGTTCCATGGCGATGACTATACTCTTGCTCTATCACGTAAAAAAGGTGGTGTCCTTCGATGATGATGCTCAGGCAGTTCCTGCATCAGCTGCTCGGCTCCTGGTTACAGACAGATACCAACCATCTCGGTCTCGCTGTCCTCGTTTTCGCGCTCTACTACTGCACCCTATGCTGGCTTTGGATAAAAAAGGCGGCGGGAAGTGAAGCACTACCCGAACTGCGCAGTATTTCCGGCCTCGATGCCCTGGACGAAGCCATCGGTCGGGCTACGGAGATGGGTCGTCCGGTGCTGTTCAACATCGGCAGCGGTGGCTTAGGTTCTGCCGGTATGGCCGCCATCGCTGTCTTGGGGCAGACCGCTGCCAAAATCGCACGCTATGATACTCAGATGATTACTGTCGCCCGCGGGGAGACGCTGATACCGGTGGCGGAGAACACTCTGCGCCAGGCCTTCACGGATGCGGATAAGCCGGATGCCCCCAGCATCAAGGACGTTCGCTTTATTTCCTCGGATCAGTTTACTTATGCCTCGGGTGTCGTGGGCATCCTGCATCGCGAACACTGCGCGGCGCATCTGATGTTCGGCGACTTCTATGCCGAATCCCTGATCCTGGCCGAAGGCGGTTGCGACATCGGAGCGATTCAAGTAGCCGGCCAGACGAATAACATTCAAACGCCGTTCTTCGTGGCCTGTTGCGATTATACCCTCTTGGCGGAGGAGATCTATGTGGCTTCTGCTTACCTAACCAAGAATCGCACCAGCATCGCCACCATCGTCACTCAGGAATATGGCAAGATGTTCTTCTTCGTCCTCATCGTCCTGGGAACGATCTGCAACACCCTGGGTAGCAACTTGTTCCTCGATCTGCTCACGCTCTACTGACAAAGGAGATGAATCCTGATGCAAAAGCGACTGACCTACGCCCTCTGCTTACTCACCGGGCTGGTAGTGATCATCAACTCCTTTTTTAAGCTACCCGGCTTACAAGGCTTCGTGACCGACTATCTGCAGGTTGGCATCCAGGTGTCCTCGGCCTGGGCCTTAGCCGTCGGCGGCATCAATCTGATGCGCAATCACGGCCGCCGCGTGGCGCAAAAAAAAGAAAACTGGGGCTATAGCTCTGCTTTGATCGCCATGTTCCTCATCTATCTCACACTGGGACTGGGTTTACAGGGAAACCATCAGAATCCTCTATATCAGCAATGGCTGGAGGCTATTCCTAACAGCATCAGCGCAACCGTCATGGCTACTCTGGCCTTCTATATCGCCAGCGCCGCCTTTCGCGCTTTCCGGATGCGCAGCATGGAATCCACCATGTTGCTCTCCTCCGCCCTCATCGTGATGATGGCGATGGTGCCCATCGGTGAGGCCATGGTACCCGGTTTACCCCGCGCCTCCGCGTGGCTGATGGATGTCATTAACACCCCGGCACTTCGCGCTATGACCATGGGCTTAACCATGGGTGGCATCACCCAGAGCCTGCGCAATCTACTCGGCATCGAAGGGAGGTAAGATGCTATGACAGCTTTTTGGGATAAGTTTCTCTCCTTGGATAAACGTATCATCTATGTCTTCATGCTGCTGGCGATGGCCATACCGCTGTTTTTACCCTTTGGGTTACCCATCAGCGTCTCACCGCTGGTTCAAGAGGTCTATGATCTGATCGATTCTTTGGATGAAGGCGCTTTGGTCTTCATCGCCCCGGAAATAAATCCTCAGCAGGAACCGGAGATGGCACCGATGCTGCGCAGCTTGGTACGCCATCTGTTACAGAGGAAGGCGCGCATCGTCTTCGGGGGATTCATCGCCCAGGGGACGACCCTGGCTCAGAAGTATACTCAGGAAGTCTTCGACCAGTTTGGTGCCGTCTATGGGGTGGATTATGTCAACCTGGGTCCCAGGGGCTATTTGGATGCTACCCTGGACAGCGCACGGTTCAATTTTGTCGGCGCTTTCGCTAATCGCGACATCAACAACACACCGCTGACCGATTTTCCTCTGATGGTTGATCTGCACACCGCTTCCGATTTTAGCCTGGTCATCGCCATGGACGTGGGTGAACCGAGCATATCGAACTATATCGCCGCCTGGCGTGCCACCGGTTCGGTGCAGAGGATGATCGGGGTGTGTACCGCGGCCAATATACCGGGGCAGCAAGTGAACTATAACTCCGGCCTGCTGGTCGGCCTACTCGGAGGCATGAGTGCCGCCGCACAGTACGAGACCGTCCTTGGCATACCCGATTCTGCTACCAGGGGCATCGCCGCCCAGGGAATATCGCATCTGGTCATCGTCCTCTTCGTTGTCCTGGGCAACATCGGACATTTCGCAATTAAAAAGAACAAGTCTAAGGAGGGATAAGATGGTAGTCTCCCCTGAAATCGTCACTGCGTTACAACCGTTAGCGAACACAGTCGCTGCCCTGATGACTCTGAGTATGCTCAGCATCCTGTGGAAGGAGAATCCCATCTACCGACTCTGCGAGCATCTGGTCATCGGCGCGAGCGCAGCCCACTGGATTATCGTCACCTTTGTAAACACTATCAAGCCCAGAGTGCTGGGTGACATGTTGACCGAGGGCCAATACTGGCAGATCATCCCCATCTGTCTCGGCCTGCTGGTGTACTTCCAGTTTTTTGGTAAGCTGCGCTGGATTTCGAAGATCCCTACCTCGGTTTGGATCGGCTACGGCGCAGGCATGACCCTGACCATGCGCACCTTTATGCCGCTGTTCGCTCATGCCCAGGCGACGATGGTTAAGCTGATCGTGATAGGCGAGAACGGTGTTGATCTTCTGGCCAGCATCAACAGCACCTTGTTCTTCTCGGTGTTCGTCTTAACCATGCTCTACTTTTTTTATAGCTTCAAAGGACTGCATACTAAACCGATGTTGCGCGCCGGACGTTGGGTGATCATGCTGGCTTATGGCTGCTCTTTTGGTAACGCTGTCACCGGGCGCATTTCTCTCTTCCTCGGCCGTCTGCAGTTCCTGTTGGGGACCTGGCTTGGGGTACTGTAGCCAAAGGCATCATGATCAAAGTCACCATGTTGTACTCGCTGTACAGCATGGTGACTAGTTTAGAAGGCGGCATCAGGTATACTAAACAGACTTACAATATCACAGGAGCAAATCACGAACAGCAATGCCTTCAACTCACGTAAGGTCATGGATGCGCAAGCCCTGGTAATACGAAGAGCCATTATCTGCTGCAAGTCCTTTCACGCCCGTCGCTGCCTGATGACCTACCAATGGGCCTATCCCGAAGCAGAACTGATAGTTTGTTCATCAGATGTGGAGAATAGAGGACAAGCAGATTGGCATACCAACGAGTATGGCATAGATACCATAATGTCTGAACTAAAAAGTGCGGTGAATATTTCAGACAGGCGATGGATGTTTACATCAATATCAAGTAGCGAATTCGCTGGCAGGATTTTGGCTGCCGGTTGCCGAAGAAGCCCTGCGAAAGGAGTGACATCATGGAGCATACTATCATCATTAAATGGGATGAAGAAGCTCATGTTTGGTATGCAGCCTGCGATAGCATCCCCATAGCTCTTGAGAGCGGCTCTCTCGATGCACTTATAGAGCGAATTAAGATTGCTGCGCCAGAAATGCTTGCTGAAAATGGCATCTTATCTTCTCAGGATCGCCTTTGCTTCAAAGCCGAACGTAGGGAGAAGATTGCCTGATGGCTGCCTATGAGAAAGCGGTAAGGGATATACTGCTTAGGAATGGGTGCTTCTTTGTCAGGCATGGCAAAGGCGATCATGACATCTGGTATAGTCCGATAACAAAGCGCAGTATTACAGTGGATGGTAAGATCAAATCGCGCCATATTGCTAATCTCATTATGAGTCAAAGTGGAATTAGCTATAGGTTTTAGACAATTCGCCTTCTTATGAGGAGGCGTTTTTCGTTAACGACGAGTATTTATACGATGTTGAAAAATATCAACTCGTTTGTGCAATAGAAAATAAATCAAGGCGAACTTAATTCCAAGGGGCGTAGCAAAGCTGATGACTATTGGAGGTTCAGCTATGAAGAAACCAAAGATGATTATCTTCGATTATGGTCATACCCTCGCCTACGAGCATGATGTGGATTTCCTGCGAGTATGTCTTCCGCAAACCAAATCCTCTGCTCTTCGAGCTAGCCCTAAAGAAAGCCGGTCTTCCTGCAAGCGATGTATGGTTCTGTGGTGACAACATGACAGCGCGAATCGACGAAGACGTTCTCGGTATAACACTTCCCAAAGCTTTGCAAAACCTGCTGCAAGGCTATTCTTGGCGCAGAATAAACTCAGGTATGTCACAAGCTGAAGTATACCGCATCCATAGCCCCGAGCAGACTCTATACCTAAAGACTGAACCGCTGCCTTCAAACCTCACTCGTGAAAGAGGTATGTTGGAATGGCTTGCCACTAAAGCTCCTGTTGCCTCGGTTAAGCAATATTGTGAAGCCGATGACAGAGCTTACCTACTGGTATCAGAGGTTCCCGGAATCATGTGCTGCTCCATCCCTGATGATGACATGGTAAAGCCTTATGAGCAGACCATAAGATGTTTGGCGGACGGGCTGCTGCTCCTGCAATCACTGGACCTTAGTAGCTATCCTTTTCAAGATAGCTGGGAAAGAAAGATGGCTGAAGCTCTGTCCAACATCGAGGATGGGTTGGTAGACATGGAGGATTGGGACGACGATACAGACTTTGCCAGTCCCAGAGAACTCTACAACTGGCTCTACTTAAACCGACCTGCTGAAGAACTATGCTTCACGCATGGGGATTACTGCCTGCCCAACATCATGATCTCCGGTGGAACTCTAAGTGGGTTTATCGACTTAGGAGGCAGCGGGGTGGCGGACAAGTGGCAGGACATCGCATTGTGTGTGCGTTCCTTAAACTACAACCTAAGACACCTCGCCCCACAGTTGAGGCATGAATATACAGAGCTCTTGTTTGCTTACCTGGGAACTAAGCGCGAAGAGGAGAAGCTTCGTTACTATATCCTCCTCGATGAACTGTTTTAGCAAAGCTTGGCGCGGGAGGAGTATCACTAACATGACAAAAGAAGAATTGCAAATAGCATTGACCATGCCACAATTCCCTAGAAGTTCCAAGTACGACCCGGAATGGGTTGTCCGCAATGAGATGGGACCCAACTCCCTATGGCTTTGTGAGTTCTTGCTTGAAAAAATGGTTTTGGAACCAGGAATGCGAGTCCTCGATATGGGATGCGGTATGGGTATGAGTAGTGTGTTCTTGGCCAAAGAGTTTGGTGTGACCGTATTTGCCAACGACCTGTGGATTTCAGCGTCGGATAATTACAGACGCTTTTGTGATGAAAAAGTGGCAGATAAGGTATATCCGATACATGCTGAAGCTCATGCTCTGCCATATGCGGATGGCTTTTTCGATGCGATCATTAGCTTGGATTCCTACCAATATTATGGTACTGATGCACTGTATCTGGGCTACATAGGTCGGTTTCTGAAACAAGGAGGGCATATCGGTATTGTATACCCCGCTCTGACAAGAGAGTTTGAAGACTGTGGTCCTCCAGCCTACATGCATCCATATTGGGATGCCAGCATCTACTCTTTTCACTCGCCAGCATGGTGGTCGCGATTATGGCATTTTTCACAAGACATCGAAGTCGAAATCAGCGACCTGATGCCGGACGGGTATAATATATGGCTCCACTGGGACAAGACGGTTACGGCATCCGGATTAGCAAAACGAAGCGGTGATGTCGAGCTTCTTGAAGCAGATGCCGGTAACTACCTTACCTGGGGTCGAACAATAGGACGAAAAGGTTCCAATCGATGGTATTAGTAAAGCAAGGAAGGTAGCGGAACCACACGCCATCGATCCTAACAAAGTCGTTTATGTCTCATAAGGAGATTGGAGTTTGCATTTGCAGACCTGTATGGGGTGTCCCTAATCCAGAGATGTTCAAAGTCTACATCGACTATACCAAGCAGATGTTTCAGATCCTAGATTTCGATGTCGTTGATGTTCACATAATTGCTGGGATGCGTAACGAATCGGCAAAAGTGAAAGCCGGGTTACCCGCTATACTCCAGAGATCGATAGCTCTACTAACAAGTCAAGAGACATATAGCTGATTTCATTTCAGTTGGAAGGATAATCATGTCAATAACGACAAACCAACCTAACCCACCTCAGCGTCCCCGCTTGGGCACCTTCGTAGAGCGCTTCAACATCGAGAAACTCGATGTAGCAGGGCTTGCTTCTGCGTACCTCATTCAAGTAGAGAACCCTTACCAAAGCAGCGAGCTAAACCACGAGCAACTGCAGGCAGTAATGGCTACAGAGGGATATGTGCGGGTCATCGCCGGTGCCGGTTCGGGTAAAACCAGAGCACTGGTACATCGCTATATCTATTTGGTAGAGGAATTAGGCATCTCCCCCGGAGACATCCTCTGTGTCACCTTTACCAACAAAGCAGCACAGGAGATGAAGAAGAGAGTAAGGCGCATGGTGGGGGACTTAGACCTTTCCCTCATCTGCACCTTCCATAGCTTCTGCGCGCATCTTCTGCGTAAAGAAGCCAATCGAATTGGATGGCCGGCTAACTTTGTGATTTTGGATAGCCAAGATCAGCGCAGCATCTTCAATCGCGTCTTCGAACTGCTTAATGTGAACTCGAAACACTTACGCATCAACGAAGCTATAGGATATATGGATATCCGCAAAGATGGTGGCTATACCAAGTATCTCACTGAACCCATCGAAGAACTCCTGGCTGCAAGGAAAGCTGCTACAACCCTGCAGGAACAGGTAACCTTAGAATATATCTACGAACAGCGTAAAGAATATGCCCTAGACTACAACGACCTTATAATCCTGGCTCTCTATGTCTTGGAGCACTACCCCGATGTCTGCTTGAAATGGCAAAAACGCCTTAACTACATCATGGTGGATGAGTTTCAAGACGTCAACGCACGTCAACATCGATTGGCAGCTTTACTTAGCGATTACCACCATAACCTCTTTGTGGTCGGCGACCCCGACCAAACCATCTACACTTGGCGTGGTGCCAAGGTAGAGTTAATACTCAACTTCGATAAACGCTTCAAGGGATATCAAACCATCATCTTAGATAAGAACTACCGCTCAGTCCAAGCCATCACCGCTCCTGCCAATGCCTTGATTAAGCACAACCAAATGCGTATCGAGAAAGAACTGGTAGCGGTAAGAAGCGAGCAAGGAAGAGCCGTCTACTACCATGCTAGGTCGATAGGCGAAGAAGCAGCCTATGTCGCTGTTCAGATACAAGCTCTGCAGGAACATGGAGTGCCCCTTTCAAGCATAGCCGTGCTCTATCGCGCTCACTATGTCTCCCGCGCTATCGAAGAAGCCCTAATCGCTTCCGAGATACCCTATATCGTCTACAGTGGAATCTCTTTCTACGAACGTAAAGAGATAAAAGATGTCCTCTGCTATCTGAGATTTATCCATACTCAAGATGATCTCTCCTTCGAGCGCATCATCAACGAACCCAAGCGAGGTTTTGGTAAGAAATCCATCAGCGATTTGCGCGAACTGGCTCTGCAGCTTAACTGTAGTCTCTATCAGGCTCTGCATCGGCAACAAGACAACAGACGTGGTCGCTCCGAAGTGGCTCAGTTCATCAGCATGATCGAGCGTTTTCGCAGTATCTACCACACCATGACCGTCACCGACCTTTTAGCTGCAGTGCTCAAGGAAAGCGGTTACGAAGAGTTACTGCAGGCACAAGGTGATGAAGACAGACTCAATAACCTGGCTGAACTTAAGCAATCGATATATGATTACGAAGTCAGCGCCGGGGAGGATATCAGCTTACAGGACTATCTCGACCACGTATCTTTTTTAAGCAATGAAGATCGCGGCGATAGCAAGGATATGGTTCGCCTGATGACAGCACATGCAGCCAAGGGATTAGAGTTCCCCTTCGTCTTCGTCTGTGGATTAAATGAAGGCATCTTCCCATCACGCAACTCGATAACCCCGGAGCAGATGGAAGAAGAAAGGCGCTTAGCCTATGTAGCCATGACCAGAGCGGAGTTTGGCCTGTTTCTCACTGATGCTGAAGGTTATCGCTTGGATGAAGGCTTTCGCCATCCTTCGAGATTCATCTTCAACGCTGGTAGGGAGAACCTAGAATATGTCGGTGAACTGCGAGCTGAGCTTGTAGCTGAGACCATGCGCTTGGTGCAACGTCAGACAGGGCTTACGAAGCAGGATTTCGTGGCGGGTGATATAATCATCCATGCTCAGTTCGGGCGAGGCGAGATAATCGAGGTAGTCGAAGAAGAGAGCAAATACCTTATTCGCTTTGAGCGCTTTGCAACCGAGCGCGGAGTAAGGTTTGGGACAGTGATGGAAAGGGATTCCAGTGATGACCAAAACACAGGCGATCTGTTCTAAAGACCCACATCACGCTAACTATTCCTTTGACCAACAACAGAGAGGAGCATAAACCCATGAACATCCTAGCAATCTGCGGAGCTGCAGATAAGCAGCGTAACACTGCAACCATGCTCAACGCTGCCTTTGAAGGTGCAATGGAGGCACCAAGCAGCACAGGAGAACTGATTAACCTCTATGACCTTAGCTTCAAAGGTTGTAGCGGTTGCCACTCCTGCAAACTACTCGATCCCTCTAAATTTGCCAGATGTGCCATGCAGGACGACCTTACTCCTGTGTTGCAGAAGGCCATCGCAGCAGATGTGCTGCTCATCGGCTCTCCCATCTATTTCGGAGATATAACCGGTGAGACCAGATCCTTTTTGGAACGCTACCTCTTTCCGGGGATGACCTACAACAAGGATCGAGTTCCTACCTATCCCAAGCGAACCAAGGTAGGCTGGGTCTTCACCATGAACGCACCGGGAGAGGTTTACAGCGATCTCTTCCAGCATATGGTAGGCTTAACCGGACGCATCATTGGCGACTCCGAGCATGTCTTCGCATGCCAGACACAGCAATTTGAAGACTACTCCCTATATGCTGCGACCATGTTCGATGTAGAGATGGTGAAGAAGCGCCATCTGGAAGTATTCCCTGAGGATTGTCAGAAAGCACGAGAGATGGGTAGAAGGCTGGCGAGAGGTCACGACTTTTGATGCCGAGAACGAACCAGAATTAAGCTGATGTAACCCAAGCGAGTATAATTCCATGGGGCGTAGCAAAGCAGATGACTATTGGAGGTCTAGTTATGAAGAAACCTAAAATGATTATCTTCGATTATGGTCATACCCTCGCCTATGAGCATGATGTGGATTTCCTACGTGGAACCAAGGCTCTGTTTGAGCACATCAAGACGAATAAGCAAAACCTTTCTCCAGAGCAGGTAAACGACTTTTCTAGTAAGCTGTTCTACGAGCTTCTGGGTGATGCTCGCACAAGCGGTCTAGAGTTGCATCAGTGGCAGACGCAACGTTTTCTCTATGAATACCTTGAAATAGTGTTTAGTTTGGAGCCAGAGCAGATAGAAGAGATACTTTGGAGCAGCTCTGCGCTAGGTGCTCTCATGCCTGATGCGGATGTGATGATAGATTACATCAATGCTTGTGGCATTCGTAGCGGAGTCATCAGCAACATCAGCTGGTCGGGAGCCGCACTTTCTAAACGCCTTAACGGTTTGTTGCCCCTGAACCACTTTGAGTTCATCATCGCTTCCAGCGAGTATGTCTTCCGCAAACCAAATCCTCTGCTTTTCGAGCTAGCTCTAAAAAAATCCGGACTTCCCGCAAGCGATGTGTGGTTCTGTGGCGATAATGTGAGAGCAGATATTGATGCTGCGGCTGCAGTGGGTATCTTCCCCATTTGGTATGATCATACTGAGATTGTGGATCCCTGGAGCAGAGGGAAGAATGAGATTGGTCCGAGTTGTGAACACCTGCATATCCATGAATGGGCAGAGTTTACTTCTTTCATTAAGGGACTGGAAGAATAAGGTTTAGCGAAGAAGGTGGGCTGTTTGCAATATGGTATTGCTGTGCTATTAGTCATACCTGTTGCTACGAACATTTACATTTATCGCTGCATGCAGTACTGGCAAGCAGACTATCGCAGAACCACTGGTGCAGGGTTAACAGAGAAGCAGGTCAGATTTGATGATGGATCGGTCCTTAACTATGCTGAAGGTCCCGATAACGGTAATGCGCTTCTCTTGATTCACGCTCAGACCGGAGCATGGCAGGATTATACGAGAGTTTTGCCGGAGTTAAGTAAAGCTGGCATATCTTCGTGGTTGATTGCTATGGTCATTGTGCTTCTTCGCATGATGAAGGAAATACTTTCTCGATGTGAATGGTGACGCTAGAGGTTGAGCTGATTGGCGACTGTGACCTTATTGAACTGAAAAGTAACCATAATATCCATAGGTTCAATCCCAAAGTTTTTATTAATGCTATAGCTAAGATGAGTAAACGATGCTAATTTGCAGATCTATTTCAACATAGAGTTTCTGAATTGCTTATGGAGCGCTAGACGATGCGAGCTAACGCAGAGAGGTAGTGGATTATGCGAGCAGTCACAGATATTACCAACTTCATTTTCCTTGAAGATCAGCCAGATTACGTTGACATCATCTTCATCCCCGGTGGCTCTCATCCTCAGATAGCTGAGAGAGCCGCAGAGCTCTGGAAGCAGGGTTACGCGCCATACCTTCTCCCATCGGGGAAATACAACCTACGTAATGGACATTTTCCGGGAACGAAGACTAAGAAGGAGCTATACTCCGGAGAGTTTGAGACCGAATGGGATTTTCTGAGATATGTCCTAATTACCAATGGTGTCGATGAAGCGTTTATCCTCAAGGAAAACGAGTCTGCAGAAGGCGGAACTTATGGAAATGCCTTCAACTCCCGTAAAGTCACTGACGCCGCAGGGATGGTGATAAGGAAAGGTATTATCTGCTGCAAATCCTTTCACGCCCGTCGTTGCTTGATGACCTACCAGTGGGCTTATCCTGAAGCCTCGTTGCTGATCTGCCCTGCTGATGTAGAGAGCAGAGGGAGAAACGACTGGCACACTAACGCCTATGGCATAGATACGGTCATGTCTGAGTTAGAGAAATGCGGCAAGTATTTTAGAGAAGCGATGGATATCTTCCTCAGCACGGATGTAGATGAATAGATATAAAAAGAGGCAAATAAAGTATGACATACCCAACCCATATCGTAGGAGTAGCGGGTTATGTGGAGGACAACAACGGTAACCTGCTACTCGTCAAGACGCATCACCGAGGATGGGATGCACCCGGTGGTCAAGTTGAGATGGGCGAAAACTTAGAAGAGGGCGTGCTGCGGGAAATACTGGAGGAAAGCGGCATCACGGCTTCTATTCGGTGCTTGGTCGGAGTTTACTCCAATGTTGGACAGCATCTTGGCTATGATGGTGTTACTCAGGTGCCAACCAAAGTAATGCTCGATTTTCTATGCGATTACGTCGAAGGTCAACCTACCCCATCTGAAGAAACAAGCGAAGTTATCTGGGTTCCTAAGAACGAAGTATTGCCCTACATTACCACACCTGCATTATGCTTTCGATTCGAAAAGGTGCTCAGCTTCTCCGGAAAGGTATGGTATTCATCTTATGTGACCAAACCTGAGTTTCAAGTTCTAACAGACAGGTATATCTAAGAAACTGTACTCAATAAACGAGTTTGCGAAGTAGAGTGCGCATGTGAGATATTCTAACCATCGTCTCAGCTGCTTCTATGCTAATCTCATAGTCTTTAGAAAGGCGACGTGAGTGTCCCAACCAAGCAAAGGTTCTTTCTACAACCCACCTCTTGGGAAGCACACTAAATCCCTCGCCTAACCGCTCCACAATATCTACTTCAAGTTCCATGAAGTCAGCTACATCGTGCTCAAACGTCTTTCTATACCCTGCATCCCCGCAAAACCTCGTTATTGAAGGATAGTTATAACTCGCTTGCAGGGCAGGATGTATGCCGGCCACGGTATCGTGGATATTAGCGGGATGGACGAAAACAGCTAGAAGGTTACCCATTGTGTCTACTGCTATATGCCGTTTTCGTCCTTTGGTTTTTTTCCTCCATCAATACCCGTTCCCTCACTTCTATACACTGTTTTTACGCTCTGCGAATCCAGTATGGCATAACTGGGATTCTCGTTTCGGCCGGCTCTCAACCTCACCTTAGATACCAACGCAAGCTGAACTCGTTCCCATAGTCCGCTCTTCTTTGCTCTATAGTAGAAGCTGAACACTGTTGTGTATGGAGGGAAGTCGTGTGGTAAAGCACGCCACTTGCATCCATTATCTACCAAATACAGAACTCCATTGATAAGAGTTCTCTTGTCATGACTGCTATTGCGACCAGGGGGAAAGAAGTCGCGTATCTGTTCCCACTCAGCATCGCTAAGATCACTGGGATAGTTTGTAGGCACAAACTCCGCCACTACTTTCTTGGGTTTTTTCTTCGCTTTTGCCTTTGATAAACGCTCCATATAGGCACCTCCAATGCTTGATGCCTAACCATAACGTACCTTAAACAAAAGTACAAGTCGGATTGTGTAGTATTGTACAGGTTTATGTAATAGTTGGTGTTATATTTTTATTGAGTACAGGCTCTAACTCCTAGCGAGCAATGGGACATAACACAGCACAATTATCACATACTTGACCTGAACGGCAAGTCGACATCCATTTTTAGCACCACCCATTTAGTGTATGACATAGCATACCTACCATGGGACGATTCCTATGTTTACGCAGCATCTGATAGAAAAACACCGGATACCCTTATTATTACCCACAGTAAAGCAATCGATGGAAAGTGGTGCGAGCTAGAACGATATAGAATGGATAACCCTTTCTTAGGTTTTCACAGAATAATCACGAACAACGACAAACAAGCGTATGCAATTGATGCGTATACAGGGATATATGCGCCGAAGGATAACAC
>Ga0082212_10006767_pt1 | contig 15313 bp, 8 predicted proteins | sample TergutNt197P3_FD_71548 | JGI IMG/M metagenome (GOLD analysis project Ga0082212, IMG submission 71548) | Neocapritermes taracua P3 segment gut microbial communities from Petit-Saut dam, French Guiana - Nt197 P3 | ecosystem: Host-associated > Arthropoda: Insects > Digestive system > Gut ...
GGCATTGCACGCGCCGCCGTTTTGCCGGACAAACCGACGGAGAATCCACTTCGGACAGGATTGAAAAATCCATCGAATACATCGCCAAAACACCGCAAGTGCGAGACGTCCTGCTTTCGGGCGGCGACGCCCTCTTAGTGAGCGATTCCCGTTTGGAATATATTATCCAACGTTTACGCGCCATTCCGCACGTCGAAATTATCCGTATCGGAACCCGCACGCCGGTAGTTTGTCCGCAACGCATCACCGACGATTTGGTGAATATGCTCAAAAAATATCACCCCATTTGGGTAAATACCCACTTCAACCATTCCAACGAAATCACGCCCGAAGCGACGGAAGCGTGCGCAAAAATGGCTAATGCCGGTATTCCGTTGGGCAACCAGTCGGTTTTGTTGCGCGGCGTCAATGATTGCGTTTCGGTGATGAAGAAGTTGGTACAGAACTTGGTGAAAATACGGGTACGACCTTATTATATCTATCAGTGCGACCTTTCGATGGGGTTGGAACATTTCCGGACGCCGGTGTCAAAAGGTATCGAAATCATCGAAAACCTGCGCGGACATACTTCCGGCTATGCCGTTCCTACCTTTGTGGTAGATGCACCCGGAGGCGGCGGAAAAACGCCTGTCATGCCCACCTATATCATCTCACAATCACCGAATAAAGTGGTTTTACGCAACTTTGAAGGCGTCATCACCACCTACTCCGAACCGGAAAACTACACCGACGACTGGAATTGCGAAGCGTGCCAAACCGTAAAAAAATCAAACGGCGTAGCCTCGCTACTGCGCGGAGATGAACTCTCCCTCGAACCGGCGAATTTGGAACGGAAGAAACGAATAAAAAAAATATGATTTAGTAATTTAAAGGAACATCCTAAAAATACTTTTTCACACACACGTCATTGCGGACTTGGATAGTGAGCGTAGCCGAACTATAACCCACAATCCACTGAATACAAAGCATTTAACAAAAAGATGCTGAAACAAGTTCAGTATGACGACGGTATTTTTAGGGGTTTTTCAATGTTATTTTACCCACAAAAAACGTTATAATATGACCTAAAAAAGACAAAACCGGTGATATTTGTCTTTTTTGTTTCTAACTCGTAGTTACCTAAAACTTCGGCGTCATCCCCAAATTATACATGATAAAAGCCCAGCGGTCGGTTACTTCTTCGATGATTTTGGCGGTAGGTTTTCCGGCGCCGTGTCCTGCGTTGGACTCGATACGGACTAAAACGGGATTTTTACCGGCGTCTTTTGCCTGCAACTCGGAGATAAATTTGAACGAGTGTGCAGGCACAACGCGGTCGTCGTGGTCGGCGGTAGTTACCAAAGTAGCGGGATAGGCAACGCCTTCTTTCACATTGTGCAACGGAGAGTAACCTTTCAGATACTCAAACATCTCCGGTGAATCTTCGCTGGTGCCGTAGTCCACTGCCCAGGCGCGTCCGATGGTAAAGTGTTGATAACGTAACATATCCAAAACGCCCACCTGCGGAATGGCAACCTTAAAGAGTTCGGGACGTTGCGTCATGCAGGCGCCCACCAGCAAGCCGCCGTTGGAACCGCCCAAGATTGCCAACTTGTCGGAGTTGGTATATTTATTGGCGATAAGCCATTCTGCCGCTGCGATAAAATCGTCGAACACATTTTGCTTTCTCATTTTTGTACCGGCTTCGTGCCATTCTTTACCATATTCGCCGCCGCCGCGCAGATTGACCACCACATAGATACCACCTTGTTCAATAAACGGAACGTTGGAGATACTGAACCCCGGCGTCATCGAGATGTTAAAACCGCCATAGCCGTAGAGCAACAACGGATTTTTACCGTCAAGTTTCATCCCTTTTTTATAGGTGATAAACATCGGTACCTGTGTGCCGTCTTTGCTGGCGAAAAAGACCTGTTCGGTGGTATAATTTTCGGGGGTGAAGTTGAAATCCAACTTGCGGAACACTTCGGAGACATTTGTTTCCACGTTATATTTGAAAATGGTGGTAGGATAAGTGTAAGAGGTGAAGGCGTAAAACGCTTCAGGACTGTCGTTTCTGCCCGAAAAACCGCCAACGGTTCCGATGGTCGGAAGTGCAACCTCGTGCAAAAAAGTTCCGTCGGCGTCAAATACCATAGTAACACTGTGCGCATCACGTAAATATTGGGCTACCAACTTCCCTCCGATAGGAATAACGCCCTGCAAAACATATTCCGACTCCGGAATTAATTCTGTCCAATATTCTTCGGCTGGTTGTTTGATATCAATGCTCAACAAACGATTTTTTGGCGCTTTATAATCGGTGTACAGAATAATTTTTCCGTTCACCACATCTGCAGAAAACTCATTATCAAAATTTTCGGAAATGGGAATAAACTCCGCTTTCGGGTTGTTTGCCTCTTTCACATAGAGCATATTGCCGTAAGTGCTTTCCGAGATGCTCAAAAACAGATATGTTTCCTCATCGTCGGCGTACATACTAAAATTCCAGTCCGGCTGGTTTTTATTTTCATACACCAACACATCTTCGGTTTGCGAAGTTCCCAATTTATGGAAATAAACTTTGTGAAACTGGTTTTTTCCGGAGAGCGCCGTGCCTTCTTTCGGTTTGTCGTAAGCGCTGTAGAAAAATCCGTCGCCCAACCACGAGGCGCCTGAAAACTTCACCCATTCTATATGGTCGGGCAGTTGTTCTTTGGTGGCAACGTCCATCACAAAAATCTCGTTCCAGTCCGAACCGGCGCGCGCAATCTGATACGCCAAATATTTCCCGTCGTTGGAAAGTGATGTTCCTGCTAACGCCACCGTGCCGTCTCCCGAAAGTGTGTTAGGATCTAACAACACCTCAGGCTCTCCGTCCAATCCGATATGCGTGTATAACACATATTGATTTTGCAGTCCGTCGTTTTTCTGAAAAAAGTAACGGTCGCCCTTGCGGCTTGGTGTTCCGTATTTCGGAAAATTCCACATCTCGGTCAAATGCTTGTTCAAAGCCGCCCGAAACGGGATTTTTTCCAGATAGGCATCGGTAACGGCATTTTCGGCTTCCACCCATGCCTTGACTTCGTCGGCGTTGTCATCTTCCAACCAACGATAAGGGTCGGCAACCTGAACGCCGAAATAATCGTCCGTTACATCTTGTTTTTGTGTTTTGGGATAGTCCCATTTTTCTTGACTAAATCCACTCATAATCAATCCTGATAAAGATAAAAGTAAAAAAAATCTCTTCATGGTATTAAAATTTAAATTTTTGCAAAGGTACATTTTTAATTAAAAGTTACGAATTAAAAATTTAAAAAATATTTCGATAGAAAATTTCACAAAATAATCAAGCAGATTGAATGTAAAAAATGGCATTACATATTTTTATCTATGGAAAAATATGAAAAATTTTGATTTTTCCATAGATAATTGTATTTTTGCAGCGAAAAAAATCGATAGCGATGAAGAGAAAAATTTATGATGATTTAGTAAGATGGAAAAACAAATCCGACAGAATGCCTTTGATAGTCAATGGCGCCCGTCAAGTAGGTAAAAGTTACATTTTACAAGAATTTGGCAAGCAGGAATTTGATAATTATATTATGGTTAATCTTGAAACCGATAAGGCTTTGGTTGAGAAATTTGAAGAAGAAATTACTGCTTTTCCCATTATTCAATATTTGGAATCGGCACATTCACAGCGAATTATTGCAGGAAAGACTTTGATTATTTTAGATGAGATTCAGGCATGTGAAAGGGCTTTGACATCGTTAAAATATTTTTGCGAACAAACGCCCCAATATCATATTATAGCGGCAGGTTCTTTGCTGGGCGTGGCTATCAATCGTAAAAAATACTCATTTCCCGTTGGAAAAGTAGATGAGATAGCGATGTTTCCAATGGATTTTGAAGAATTTTTATGGGCGTTAGATAAAGAAAATTTTGCTTACGCCATTCGGGAACATTACGAATCGAACGAGCCTTTGGATATACATTCGTCGGCAATAGAATTTTACAATAAATACCTGATTGTAGGTGGTATGCCTGCTGCTGTCAAAGAGTTTATTCGGACTAATAGTTTTGTAGCAATAGCAGATATTCAAAACAGGATTTTGAACGAATATATAGCCGATATGTCGAAATACGCTGAACCGGCTACTGCCATTAAAATACGCGCTTGCTACGAATCTATTCCTGCCCAGTTAGCAAAAGAAAATCACAAATTTCAATATAACGTAGTACAAAAAGGCGGTAGCATTACCATCTTTGGAGAATCAATAGAGTGGCTCAAATATGCAGGCGTTATTTTAAAATGTCAAAAAACAACACGCGGGACGATGCCAATTAAAGTTTATGTGGATTTGAGCGATTTTAAGATATATCTCTCTGACGTTGGAATGCTTACCATGCGATCAGGAATGGCAGCGCAGGCGATTCTCTCTCCTTTGGAAACCGACAATCCGTTTATCGGCGCTATTGCCGAAAATTATGTGGCTCAGGCTTTTGCAGCCAATCTTATCCCGTTGCTCTATTGGAAAAATGACAACACTGCTGAAATAGACTTCGTTGTTCAAAAAGGCGTTGATGTTATTCCCATTGAAGTGAAAAGCGGTATGCGGGTGCGGTCAAAAAGCATGGGTGTTTTTATGGAAAAATATAAATGCCCTTATGGTATTCGTGTCTCCAAGAAAAATTTCGGATTTGAAAATAATATTAAATCCGTACCTCTTTATGCGGCATTTTGCCTAAAATAAAAATATTTTCTGTACCACTTGCAAATACAAATAAAACGTTGTACCTTTGCACCCGATTTTTACCTCAGAGGCTTTGAAAAGTTTTATTGTTGATAATGAACGCCTTAGGGTTAACATAAAAGATTTATAGAAATGTTTGCTATTGTAGATATTGCAGGACAGCAATTTAAAGTAGAAAAAGGAAAGAGTTATTTTGTACACCGTTTGCCCAACGAAGTAGGCGCAAGTGTCTCTTTCGACAAAGTTTTATTATTGTATAACGAAAGCGATATTCGCGTTGGAACGCCTTTATTAAAAGGAATTACCGTTAATGCCGAAGTACTTGAACATCTGAAAGGTGATAAAGTTATCGTTTTTAAGAAAAAAAGGAGAAAAGGATACCGTGTAAAAAACGGTCATCGTCAATGTTTTACAAAAATTTTGGTAGAAGAAATCGTGCTTGGCGAAGCAACTCCGAAGAAAAAAACGGCAAAAAAAGTAGAGACGGATAATAATCCGTCTGTAACAGAAGAACCCGTAGTAGTTGAAGAAACTCCGGTTGTTGAAACAATAATCGAAACTCCGGTTGAAGAACCCGCAGTTGTAGAAAACGCAGAATAGTTTTAATCAGTTATTAACCTCAAAAAAATATAAGTTATGGCACACAAGAAAGGTGTTGGAAGTTCAAATAACGGACGCGAATCGCACAGTAAGCGGTTGGGCGTGAAGATTTTTGGCGGACAAACAGTAAAAGCCGGAAATATTATCGTTAGACAAAGAGGTACGGTTCATAATCCGGGACTCAACGTTGGCATAGGAAAAGATCATACGCTTTTTGCTTTGACCGACGGCATTGTCTCTTTCAGACGGAAAGCAGACAACAGGTCTTACGTGAACGTGATGATGTAAAACTGAAATTCATCATATTAATTTTTTTAAATTGGTAAAGGGCATCGGTAGCGATGCCCTTTTTTTAGCCTCCAAAGCCCCCTCGTTCCCCTCGAAATAGCCCCTCGTTCCCCCCGAAGGGGGGAGGCTTGGCAAACGCCGTGCTTTCCTCAACGACAACGACTAAGTAACTGCGTACAACCTCTCCCCCGCTGGCGGGAGATTGTCTCAAAAGTATTTTTGAACGCGGATAACACGGATAACGCGGATTTTATTTGTTTGATAATCAACAATATTTATCCCAAAATCCGCGTTAGAACTTTTTGTTTCAAAATGCCGGTTTGGAGATTATCCAAAAACCTTATTTCCACCTTATTGACCTCCCTCTGCCCTCTTAACAAAAAAGACTGCCTCGTTGAGACAGCCTTTTTCTTTGAAATATGAAAAAAATTACATTTTATTTTGTTACCATAACGCGTTTAGTAACGCTATTATTGTGTGCATCGTAAATTTTAAAGAAATAAATTCCGATGTGATAGGTAGAGACGTCGAAAGATTTAACTGTTTTTGTCTCTACTAATTGACCGATGGTGTTATAAATTTCAACTCTTGCGAAGTTTGCAGCAACGATGGTTACTGTTCCGGAAGTGGGGTTGGGATAGATAGAAACGTCATTATTAATCTCGTTGATATTTAGAACGTCTATTTCAACTTCAATGCCTTCTGTGAGCGCTTCGTCGCAATGTTCATACATGGCGCCTACGTGATAGATATATTTTCCGTTTTCTAATCCTTCGTCGCTGTATGTCAGTTCGGCGAGTAATTCTTCTCCGTTGAGTGGTGTTTCAAAATTTTCATCGCGGTAGATGTTATATCCTAAAAGTATTCCGTCTATTTCCGGCTCTTCCCAAGTGATGACGGCAGTAGTGAGTTCCGCTTTTCCTTCGGGGTTTGCCGGTGGTTCGCACAATTCCGGTTCGGGCGCTGATGTACATGTACATACCAAAACAACGGGATAATAAGCCACAATTCCTGTCTCTTCGAGTTCTACTTTTAACACAAATTCAACGTAATCAACATCGGATCTATTTGCTTGACATGCAAGGTTAAATATTACCGATTTTTCTTCATTAACGCTCATTGAAAATGGCAATTCTTGATTGTTACCGGAATTTTCAGCAGCAATATCTACCGGATAGTCGCCGCATGATAATTCAACAAGGATACCGTCGGCATTTACAACTCCGATATTTTTCAAATCGAAGGTAATGGTAGTTTCTCCAGCCATAACACCGTCAATCAGTCCTTCTATGGAGTGGTCAATGACTTTAATTTGAGGCAAGTCTTCTTCTACTACTACGCCCATTCCGGGGATGGTAACATTGTCGATCCATGCACAGTCCAAACCGCTTGACGTGTTCGGGTCTTTTGAATATTCAAACATATATGTGTGAACTCCGGCTTCTACCGGAAATGATTTCACAGCCCAACTGTTTGATGTTCCGGATAGTTGTTCTTTTTGAACGCCGTCCACATAAAATCTAAACCAGTCGTAATTATTTTCGGAAGAAACATTTCGTGCATAAGATACGTTGGAGGCATTCGGTGCAAAGGTTGTCATTTTTAATTGAGAAACGTTATTGTGTCCCAAATTGGTTTTTGAACGCGCACAGTAAGTTCCTTGATAGACATCGGAAGAGGTGATTTCCCAAGGATTGGAGTTGTGTTCCCACGGGAATTTTAAGAAATTACCGGTTTCAAAATCTTCCATAGCGCTTCCTATTATAATGTAAGAGGTTTCTTCGGAGGTATAGGTTCCTTTGAAGGCGTAAAAATGTACGGGAATGATAACACCATCTTCGAGGTCGTCTCCTACTTTTCCGTTGAAGGTAATGTGTTGGCTTTCACCGACATTAATTTGTTCGATTGTTTGTTCGTTTTCAAACAATTCTAATCCGGAGAAGAATGAAAATACGGTTGAAAATATATCGGCAATGTCGGCGTGTCCAACGTTGGCAACTTCAAAGTCAATATTTACTTCATCGCCGGGGGCAATGGCGCCGGTTCCGGTAACTCTGCTTATAGCAATATCGGTCAATTTCAATTTTGGCGCCAAAACGGTTATTTTTTTAGTTTGATTAAACTCATTATTATCGGAAACAATATCAATGGTGAATGTAATGGGTGTTCCGTCCGACAGATAATTTTTGATTTCTACGTTAAAAATTTCAGATAGTAGTTCGTCTTCGCCTGCCTCCAAACTTGCAAGGCTTGCAGTATGATTGATGAGAATTACATCTTCCGATTCGGTGGTAAGAGTAATTTCGATATCGGTAGCGGTTTCAACGCCGACGTTTGTGAGATTAACATCAAAAAAGACCGTAGCGCCACTGTAAGGCTCGTTTCCGGTAGATAATTCCATGTTTGCGGTAACGTAAGAGCCTTCTGCCGGAATAACGGTAACAACAGATTCGTATCTTTTGAAATTTTGTCCGGTAATTACCACGTTGATTTCTGTTTCGTCCGGTAACGATGAGGGGAGGGTTATGGTTTGCGTTGTGCCGGTGGCGGTGGCAACGTTAAGGATTTCGAGGTTTCCGTCAACGACTGCTGTGAGCGCTATCAAAGTTCCTTCGTTTGCCGAAATAAGGAAGTTCGGATTACCGGCAAACGTTACGTCGAGATGGTTGGCGGCGATTTCTTGCGGTACTTCGGTAAAAAGTCTCAAAAAGACGTCGGAGTGTGCGGTAAACATTTGATAGGTAATGATTTTATCTCCGGGGTTGTAGGGCCAGTTGCTTTGTGCCAAGAAATATTTTCCTGCCACGTTTCCAAAGGCGGGCATCCAGTTGCCGGAGTATTGCGAACCGTTGCCGGCATAACCGTAGTCGGGTAAAAATTGCGGGTCAAACAAATCATACATTCCCCATGCAAAAGCGTCATTTACAAAGGAATAGGAGACTTCTGTCGGTCCTAAAAAGCCTACGGCTCCGGCATTTTGTCCGTTGAAAGTATGACGATGAAAAACTTCTCCAAAGCAGGGAGAGTTACTATTAAATTTACCTGTTTCGCAGTTGATGGTAAAGAGGTAGGTCATTTTTCCTACATTGGTAAGTTGACTGATATGATTTGATTGGAATGCCGGTTCGCCCCATCCGTTTACAAAGCCGTGATCGCGATGCTGCAAAGCAAAAGCGCCGTTATTGATTGCTGCAACCACTTGCGCGGGCGTTCCTGTATTCCAGCCGCCCAAGTCCGACGGGTTTAATGGAATATATCCTGTGCCGGGAGTGGGTCCGAAATAGTTTACTACCATACTTGTATTTGGATTTGACGACCAACTGTTCCCCGGCGTACCCGAATAGATGCAATTTATTCTCACCGGCGTTTTTCCTTGATTACGCCAATATCCGCCAACTGCCTCCGAGCATATTTGAAACCAACGTTCTGTTTGCCAGCCCAACGCCGTAATCGGATTTTGATAGTAATCGGGATCCATACACGGTTGCGTTTCATATTCAAAGAATTTACTCACTAAAATCTCCATATCCGCTAATGTCTCGGCTGCCATTCTGCCCAAAACCATTTCGGGCAGTTTGTCGTTGCCTACTACGTCGGCATATTGATTGTCGGTAATGCAAGAGCCGCTGTATGGATGTGAAATGACTTCAGCGGGTATTCCGATGGTCATATTTGTGTGATGGTCGCCCATCAACAACACGCCAACGGGCGGAATATCCCAATTGTTATAAGCATCATGGAGGTATGTTTTTAATGCCGTTGTAGTGGTAACGTTCATCTCATCCAATCTCATTACTTTGGTGTAGATGCCTTGTTTTGTTCTAAAATCCAAAATTTGTTGTGCCAACGGTTCAAAATCTTCTCTGTTAGGAATAACAATCAAATATTCGCAGCCGGTTCCATCTTTGGCGCTTTTGCCTCCGTATTCCATTTTCGGAAGCATTTCATAATTGAGAAAAACATTGGCAAGGATAGGGTCAAACCACTGTGAACGGTATTTTGAGTCGCCATATTCTCTGGTTCCGCCGAGATATTCTATGTCGAGTTCGATGTTGTTTATCACCACCAACTCTTTCGTTACGGGGTTAAACTGAAACGGAGTGATGCCGATAATAACGGCGTCCACGCCTCTTACGCTGGTGATTTCGGAAACTTCGTAAATGTTTTGAGGATAAAATGCGTTGGAAGAATATACTTTCGCATTTTTTGTAAAATCCATAACCGGTTCTTCGGGGATTGCCTGAATCCGCAACGCCGGTGCAATATTCATATTTTCAACAAGTTCCGTTTCCATACTTTTGATGGAAACTTTAACTTCCGCTCCTTTTGGAATAGCCACAAACCTGCTTATGCGGGGTAGATTGGGCATTCCTTCGTCGTTGGGAAGGAAAATTCCGGATAAAACAATTTCGTGCATCACCTCTCCTTTTTGAGCCATGGAAGAGATTTCGTACGATTTCAACTCCAAATTAACGGAAATTCCATTGCCGTCGCGTAGATTGGAGTAGGTCATTTCCTGCGCAAAAAGCCCGGAAATAAATACCAAATTCATTGATAATAATACAATTATCGGAAAGATTTTTTTCATTGTGATTTGTATTTGTTTATAAAAATTTTAATTATTTTCGATTTATATTATACATATATGGCATCGGTCAAAATTTGTTGACGAAAAATGGGTTTGATATATTTTTCCCGACAAATATCCACAGGAATATTGAAAACAGATTGCATTTCTTTTCTTAAAAAGTCTTTTTTTGTGGTTAAGTCGGAGGTGTTTTCTTCAAATTCAATAAGTAAATCAATATCGCTATTATGAGTTTGCTCGTTACGGGCATACGACCCGAAAATACCCATTTTTTTCAACCGGTATTTTCTGCTGATGCTTTGTTTATTTGCCGATAAATAGTTTAATATTTGATTTTGAGTTACCATCGTTTGTCTTATCAATTGCAAAGTGCAAATGTACATTTTTTTTTAATAGGTGGTAAAAAAAATTACAGAGACGACCAAAAGGGCATCGTTTTTTTTAGGAGGTTCCGGCTTTCGCCGGAATGACGCATGGCTTTCGCCGGAATGACGGGGCTTTTGAGACACTTTCAACAAAAAAGACCGCCTCGTTGAGACAGCCTTTTTCTTTGAAATATGAAAAAAATTACATTTTATTTTGTTATCATAACGCGTTTTGTAACGCTATTATTGTGTGCATCGTAAATTTTAAAGAAATAAATCCCGATGTGATAGGTAGAGACGTCGAAAGATTTAACTGTTTTTGTCTCTACCAACTGACCTACGGTGTTGTAAATTTCAACTCTTGCGAAGTTTGCAGCAACGATGGTTACTGTTCCGGAAGTGGGGTTGGGATAGATAGAAACGTTGTTAGCAAGTTCGTTGATATTTAGAACGTCTATTTCAACTTCAATGCCTTCTGTGAGCGCTTCGTCGCAATGTTCATAAACAGCGCCTACGTGATAGATATATTTTCTGTTTTCTAATCCTTCGTCGCTGTATGTTAATTCGGCAAGTAATTCTTCTCCGTTGAGTGGTGTTTCAAAATTTTCATCGCGGTAGATGTTATATCCTAAAAGTATTCCGTCTATTTCCGGTTCTTCCCAAGTGATGACGGCGGTAGTGAGTTCTGCTTTTCCTTCGGGGTTTGCCGGTGGTTCGCACAATTCCGGTTCGTCGGGCATTCCACACATACACATTATAACAACGGGATAATAAGCCACAATTCCTGTCTCTTCAAGTTCTACTTTTAACACAAATTCAACGTAATCGGCGTCGGATCTATCTATTTCTTGACATGCAAGGTTAAATATTACAGGTTTTTCTTCATTAACGCTCATTGAAAATGGCAATTCTTGATTGTTACCGGAATTTTCAGCAGCAATATCTACCGGATAGTCGCCGCATGATAATTCAACAAGAATACCGTCGGCATTTACAACTCCGATATTTTTCAAATCAAAGGTAATGGTAGTTTCTCCAACCATAACACCGTCAATCAGTCCTTCTATGGAGTGGTCAATGACTTTAATTTGAGGCAAATCTTCTTCTACTACTACGCCCATTCCGGGGATGGTAACATTGTCGATCCATGCGCAGTCCAAACCTTGTGATACACTATAATCTTTCGAATATTCGAACAGGTATGTGTGAACGCCGGCTTCTACCGGAAATGATTTCATAGTCCAACTGTTTGATGTTCCCGACACTTGTTCTTTTTGAACGCCGTCCACATAAAATCTAAACCAGTCGTAATTATTTTCGGAAGAAACATTGCGTGCGTAAGATACGGTGGAGGCATTCGGTGCGAAGGTGGTCATTTTTAATTGAGAAATGTTATCGTCTCCCAAGTTCGTTTTAGAGCGCGCACAGTAAGTTCCTTGATAGACATTGGAAGATGTGATTTCCCACGGATTGGTGCCTTGTTCCCACGGGAATTTTAAGAAATTACCGGTTTCAAAATCTTCCATAGCGGTTCCTATTATAATGTAAGAGGTTTCTTCGGCGGTATAGGTTCCTTTGAAGGCGTAAAAATGTACGGGGATGATAACACCATCTTCGAGGTCGTCTCCTACTTTACCGTTGAAGGTAACGTGTTGGCTTTCACCGACATTAATTTGTTCGATTGCTTGTTCGTTTTCAAACAGTTCAAAACCGGAGAAGAATGAAAATGCGGTTGAAAATACATCGGCAATGTCGGCGTGTCCAACGTTGGCAACTTCAAAGTCAATATTTACTTCGTCGCCGGGGGCAATGGCGCCGGTTCCGGTAACTCTGCTTATAGCAATATCGGTCAATTTCAATTTTGGAGCCAAAACGATCACTTTTATATTTTTTTGAAACTCATTATTATCGGAAACAATGTTGATAGTGAATGTAATAGGCATTTCGTCCGGCAGATAATTTTTGATTTCTACGTTAAAAATTTCAGATAACAGTTCTTCTTCGCCTGCGTCCAAACTTGCAAGGCTTGCAGTATGATTGATGAGGATTACATCTTCCGACTCGGTGGTAAGAGTAATTTCAATACCGGTAGCGGTTTCTATACCCACGTTTTTGAGATTAACATCAAAAAAGACCGTAGCGCCACTGTAAGGCTCGTTTCCGGTAGATAATTCCATCGTTGCGGTAACATAAGAACCTGATTGTGCAATTGCCTGAACTTCTGTATTTATATAGGGGATGTATTGATTTCTTGTTACTACAATCATCACATCGCCGCCGGAATCGATAGGCGGGTCTAATGTAACCGTAGCAACGCCGTTTTCATCGGCTACTGCCGTTCCCCTCAATTCGCCGTCTTTGGAGATAGCCACGTAGGATCCGGGAGCAAGATTACTTACTTCATAAGTAGGAAGTCCTATGTAAAGTGGCAAAGGCGAAATATTATTTACATTATCCGGATTGCCTTGCGTGTTAAACGGCATCAAAGAGCCGTCGCCCAGCACATTGTAGGCTTCCCAGTAATAAATGGGTTGTGTATCCCCCACATACCCAGAAGTTTGAATGGCATAAGTTACATTCAAATTACCTGTCATAACCCAAGACGACAAACAGTTGAAATCCTCATCATGAAATGCTACGTCATAAACGCCCTCTTTTGTATTTTCTAAAGTGGGATATGCAGGTACATCTCCGTAGCCGGGAGGTCCAAATTGACCGGGATATGCGCCAACGGCAAAATGAAAGTCATCATGCCAATAAGTCAATGGACATGATCCGATATATCCTACGGCGCCTTTTTGTTGGGCGCGCATCATCGTTTCTCCAAAACATTCGCCATAACCAAAATCGGCTGCCAAACAGCAGTTACCCATGGCAATAAAATATTTACCTGTATTGGTCAAACCGTTTACAGTTGAAGCAGTGCATGAAGGGTCAGACCAGCCTGTTTCAGCGCCATGTGCGGTGTAATTGGCAAAGCCTACGTTATTCAAATGGTTATAACATCCGGTATAGGGAGAGGTTAAATAAGTATGAACGCCACCGTTAGCATAGCCATGTGCGGTATTATAATAATGAGTGGTGGCATAATTTATAGCAGGTTGTCCTGCTTTCGAATTCCAACTGGGATCAGCGCCGGCAATCAGTAATACATTATCCAAATAGGTTGGGTCTGCAAATTGATATTTTTCATAATAAAGGATTTTTTCAATTTGATTTGCCAACTGTTGCGTATTTTGCGCTGATAAACGGCTGTAGTACATTTCGGGGAAATAATCTCCGTCCACTGAACCGTAATACAGGTCGGAAGATCTGTTTGTTTGGCTTGACGTTCCGGGTTTACTTGCCGGGACTTGTTCCACATCGCCCACGATAACCACAAAAGTTGGGGCTGTTCCATTTTGAACGCCTTGATTATATTTTGTTTGGCATAGAGTTTTGATTGCTGTATAAGCCATTCCATCTACATATTCAATATCTACATAGAAACCTTTTTGGGTTTTCCATTCTAACCATGCCTGAAACATCGGTTCTGTTTGAAACATACTGTGAGCAAGCACAAGCATGTGAACGGGGGTATTGTATAAATCGGGATGGTCGCCAAATATGTCTTTGGCTGCTCCTCTGTTGAAAACAACATCGTAATTTTTTTCAAAGTACGGACTAAATGTTTTTACATATAAATCTTCGGTTTTTTGATAATTTCCGTTTTCAAAAATCACTTCCACTTCGATGTCGTTATACACCATAATTGTTTGATTTACAGGATTATAATGTACGGGATTAACGAACAACATTCCTAATCTAACGCCGCGCATCGTTCCTAACACTTCAACGGAAGCAATGGGGGCGCTGTTATACTTGGCAACGCTGTATGCCTGAGCATTATAAACAAAAGGCGCGTCCTCAAGTTTTTGATTTTTAGGCACATCGGGTTGTACGGGATAAATGGTATGAAGGTCATAGTCTCCCAAACTGTACTCGGTAACGGTGTAATTTTTCACCACTACTGTCGGCGTAGCATCTACCGGCACGGCGATAAATTTCTTAAAAACAGGCAATTGTGGCGTTCCTACCTCGCCTGCGGGCATTGTTCCGGCAATTGTCAAGGCAGAAAATGTGCCTCTTTCGGTGTTGGCAATGGTTGTACTTTCAATTTCGTTGAACGAAAATGTAGTTTCAAAACCGGAAAAATTGTCTTTCGACATACTGATACCTTTGTTGCTGTTTTGCAACATAATACTTTGAGCATTAACAGTTAACGCCAAAGCAATTACTCCTAAAAGAATGGATAACTTTTTCATCGTTTAATTATTTATTTTTTATATTTATATGAACATGATCATGCGTTACAGGATAGTACTGCTGTATGTTAAGGAAGATTTTTCTAACTGTTTGATTATCAAACAGTTGCGTATTAAATGTGTGGGGGGGTGGGGGGTAACTGCCTGATAATCAGACTGTTGCACGATTTGCAGTACACACAAAGAATGTAGTAGCATCTTTATTTTAGATGCAACATTTTCAGTGTATAAATCGCAAAGTTTTTTCATCTTTATCCTGATAATTTAATCGGCTGCAAATATACATTTTTTTTTAATACGTTTGCCTCTAACCCTCTCACATCATACACCGGAATCCCCAGTGTCTCTTTCATTTTCTGTTGCAGTTCGGCGGAATCGAAACGGCGTCCGCTGGGCGAAACGGGATTGACGCAGACGGCAATCAATTTGGTT
>Ga0082212_10006768_pt1 | contig 15311 bp, 12 predicted proteins | sample TergutNt197P3_FD_71548 | JGI IMG/M metagenome (GOLD analysis project Ga0082212, IMG submission 71548) | Neocapritermes taracua P3 segment gut microbial communities from Petit-Saut dam, French Guiana - Nt197 P3 | ecosystem: Host-associated > Arthropoda: Insects > Digestive system > Gut ...
AAGGTTAAACCCCGGGAACGTGCATTTAAACAATTTAAAAGCCCCGTCCTCAATGTGTTAATTTCCCGCAGATAAACATACATATACAATACATACAGACACACAGACGGGGTTTATTGAAATGATTCAACCTAAGTTCCTTCTTATCGATATTAACATCGGCTTTTATTCAGTGAAGGTATAAAATAAGAAGACAATAACATTGACTCGTTTAAGCGTTTGAAGCTTACAGCAATACGGGATTGTATATATAAACAATACTCCGCAAGTTATAATAGATAAAATAATTAAACCACTAAAACTTATACATAAAGCATAAAACTGCACTCTACCTTCACTTACGATATTAAAAGACTTACCAATTATTTCTTTAATACCCAAATCCTTATTTTGAAGATATACCAAAGGTAAAACAAAATAAACAGGAATAAATAATATAAAGATTATAAAGTTAATTATAATGCCTATTAATGGTATTAAAGATATTGTGTAAGTACTTAAAGCATATATTAACATAACTAGGAAGTATAGTTTCATGTATTTTTTTTCTTTTATTAAACTAAAAACATCTTTAATTTCAATGGTTTTATCTAAAGTACTATTTAAAATCATATTTACATAACCTAGGTTTAGCGTTGATAATAAAGTCATAAGCAAAACAATCAATATATAATTAATTACCGTATAATTATAACCCAGTAATCCTGGAATGAAGTATATTAAACCAATTAAAAGATTAATAATTATTACTATTAGTAATGATATTATTAAAGCTTTTTTAGGTTTTGTTTTTGCTTCATTTTTAATTACTTTTCTAATAGTGCCTTTTGTATATTCATTCATATTTCCATCACACTTATATTTTAACATTTTAACCATAAATAAATCAAGAAAAGTTACGACTTATCGTAACTTATTAAATATAATTCTCACTCTTTTTGATACCGACTAATATTTAAAACAATACCAATACCTATTAAAGTTATCAACAAACTACTCCCTCCATAGCTTAAAAATGGTAAAGTAACACCCTTCACGTTGCGAATGTAACTCCGATTTGTGCGTAACAATAAATTGTAACTCCGATTTGGATAAATAATATAACACTATGCTTTTAGTGCTTTGAATGCCAAATGGACATATATTTTTTCCCCTCATCTACTTCTATTTTTTTAATAAGATTTTGGATATCATAGTTTGTGGGTTCTTTTAAAGACATATAATCTTCAACATTATAAACAGGAACTATTATACTTACTTTAGACATTTTATTTTCCTCTTTTCAAATTCGATACTCTAGTAAACATCTTTTGATAATAATTGTTTCAATTCTTCTTTACTTTTAATTTCGCTAGTACCCCAAAATTCTTCATAAATATCTAATTGTTCTTTGGTAATTGTTGGCACTACCTTGTTAAATGCTTTTCGAATCCTTTTTTCAGATTCAAGATAAGTTTTTAATCTGTCCTCATAAAACTCAGAAGCAGCATTTTCTCCGCTTATATTAATTTCTTGATCATACATATAATGAGGTTTATTTAAATATAAACAATACCCAATATGAGTACTAATACTATTTGACATTGTATAATCTGCTAAACTAATAATGTATTTCAATCTATTTAAATAATTTTCATCATACTTATGTCCTGGAGTTACTATCTTAAATCCTTCTTCCAAATATAGTTTTTCCATTTCTCTTTGAATATCATAATAATAAAGAGCAACTATAACTGTATCAATTTTCAAATTTCTTTTTAATTTATTTATTTCTTTAATAAAATCTTTAATATCGTACTCATGGTTTACACCAACAATAGATTTCGCTCCAAATACTACTAATATTTTCCCGAGTTCTTTTCGGTCTTTTTCTAACTTTTTATCCCCAAAAATGTTTTTTGCATAATGAATATAAGGCCCCACAGTTAATACTTCTTTATCATAGTTAGAATTAATAGTTTCTGCTCTTTTTTTGCTAAAAGAAATAATGTTTTTTGCACCAGCAACAATATCTAATGAATATACTGAATTTGAAAAATTAACTCCATGTTCTATATAACTATCTATCAAGTCTTTAAAATTCGAGTAATCTCTAAAACATTTAGCAGTCCCATATAAGTTATTATCTTTGAATAATTCTTTATAGCTTTCTGGCATTTCGGCTGCTAGCTTTTGATACTCAAAAATATCTAAATTCTCTCTATGTGTTATTTCTTTTTTATACTTATTTCTATTTTTTTGTCTTACTATCCAACCAATATATTTTCTAAATCTCGATTTTAAAGATATTTCATCTCGGTGATTTAAAAAAGTTAAAGTACATAGAACAAAGGTTGGGCAATAAAATATTATTAGCGATGGTTGAAAAAATATATATCCAGTAGTAAAAGATAATAATATAAACATCCCAATACTAACAAGCAAATAATAATTCATTTCAAATTTAAAAAGCAATCCTTTTGCAATCACTATAAATGTTTTATATACATTATAAATCAAGAAACAAAGCAATATAAAGAAAGTTAAAATAAATGCCATAATACCGAAATTAAATACAACTGCTAATAAATCGTTTTCTAAATATAAGTTGTTAGGTTGATTAGAATATCCTGTCCCGAATAACTTCATATTAATTGAAGATAAAAAGAATAGTGTACCATTATATATTATTTGATTAGTTCTATTATCAGCTCCAGATAAATTTAATCTAGCAGTCATATCTTTTAACGTATTTACTGAAGAAAACATATTATTCAAATAATCTTTTTTTCTTTTGGAAAAAATTTCATCATCAGTATCAGCTTCTTTTTTTAATGTATCTTCTATTCTATCACTAGTTTCTTCTGTTTTCATGCTTGTTTTCCCTTGAGTTGTTTTTATATCATTACTCAACACCATGTTGTTTTTATATGTTAAAGTTTTATCAAATGTTAGAATAAAACCCGAAAATAAAACTATTACAATAATTAAATTAAGATAATTTTTCTTTTCTTTTTTAAAAACTAATTTTATTATTTCGAAAACAAAAATACTAAAAACAATTGCTAAAACTCCATAAGTACCAGATTTAGCACCTATAAAGTAATAACAAGGAATGGAAATTATTAGGAATGAAAGTAATGCCCACTTCTTATTTTTTCCAGAATATAGATACCATACTAGAGGAAGACTTAGATTTGCAATATGATTTATGAGATGTGAAGGATTTAACCATCCTTGATATCCGAACTTTAACATTGAAGAATAACTCGGATGAGAAGTTTGGGTTATTATAGAAATAATGAACAATAAATAATAAATTGTAGCTGATAACACTAATGCCTTTATAACTTGGCTTTTTGCCAAGTTAATATCATAATGATTAGATAAAACAATCCAAAAATTGTTAATTACCAAAAAAACATAGATAATTTGAATAGATTTACCTATCTCGTTTACTAAATTACTATGAGAAATAGGAAAATAAAAACCTTGATTAAAATAAATATGAATAATAGTATAAATGCCAATGGCAATCATGGATAAAACATAAGGTTTCCATTTCTTCTTACTCACAAAAAGATTAACTAATAATAGTATATATATAATTCCCATTAACAAGGGTTTAAAATAGGTACTAATAGAAACATTAAATCCACTGATATTTCTCATATAATAAGTAATCGAGTCTAATAAAGGAGAAATGCAAATAAATATACATAAAATCATTAAAATATTATTTTTTATAAACTTCACTAAATATCACCTTTTTTGAAAATCATTCTTTTTACTACAGAAATTATATCACATTTTATAAAGAATATTGTTAAATATATTGTTCTGATTAAAACAACTATAATTATATTTGAGATATATGAAGTTAATAAGAATATTGATAATCCTACAGCAAGAGCAATTAATTCTTTTTTTATAACTCTTATCTGGAACACTTCACCTTTTAAAATATATTTAGAATTTATATAATGTAATATAAATAGCACAATATATGAAATTAAAGTCGTGTAAGCCGCAGCTATGTACCCGAATTTTGGAACAAAAATATAATTTAGTACAATATTTAAAGCTGCTGCTATGACAGTATTTATAGTAATATTAATTGTTTTTTTACAATATATAGCATAATTAATATAAATTTGGTAAAGAAAGACAAAAAAGAATCCTAAACAAAGTACTGGAATAATACTCAATGCTTCATAAAAATTGGATGATATTAATAATTTAACAAGGTTACTTGAATAAAATGTAATTCCTAACATACCGAAAACAATAATTTGTGTATATCTTTTTAATATATTTTGTAAAGGTTTATAATCTCCATTATTATAATAAAATAATGGGGCCCACGCATAATTAATTGAAGTAATCAATAACAAAACCACTTCTGCTATCTTAGTTGATAGAGAATACATTCCGGTATCTGTCATATTTCCATATTGGTTTATAACAATCTTACTAAAATATATAAGAATATTACTTGATAATAAATGAGGAATCATGGGCATAGAAAAAAGTAAGGCTTTTTTTATTGACGATTTATCAGCTTTTACTTTTAATAATTTTTTAGATTTATTAAAAATATATAAAAGATAAATAATATTAACAGCTATAATAATTATAATACGTAAATATCCATTATTCGAAAATTGTAGAACCTTTATTAAAATAAGTGATAAAACAGTATTCGCTAATAAAGGAATTATTCGAAAAAACATATAGCTCTTTGCTTTTTGTGATGCAATCAAATAATTGCTATAATATCCAAGAAAAATACTTACGATTGACTCTATTATTATTAAATAAAGTAACAAAACTTCAATATTGAAAAACCCTGCAATCGATTTGCTGAATAGTAATAAAACCGGAACAATAATAGCATTAATTCCCAAAGTAAATATACAGACGGTTTTTATAAAAGAACTAAAATTCAAATTTTTATCATAATAAAATCTAGATATTGTTGAACCTAAAGCAAGTGAAAGTATGACTATTAACATGGTGATTGTAGAAGAAAAAAAATTGACTATTCCAAATTCTTCCACAGTTAATACATGCGTAAATACTATAATTGAAAAAAAAGAGATTATTAAAATGGCAAGACTCGTAAGAGTATAATAAAAAGTGTTTTTTAAAAGTTGATTTTCATTCACATTATCTGTCATTTGTTTTCTCCAAAGTATTTTTTATAAATTTTTCCATTTCATAGTAAGTTGCTTGCATTTTTTTATAAGCCAAAGAAAAACTTTCTAAATCATTATTAAAACATATTTTAATCCAAGCATCTAGTTCTTCAAGTAAAAATTCATTGTCATAATACTTTTTAAACCTTAATACTTTCCTTTTAATTTTAGATAAAAAATCATTAAATATATAATAATTTTTCCCAGTTTTATATGGATTGTAAGCATATATATGTGCCATTCCCAAAACTTCGTTAACACCAGCACCTCTTCCATCTTCTTCAATTAAAATGGATAAATTGCGTTCACTTAAATTATATATATGTGCGTGAACTCTATAGCCAATATGCAAATCAGCATCATTATAACATTCAAAACCCTTTGAACTACTTGAAATATCAATATATTCAATATCATTATTAGCTAAATACTCTTCACATTTCATATATTCTTTTTCAGCACCATTTCCTTCTGAACGTCTATGAAACACAAATATTATTTGAGCATTATTAAATTTCGCCTTCAAGTACTCAATTAATTTAGGTATTTGTTTTAAATTTTTAATGTTAGCTGGATCGGATATATAAATTTTATTAATATCTTTTATTTTTAACTTCTTTGGAGTTACAATATCTATCTTTTTTAAATTGTACCAAGCTGGACATCCAGTTAATTTAAAATTGAATAACCCATTATTATTTAAAATACGACATGAAAAATAATCTCGACAACTTAAAAATCCGGCATCAGTTTCCATTCGTTTTAAAAACTTTAATGTCTTATCAGTAAATTTGTAATAATTGTATACATAGTCCGATTTTGTATTTTCTCCATACCAACCAACTCCTATAGGAATTATTTTGGTTGTGATTTTAGATAAATCATCTACTAAAGGTATAATATTTGGATATATGTATGTCATATATGCTGGCCCACCAGCAACTATTAAAGCATCCAATTTATTTATTTCTTCAACTTGATTGTCTAAAGCTTTATTACGTAAATATTCCACAATTTCACAGTCAGGGAATATTTTTAAAAGTAAAGCCTTTGTTCTTTCGACTATTAAAAAATCTCCAGCATTTATATATGCTCCTGATAATAACCCAAATTTCATGCTTTTCTTCACCCCGTCTCTTAATACTATTTTTTATTCATTATTCTATCATTTCAAAAGTTATGGTTACATCTTCTGCTATATCAATCGTCGCTTTTTTGCCAAGTATATTTTCTATTTCCGATGGTGAAATACCAGTACCAGGTCTTTTAAATGTTAGCATTTTTTTAGTGATAATTTCTCCCTTTTTGATATCAACAGCAGAAACCAGAGACCTTCGTGCATTTTTTCTAGCAGTTCTTTCACTATCCAGACATTTTAAACTATAATCCCCTCTGGTTTTGTCAATAAAAATTATTCCATCTAGAATCTTAACAGCATCTGATGGGTCCATACCATGATAATGATCATTTCCTTTTAGCGTTTTATCAAGCGTGTAATGTTTTTCTATAACAACCGCACCTAAATTATAAGCAGTTTTTATCACATCATATTTCCCGTCTGGTTTAGTATGATCTGAATAACCGATTAACAAATTAGGATATTTGTTTTTCAAACTAACAATTTTATTTAAATTTGTATGTTCATAAGGTGTTGGATACTCTAAAACGCAATGTAACAACACAATTGGTTGATTATTATGTTTTTTTATAGTATTTATTGCCGTTTCTATTTCATCTTCATCTGAAGCCCCAATTGATATTAAAATTGGTTTATTCTTTTTTGCTTGATGTTCAATAAAAGGAAGGTTTGTTAAATCTGATGAAGATATTTTGTATACATTCATTAAATCGTTCAAATAATCTGCTGATTCAAAATCAAATGGAGTTGATAAAAACTCAATACCAATTTCATCACAATATCTTTTTATTTCGCCATATTCTTTTTCTCCAAATGAATCGAACTTTTCAAATAGTTCTCTTTGAGATCGAGTCGGTTCTTCAGTTATATCCCAATAATACGGAGATTCTTTTGCTGCTAAAGTATTAGCTTTATATGACTGAAATTTAACAGCGTGAATCCCAGCCTCTTTCGCTTCTTTTACCATTAATTTTGCTGCTTCCATTTCAGAAATATTCTCTTTTTTTGCAATATCGTAATAATTTACGCCGATTTCGGCAATTAAAACAAATTCATTATTTAATGCTTTTTTTATAATTATACTTTCCATTTATTTCACTTCTTTCAATATTAATTCTATCTCGTTTTTTATTCCATTTTTTAAATCTTTTGATAACATTAATTCTTTCATTTTTTTTCTTATCTCTGGTGTGGCTATAAGCCAATCTAATGTATTATTAATGGTTTGGTCATCAACAGTTGATCCTAACCCTAAATTTATAAAACCATTGCCCATTTCAGCAAATGTATGTTTTTGTTCTCTTTCATTTTGAGCTATTACTATTGCCGGCGTTCCCATAGATGCTAGTTCATATACTGTTCTACCCTGCGAAGTTATAGCTAAATCTGCTTCTTTCATGTATTTACTTATATAATTGACATGTCTTAAAACTTCGATATTTTCTTTTGAAGTGATTTGTTCTTCCTTGTTATAGCCCATTCCTAAAATAAAAGTAAATTTAATGTTTGAGTATTTTTCATTTTGGGCTATTTCATTAATACGTTTTGTTAAATCTAAAGGATCAGTTCCACCAAACAACACTAAAATATTTTCTAATTTAGGATTAAACTCTTTTGGCTTAGTAATTAAAAATTCGTCTCTTAATGCTATATAGTTCCCGCCAGCATAAATGTTGTTACCAGGGTTATCTTCATATAAATCATTGATTACAATATCAGCTACTTCTATACCTGTTCCCTCATCTTCGATAGTTACAACTTTTTTAACATATTGTTTTAACTTCTTTATATATTCTTTAGTTGTATCAAGGCAATCGTTTACAACGATATCTACATGGTTATTTTTTAAGTATTCTACAAAATCTTTATCATCTTTTATTGTTATATAGGGTAGAAAGCTGTTTTTAACTTTTTCAATTCCTAGTTGATGTTTTTCATTCAATACGAATAATGCATCATGTTCTATCAATTTATAGGCTAATGTCAAGCAATGGTAAACATGGCCAGTTCCTATTTCGCTATAAGCATCACATCTTAATATTATTTTTTTACGGTTTAATTTTTTTTCGCAAATTATCCAATCATTATTATCATCAATATCTACAGCTAATTCTTCAGGCATTTCGAAAACTCCAATGTTTTTTCCAAAACGACTATTTTCCTTTACAACTTCTCTCTTAGAAATAAAGAATGCTCCAGTTTCTAAATAATTTGGTGGCAATTGTTGTCTTGAAAGTCTTTCTTTATATAAAGGTACTATTTTACCTTGTTCATCTTTTCCCCAAGATAAATGCGGTTTATTAACAACGCATATTAAAGTATCATAATTATTTTTAATAAAATCTTCTATTGCAGCATCTAAAACATCTACTGTTAATAATGGTGATGTCGCTTGTAAAGTAACAACTATATCATATATACCATATTTCTTTTCAGCTTCATTTACAGCGCTATAAACAACAGGGTCTAATGTTATATGACCTTCAGCCATCTCTGGAGTTTCATTTATTATTTCTGCACCACAGTTTTCTGCTACATACTTTATTTCTGCGTCATCAGTTATAACCACTAAATCAGTAATATATTTACTCTGCTGACCATTTGATATAGCATAATAAATCAGCGGTTTATCAGCTAATAAACGAACATTTTTTCTAGGTATCCCTCTAGAACCACCACGTGCTGGAATTACAGCTAATACTTTCAAATTTTATCACCTATTCTTGAGTTTTAAACATGATATCATTTTAACATGTTTTTGTTCAAAAATGTTAAAAATCAAATTCATTTAACTATGTTTATTATACCACATTTTCACTCTTTTTGATACCGACTAATGTTTAAAACAATACCAATTCCAATTAAAGTTATCAACAAACTACTCCCTCCATAGCTTAAAAATGGTAAAGTAACACCTGTAACAGGGATTAAACCAACGACTACCATTAAATTTAATAAAGCTTGAAAACCTAACTGAAAGATAATTCCAAAAGCTAAATATTTACCAAATAAATCTTCACATTTTAAAGCTATTTTAATCGCTACAGCAATAATAGTAATAAATAAAGAAGATACTATTAGAACGCCCAAAAACCCAAACTCTTCACTAATAATGGAAAATATAAAATCTGTTTGTGGTTCTGGTAAATAAAAATGTTTTTGCCTAGAACCGCCTATTCCAAAGCCGAATAATCCGCCCGGACCTATCGCATATAAAGACTGAATTATTTGAAAACCAGCTCCTAAAGGGTCTTCCCAAGGATTTAAAAACGATAATATCCGCTTCAGCCGGTAAGGAGCCGCCACTATTAAAGCAACTATTCCTCCTACGCCTATTAATAAAGCCTTTAAGAAAAACTTTAAATTAACGCCTCCGACAAAAAGTAAACCAATAACGCCCATGACCATAATCACACCTGTACCAAAGTCTGGTTGCAGCATAATCAATCCAAACACTAATAATGTCAGAGCTAATATCGGAATAACACCTTTTTTAATATTGTTCATATCCTTACGATTATTATAAAGATACTTACTTGTAAAAATAACCATCGCTAATTTCATAAACTCACTAGGCTGAATACCAAAAGACCCTACCCCAAACCAACTCTTACTACCATTTCTTTCCGTTCCAAAAAATAATACTAAAATAAGTAAAATAAAACAGACTAAAAATATCTTATTGGAATATTTAAAATACTTCTTATAATCTATCTTACTAATATAAAACATTAAAACAATCCCGACTATTAAAAAAATGCCTTGATTTTTAACAAATTTAAACGGATCGTCAAATTTATATTCTGCCCATATATAAGAAGAGGAATAAATCATTAATAACCCAAATAATGATAAAATAATAACACTGATTACTAAAGTATAATTAACCTTCATAAAAGCACTCCCCACATTAAAGCAAGTACGCTTGCGAAAAGGCCAATTAACCAAAATAATCTAACAATGTTTTTTTCTTTCATGCCTTTCTTTTCAAAAGTATGGTGAATAGGCGTCATTAGGAAAAATCTTTTTTTTGTGAATTTATAATAAATAATTTGAATAATACAACTTAAAGTTTCAACTACAAAAACAATACCAATTAAAACAAGTAACACTTCATGCCTTGTCATTATCGCATATGCGCCTATTGTAGCACCTAAAGCTAAAGAACCAGTATCACCCATAAATACTTTGGCGGGATGTTTATTAAACAATAAAAACCCTAAAATAGCTCCGGACAAAACAAAAGCTAGAATGACAATATCCTCATAACCTGCGAGCCAACCTGTGTGCCAAGATATTATCCCAAAAGTAATAAAGCATATAGCTGAAAGTCCAGCCGCTAAACCATCTAACCCATCAGTTAAATTAACCGCATTACTACATGCCACTAAAACAAATAAAATGAAAATCCCATAAAACCATCCAATACTTAATTTAAAATTTAATGAATGAATCCAAAGTAATGGTTCATTGCCACCTTTCATAAATAAATAGAAAAAAAATGTCGCAACAATCATTTGTAATAAAAACTTCGTCGTAACGGTGAACCCTTTATTGTTTTTTTGTTTTACGATTAAATAGTCGTCAATAAAACCAATTATCGTATAACTAATTAATGTAAATAAAATAATTAATAATGTATAACTAAAATGGATTTTAGAAAACATAATTAAAAGTAAAGTAATTATAATAGTAGGAACAATAAAAATTAATCCCCCCATCGTTGGAGTTCCTTGTTTACTTTTATGGGTTTTTCTTAAATAAATACTTATGCTTTGACCGGCCATTTTCTTCAAAAAAGGGATTAAAACCATAGCAAATACAGCTGAAAATATAAAACCAATAAGCATCGCAATTAACGATTTTGTAAGCATTTAACCCCTCCTAACTTGTAAATAGTCTAACTGTTTCTCCTTCATAAATCTTTGTTCCTTCTTCTGGTGATTGATATATTACCTTATCACCTTTGCCTTCAAAGATAACATTTAAACCTTTTAATGATTTTTTGGCTTCGGCTCTTGTTTGACCTACTACATTCACCACTGTTATATGTTTTTTATCGTAATACAAATATTCTTTATCCATGCCACCTTCTGGTTTTTTGATATCTAATATTTTAATGGCATCATTAAGTATGGCTTTGGCAACAGGCCCGGCAATAACCCCTCCATATTGATTAACTCCTTTAGGATTATCAATCGCTACATAGACTACTATTTGTGGGTTATCAGCTGGTAAAAATCCAATAAAAGATAAGACATAATTGTTTACTAAATATCTACCATCTTTTACTTTTTGGGCTGTTCCTGTTTTACCACCTACCCTATATCCATCAATATAAGCCGTTCTTCCTGTACCATTAGCCACGACACTTTCTAAGGCATACCTTACTTGTTTGCTTGTTTCTTCACTGATTACTTTACCTAGTTCTTTTTTTGTGTTTTGTTTAATAACAGTATTGGTTTCTGGTTCATTTATACTTTTTACTATATAAGGTTGATACAAAGTTCCGCCATTAATAGCTGCACTTACGGCAGTTACTTGCTGAAGCGGAGTAACTGATACCCCTTGACCAAAAGCGGTAGTAGCTAGTTCAACTGGACCTATTTGGTTCATTCTAAATAAAATACCACTACTTTCCCCGTTTAAATCAATACCTGTTTTTTTACCAAAACCAAAGTTTTTAATATACTCGAACAATTTTTCTTTACCTAGTTTTTGGCCTAATACAACAAAACCGGGATTACAAGAGTTTTCGACCACTTCTAAGAAAGTTTGATGGCCATGCCCTCCATGTTTCCAGCAATGTAAAGTGGCATTTTCAACTCTAATTCGTCCACTATCGTGATATGTATCTTTGAGCAAATCGACTTTCTTTTCTTCTAAAGCAGCAGCTAAGGTGATTATTTTGAATGTACTTCCCGGTTCATATGTCGCCCAAATTGGTAAGTTTCTATTTATTTGTTCAACGGTATATTTTTGATAGTTATTAGGTGAAAAGTTTGGTCTAGCTGATATGGCTAATATTTCACCAGTATTAGGGTCCATGGCTAAAGCTATTGCTTGGTCTGGTTTATATTTAGTTACGGCATTATCTAACTCTCTTTCGATAGACGCTTGCAGCTCTTTATTAATGGTTAATGTTAAGTTCATGCCGTTTTGCGGTTTTTGATAAATCTCTGACAATTGTAATTTATTTCCTTTGGCATCACTAAAATACTTAATTGCGCCATCTTTACCAGTTAAGTTATTATCATACATCAATTCCAATCCACTTAATCCCTGATTATCAATTCCTACGTAACCTAAGGTATGGGACATATAAGTATCAAAAGGATAATAACGTTTAGACTCTTTTACTAGGTAGACACCATCTAATTTTAAGTCTTTTATTTTATCTGCTGTTTCATACGATAATCTTCTTCCTTCAGGATGTACTCTTTCAATGGAAGTTCTTTTTGATACGTGTTTATACATATCTTCATAACTGACGTTTAATATTTCAGCTAGTTTTTTTGTGGTTTCCTTTTTATCTTTTATTTGATTAGGAATAACAACTAAAGAGGTAGTTGTTATATTATCTGCGAGTATTTGCCCTGTTCGGTCATAAATAATACCTCTATCAGCTTTTACAGGTAAGTTTCTACTCCATAAGTTAGAGGCAAATTTATTAAGTTTTTTATAATCAATTACTTGGATATAGAAAACTTTACCAATAATAATGGCAAATAAAACAATAATTCCTACTAATACTATTTTAATTCTTTTATGAATATTTTTAAAAAACACTAGTCCATCACCAATTAAGTATATGAAGTAAGGTGGACATTCTTGACAACCTTAATAATTAATTTGTTACGCTGATGTAGTGGTATATATTAAGTCCTCTTCCGCAAGAGAAGATTGTAAGACAGCAATTATAGCTAAAGCGGCTACGGCAACACCAAATATTGAAGCATATAGATTTAAATACCCTGAACCAATGTCATTTAAAGATGCATCTCTTTCTCTTAAGGCTTTAAGGGCAATGTTGCAGTAATAGACCGCCGCAATGGCCGCAATTAAAAGAGCAATTCTAAGAATAACTGCGACAGCTCTTACTTCTTCTACACTCCAAAAAGGACGGTTACCAGTTAGTTTTAGGCGCTCGTTATAACTTATGGCGACTGTAAGACCAACTGCCCCGATAATAATAAGAGCTATTATTATTCTAGCATTAACTAAAGTTAAATCTGGTTCTCTATATATCTCATTTGCTTCCATAATTAATTTTATGAAAAGGAAATGAAAAAAGGACATTACTGTCCTTAATATTGTTCATAAGAAATTATTACTTGTGGTATTGTAATAAGTACTCTGTCTGATGGTATAGTGAGAATTGAACTGGGATATTCAATATTGATTACCATTGTTTGCTCTGTGGCAGTACCACTTTTTTTAAATAATGTATCACCAATGGCAACAGAAGCTCCACTATATGTATTGTTTGTTAAAGTATATATTAAATTGTTACACACCATCGATTCATCGGCTGCTTTGTCAGTTGGATTTGAAGCCAATCCCGTGCATGTCGGGCTATTTTTACTAATGGCTGAAATCACTGCATCTAATGACCCATTATTTTCCACATTAAATGTATATCTAACCGCATCTCCTGGTTTTGTTAAAACTACTGAGTAATTAGCAATTGTAGTAGCTGTTATTGATGGTATTGTCCCTGTTCCATTACCACTTTCTGATTTTTGCAAGCTTGAGGTATTAAATTTTACATCCCATGAACCAGGATTAAATTCTGCTTCTCCATTAATATATAAATCTTGGCTCATTGAAGCAAAAACTATCGCTACACAAATTAATGACACTAATAAAGATGCCACTGCTAGTGCGACAGTTTTTCTATTCTTATTCATAACATCCACTCCCTATAATATTTTTAATTATTTTTATCTAGTAATTGCTTTAACAAAACTGTTGGATACCCAATATATCTTAATTTATTTTCGGTTTTTCCTAAAACGTTTTTTTCTTCAGTAATAAAATTATCTAATCCGTCATTGGCATCCCCTTTAGTATAAAAATGATAACTATTATTTACTATTTTAATATTTACAATTCTATGTACTAAAATTTTATTATCACGTTTGAACACTAGTATTTCTCCACTTTTTAGTTTTTTTATTTCCTCTTTATTTAATTTTTGGACAATTATTACATCACCCATATTAATATTAGGTTTCATACTATTGGATCCAATAGTTAAAGAATAATACTTAAACCATCCGGAATTTAGACTGACCATTGTCGCAATAAATAAAATTATTAAAGTTACTACCGCTTTGTTAAATTTAGGATTATAATTTTTCACGGTTTCACGGCTTTTTGTAAGTTTATATGTAATGAAAATAAGTATAGCTGGAAGAATTATTTTAAAACTACTTTCAACATAATTACCTAAACTTGGGAATAGCGGCATGAAATACATTGGCAATTCCATTATAAAACGATATATAATGCTTGGAATATATCCTCCCTTATAAACTAGATAGGTTAAAAATATATTTTTGGCGATGGAAGGTAATAAATAAACAAATACAAATTTAAGCATTAAATAGCCGTCTGCAAAGTCAAAGCTTTTAATAATTAAATTAATATCCATTAAAACCAATATTATAACTGTTAAAATCAATATTGATCGGTTTCTACTACCTTTTTTTACTAAGTTATATCTAATTAATTCTTCTAAAACTATAATGAGAATAATTGGAATCATGTTTTTTAAAATTGCAATTAAAGAAAGATTATAACTGTTCTTTAAAAATCCTATAAATAAACCCGTCGCATAGGTTATTACATGATAAAAAAGACAAGTAATTATTATCATAATAATTATATCTTTTTTATAAATTTGCCCATCTTTCTCAAAACCAATAATAAATATTAATCCTAAAAAAACGACAAGCAAAAAAGGGATGTAAGAATAAATGTTTAACACATTA
>Ga0082212_10006769_pt1 | contig 15311 bp, 9 predicted proteins | sample TergutNt197P3_FD_71548 | JGI IMG/M metagenome (GOLD analysis project Ga0082212, IMG submission 71548) | Neocapritermes taracua P3 segment gut microbial communities from Petit-Saut dam, French Guiana - Nt197 P3 | ecosystem: Host-associated > Arthropoda: Insects > Digestive system > Gut ...
TCAAGCGGGGTGATCTGTTTTGGCAACTCGTTGCCCAGTGGGCGGCGGTGCTGTATTGGATTCATCCCCTCTTTTGGTATGCCCGATGGCGGATGCGGCTCGAACAGGAAACCGCCTGCGACGATATGGTTCTCCAGAGCGGCGGCGATGCCGAGCAGTATGCTACCACGCTCCTCGAACTAGCGACGGCAAAAAATCTGAAACTCTTTGAACGCAAACTCCCCACTTGCGCCGCTCCCATTGCCCGATTCAATGCCATTGCCCGAAGAATTGCGTCGGTAATGAATCCCGCCGTCAACCGTCGGGCATTGGGACGCGTGATGATGTTCGGACTCCTCCTCGTTTTAACGACGATCCTATTGTTCGGCGTGATGGCAGCGCAGCGACCAAGCGAAGGACAACGGCTTTTGGCGATTGCGTTACCCTACGATCATTGGGGAGGGTTGGGCAAACAATATGAAACGGTCAAGATTCGCGTTCGGGTTCTCCTGCCGGATGGAACGACACCAAAACGGTGTGCGTATGATATAGGTGCTCCGCTCTGTGTCGAACTCCCCAATTCTTCATTTTACAAACGTTCGGCAGGCATCATTGGGAGTGCCAATGGGAGTTCTGTGCAGATGGGAGACGAACCATTTGAGCACGAAGTTCCTGTTGGTGCCAATGTTATTCTGATGGCGGGCAATTTTCCCGACTACGATGACAAAAATACTGCCGATTGGCACTCATTTTGGGCGGGCGGCGGCAATATGTCATTTACGGCACAGCCGCAGCCTCGAAAAAGTGACATAAAGCGGCAACAGGACGTTTACATCGCTCGCCCCTACACGTTCGTGCCAGAAAGGGAAAATGACGAAATCGTGTTGCAACTCGAAAAGCCCACGTTCATTACCGGTATGTTGCGTTATACGAACGGCACACCGGCGGCAGGAGTGGGAATCTGTGCCAAACAGTATGTACCGGCATTACGCGGCGGCGACATTCCGTCAGTGAGAGACCATTCCGTTGCCAATGTATTTGCATATACCGATGAAAATGGCAACTTTGAAATACCGGTTTGGTCAGGCGAGTTCACGCTCTTTGCCGGAGGAACGCAGTGGTCGGAACATGTTACAAAAACGATTTTCGTTGAGCAGGGAAAGCCGGTCGAAGTCAAGATGGCACTACCGGCTCTACCTCGTTAGGGCGACGATTCGCTCTTCGAGGTCTTTCTGCTGTGGATTGGCTTGGAGCGAGCGTTGATATTCAAAAACCGCTCCCGCAATATCGCCGCTCTGCTCCTTGAGGTATCCCAATGCCCGAAATGCCCGGTAATTCGTCGGCTCCGTTGCGATAACCTGTTGCAATAATTGCTCGGTTGCACTGCGCATGTTTTGGGCATCCTCGGCACGTCCCTGCAGCATACAGATTTGGGCAAATTCTTGATAATACCGTGCCAGTTCTATCTTCGGCTCGGCGGCAACGGGATTCGCTTGACACCAACCACTGAGAAGTTGATAAGCGGCTTCACCATTTTGACAGTCCATGTACAAGGCAGCCAATCCTCGATACGCATCGGCATGGTTGGGATTTTTGGCGAGGCACAGTTGATAATACTGGGCGGCTTGTTCGTAGTGTTGCTGCGCCGCCGCCGTCTGTCCCGAGAGAAGGGAAACCTTTGCCGATTGGTGATACGTTGCCGCAACATTGTAGAGAGCATTCGCATCGTTGGGATTCGCTTTCAATACCGACTGAAACGATGTCATGGCGGCATCGTATCGGGCTTGACCATAATAGCGGATTCCCTCGCTGGTCTGGCTTTGCGAAGCGCAGCCCAGCATGAACAGGATCAACACAAAAATAGGACAAAGTATTCTCATTGCTACGGGTAATCGTAACGATTTTCCGAAAACGCAACAAGAGTAGGTTTACAGAATCTGCCGACAATGGCGGATTATCCATTCTTTTCCGAGAGCCGATGGTGAATCGGCGTAACGGCACGGAATAGGTCACGGTAAATCTCGAATCGCTCCGCATAAAATTCTGTCAGTTTCAAATCAGGTTCATAAACAATTTTCGAGCGACACACTCTGCCGAAAGCATCTTCTTCGTCCCGATAGGCACCCGCTCCGATGCCCGCTAGAATGGCGGCACCGAGTACCGTCGCTTCCTCAACCTCCGGGACGCAGTATGGACGACCCACCATGTCGGCTTTGTTCTGCATCCAAAAGGTGTTACGGATTGCCCCGCCGACACCGAGAAACTCCACCGCTTGATTGCCCGTCAACTCTTCCATCGTTCGTACCGTATCCAGAAATTGGAAGTCGAGTCCTTCAATGACGGCACGAACCAAATCCCCCTGCTTTGTCAAACCGGAGAGTCCGGCGAACGTTCCCAGTGCTTTGGGATCGACGTTGGGACAGGAAGAGGATGTGAGGTGGGGCAGGAACAATACCCGACCGGCTCCCGGCTCGCTGGATCGGGCTAAATCGACAAGAATTTCCCACGACGGCGATTCCATCCGACCATCTGCCTGCACGGCAGCCGCAACTTCTTGACGGAACCAGTCGAGAGCCGACCCCGCCGGGTTGCCTCCCCAAAGCGAATACTTGTCCTTCACGGCATGGCTTTGCAAGGTAATTCCAGAATGTCCCAAAGTGGGATTGGAGATCGGCTCCGACGTAATCATGTTGACCGTCTCCCAAGTTCCAGTGATGTTCATCACGGCACCGGCACGAAACGCTCCGCTTGGAATCGCACTGACCAGATGGTCGTGTCCGCCGAGATAAATGGGCGTACCGGACAGCAGTCCCGTCTTTTCCGCCGCCGCCGGAGTGATTTCGCCAAGAAACGTCGAACTCGGAAACACATCGGGCAGTATCTGTTTCGGAATTCCTGAAAGCGAACACATTTCGTCCGACCAGTTGCGTGTCCGCTGATCAAAGAGCATCGTACAGGACGACATGCTGTAATCGGAAACGTACCGCCCCGTCAATTTGAAGTTCAAAAAGTCTTCGATCAAGAGCCATTTGTACGTTCGCTTGAAGATTTCCGGTTCATGCTCACGAATCCAGAGCATCCGCAGTGCCGAATTGATGAGCCAGACGGGATTTCCTCCAATGGAGAAGGTTTTGTCCACACCGATAGTCTTGATCCACCAATCGAACTGCGGTTGTGTTCGGGTATCGTGCCACGAGATGAAGGGATAGAGGTAGTTGCCTTGCTCATCCATTGGCACGCCGTCCATTCCCATTCCGGTCACGGCAACGCCTTTGATTGCCGAGGGACCCGGAGTACCGGCTACATGCGAAAGTTGTGCAACGGCATCCCTGCATGCGGCGGCGGTGTCGTTCCAAATCTGGTCGGGATCCCAAATCGTTGCCTCCGGTGTGGGATGAAATTTCAGCGTCGGTCGGACACCGCGTGCCAGCAATCGACCTTCCGTATCGTAAATAATTGCCTTGAGAGAAGTTGAACCGAGGTCAATGCCGAGAAAGTAGTCCATAACAGAGTAACGTGATTAGGAGTCTAAAGGGATTGTAGAGGAATTTTGTTTCATCGTCAAGGCGATCAGTAAGACTGCAAAGTCATTTTGTCTGTCATTCCTGCGAAAGCAGGAATCCCGACGCTTGACGTTTCCTTCTGGATTCCCGCTTTCGCGGGAATGACGGAGTTTGGGGGACTGTCCGTTCGAGTGGAAAAAATGAGAGCCGATTGTTGCATTTTGCAAAAAATAATGTACAATCCCCCTCAGGGGTTGACCCGTACTGGGGTAGGAGTTCGTACCATGGCGAAGAATTTGACTGTTTGGGGAATTGATATTGGAAACACGTCTCTCAAAGCGTTGCGATGCCGTTTGGCAGAAGAGCCGGGCAAAGTCGAGGCACTGGCGTGCGATTTTATCGAACATTCCAAAGTGCTGTCCCTGCCGGGGACAGACGTAGCCGAAGTGCTGGCAGAGACCCTTCAAACGTTTTTAAGCCGTAATGTTACCAAGGGAGACCGCATTGCGATTTCCGTTGCCGGACAAAGCACCATCTCACGTTTTTTGCCGCTGCCGCCAGTGGATCCCAAAAAAATCCCGGATGTTATCCGATACGAGGCAAAACAGTGGTTGCCGTTCGATCTTAATGATGTTGTTTTTGACTTTCAACCTCTGGGCAATTCGGCTCAAATGAACGACAACGATTCCCTCGTCAATGCGACGGTGGGGATGTTTGCCATCAAACGTGATGTGGCGACAAAGGCTCTCGCTCCCTATTTTGACCGGTCTGTCGATATTGACAGTATCCAGAGTTCGCCGATTGCCCTGTACAATTTTGCAGCATACGATCAGTTACCCCCTCCTGCCGAAACGACCGACGACGAGGCACCACAAGAGTCTCTCATTACGTTGTGTTTTGGGACGGATGCCACCGATGTCGTCATTACGAACGGCGAGACGATTTGGATTCGGAACCTTCCACTTGGCGGCAATTCCTTTACAAAGGCACTGACCCGGGAACTGCAACTCACCTTTTCCAAAGCGGAATATCTCAAGCGGAACATCACGGTCTCAAAGGATGTTGATGAGCAGAAACGTGTCATTACGGCAATGCGTCCGGTGTTCAGCGATGTGGTCAGCGAAATCAACCGTTCACTGGAATACTATCAAACGCTTAACCGGAAGGCAAAATTTCAAAAAATCATTGCGTTGGGCAATGCGGCAAAACTTCCCGGTCTCCGGCAGTTTATTGCTCAAAACCTCGGATATGAGGTCGTCCGACTGAACCACTTTAATAATCTGGTTGGTGCCGAAGTCGTCGAAACTCAACTTTTCAAAGACAACGTCCATTCATTTGCGGTTTGTTATGGACTTGCGATCCAACAACTCGGCATCTCTTCGTTAAAAACGAACCTGATTCCGCGTGAAGTGCTCTTTGACCGGGTGATCCGTGAAAAGAAACCGTGGATGCTGGCGGCAGCGGCGGCACTTCTTTTGGGAATCACGATTCAATTTGCGGGGGTGTCCAGCGCACACAACAGCGTCTCCAGTGATGCCTACACGGCAGCCGAAAAAAGAGCGACCGATGCGAAAAAATACGCCGACGATATGAAGACAAAGACCAAGAAAGCGGTGTCCGACTTTAACGCTGTGGACGACATCGGCAAAAAACTGACGAGCAACGTTGAAGGACGAATCACATGGCTGGAACTGCTCCGTGCGATCAATGCCGCCATGCCCCAGTCGCAGCCGATGGGAAATATCCCAAAGCCGATGACGAGTGACGGGTTTGCGAAAGTCGATAGGGTTTTTATCGAAAGCATTGAAGCCATTTCGGTGGACAGCCTTTCGACCTGGTTTTCCCCATTCAAGGATAATAACCGTTATTACCCCGATGATGAAGAACTGAAAGACCTCTTGAGTGCTTCCAGTAGCACTCCCGGCGGGGCAATGGGTAGCACAGCGACAAAGGGTAACACTCCCACGGGTGGTACGCCGTCTCCAACGGCAAATGCTCCGGGCGACAATACTGACGACGATGAAGGGAAACCGACGACTCGTTCTCCGCAGGACTTGACCGAATCGGAACGGTTCGATCTTGTTACGGGACCCGGCGGCGGGGGAAGTAGCGGAATGTCCACCGGTCGAATGACTTCTCCCGGCGGAACGTCCGGCAGTAAAACGACCACCACTGGCGGAACGTCCGGTAGTAAAACGACCACTTCTGGTGGAACGTCCAGTAGTGGAACGTCCACTAGTCGAACGACCACCTCTAGTGGAATGTCCAGTAGCGGGATGTCCGGTGCGAGACCAATGGGCGGCATGAGTACGATGGGGGGTATGAGTATGATGGGCGGCGGCGGGACTCCAGAGGCGAAGGTTATACAGATTGTCGGACACCATTATCATAATCCGAAAGACCCCAATGATTTTGCGGAGGATGGCGGAGAAGCGTATCTGCGGAAGACATTGCTTCGCAATCTGAAATTTCTGGAAGTTGATCTCCCCCCCACGCTCGAGGAACAGGAAAAAGGGATACAGAGTAAAAAGGTCAAAATGAGCGAACTGGGAATCTCCTATCCGGTACTGTTGCATGTTCCTAACGTCGTTGAAGAAAAAATGATCAACCCTGATTTATTGCAAGGCGGAGAGTTGCCTCTAGGAGTTTACGTTGATCCCATGTCCATGATGCAATTAAATGCAGGACAACAGGGGGGAATGAGCGGAATGATGGGAGGATTAGGGACGGGAGGAGGAACAACAAGACGACCGGGTAGCAGTAGAGGTACCTCTTCCATGAGTACTATGGGAAGTACCATGGGGGGGGGAATGGGCGGAATGGGTGGAATGGGAGGCGGACAGTTTCCCACACAGGGAACGATGCCGTTGGTGACGTACGCACAACAATTAGGGGTGTGGGAACCTATCATCACGGTACGGCGATTCGATTTTGTGATTCAATTTGCATGGGAAGAATCGCCGCCGAGCAAACGAAAACAAAAGGAAGAAGAAGCATCGGAATCCGGTGCAACAGCGAAAAAATAGGCAGGATATTGTTTATATGACATATTGTTCATTTGGCATATGGCAGTACCGTCATTCCCGCGAAAGCGGGAATCCAGACGCGAAACGTTTCCTTCTGGATTCCTGCCTGCGCAGGAATGACGGAAAAGAAACGTCCAATTTGCCTCCATTTTCAGTACTGCGAACAGATTAACCTTTAACTTACAAGATAGTCATGGCAAAGAAAGTCGAATTTAATTGGAATGTTGTCAAGAAGTATCTCTTCTGGGCTTGTACTCCTATCGGTCTGGTGGTTGCTCTGCTTGCAGGTTTGATGGCGATTGCCTCCATTTCGAGCGATCTGGACACTCAAAAAAAACGGTTGGACGCTCTGAAAAAGACAATGACGAGCCTCAATAATGAGGCAAAAAATCATCCCAACCAAAAGACGATTGACGCAGTCAAGGAAGAGCGGGAAAAATTGATGAAAAACGTCCTTACCGCATGGCAAACATTGGAAAAGGACCAAAAAGAGCAGAATCGTTGGACGGGTCTCGCAGATAGAGCCATTCAAGAAATTACAAGCAAAAATTTCTTGGATCCATTAGAGGGAGCCACGTTAGACAGTTACCTTGCTTTTGCCAAAGATGAAATAAACAAGTTGCTGGATAGAGCCAATATCAGACGTGTCCAACAGTACAGTATTGGGGCGGATGGGCAATTAGGCGCACCTCTCGACCCTCCCGACCTCACCGAAGGCGGCGGGGCAGGCGGCATGATGGGAGGGAGCCGGGGATTGGGGGGAGCACGCGGTTCGTCGTCAATGCGGTCACCTAGCATGACTGGCGGCGGGATGAGTACAGGAATGACCGCCGGCGGGATGGCAATCTTGAGCGGTAAAGTGGTTTGGGATCAACCGTCGCTGAACATCACTTTGAAAAACTGGCAAAATCGTCCCCAACCTTACGAAGTTTGGCTGACCCAAGAAGACCTCTGGGTCTATCAATCGTTACTCTGGGTTGTTGCCGAATCGAATAAGTATGCTCCTGAACCAAACAAACAAGTCATGGCGGGAAGCATGGGGACAGGCGGCTTGGGGACAGGGATGATGGGAGGCAGTATGGGTATGGGGGCTGGCGGAAACCCGCTTGACCTCAAAAATTCTGTGGTCAAACAGATTACCGACCTGGCTATCGGTCAGCAGGCAGCGATGACTTTGTATAGTCAATCGATTCGCCGCATTAGTAGCGGTATGGGCGGCGGCATGATGGGCATGGGGGGCGGTATGCCGGGCGGCGGCATGATGGGGAGCATGGGGGGCGGTATGCCTACCATGCCCGGCAGTGGCGGCATGATGGGCATGGGGGGCGGTATGCCGGGCGGCGGCATGATGGGTAGCATGGGCGGTGGCATGCCGGGCGGTGGCATGATGGGTAGCATGGGCGGTGGTATGACAGGCGGCGGCATGATGGGTGGTGGTATGGGATCAAGAATGGATGCGAGTGCCGCTGCTGAAATGACAAAATCGCAAGCATTGATGGGGCGGTACGTCGATGCCGACGGAAGTCCTATTACCTCGGATACGGATTCCGCCTTGGCTGGACAATTTCGACGGATGCCCGTTTATCTCAGTTTTCTTGCCGATCAACGGTATATTTCCGATATTCTCGTCAATTGTGCGAATTGTCCGATGCCGATTGATGTGTTGTGGGTCACTGTCAATCCCGATTCCACAGAGTCCTTTGAATATACGCCCATTGTACCGACAGGGTCAGGCGGAATGGGTGGAATGAGCGGAGGATTAGGAGGAATGAGTGGAGGATTAGGAGGGGGTCCCCCAACGATGGGCGGCTCTTCTCGTGGGGGTTCCAGTCCCGGTATGATGGGCGGCGGTAGATCTCGATCAGGTTCTGGCGGCGGTATGCTAGGGTCACGAGGTCCCGGCGGCATGACGGGAGGAGGAATGGGAATGGGACGCGGCGGATCGAGCGATGCCGATTTCGGTCCCCATGCGGTGCAAATTGAAATTTTCGGTTGTATCAACATTTTTACTCCGCCGGATGAGAAAAAAATTGAAGACAGCATTGAATCCGGGGCAGGAACGGGAACCGGAACAGGGATGAAGACCGGAACCGGAACAGGAATGAGACCTGGGACGGGAATGGGAACCGGAACAGGGATGGGAACCAGACCAGCGACCGGAACTGGAACCGGAATGGGAACCAGACCGGCAACCGGAACTGGAACCGGAAGATGAGTATTCGGCAACGCCGACTAAAATAACGTCCCCTCGCCCTTTTGGGGAGAGGGTTAGGGTGAGGGGACGGCATTTTGACCGCACGTTGTCGTCCGGTGGTCTGCAACACAAACATGTAAGTATCCTTTTTCAAAAATTAAAACCATGAAAATGTCAAAGAGTACCAAGAAAAAAAGGAGTCAGGGAAGCGGTGGAGGGGATGTCCAACAGTTTTTCCTCTGGCATAGCGAAAAAATCGTTTTGCCCATTATTGCCGTCCTTGCCTTGTGGTTTGCCGTACAAGGTCTGGGTTATCAAGCGTTACTGTGGCAACCGAGTGAACTCGAAGGGGTTGCCGACACCACCAAGAGGGACATCGACAATAGTGCACGTTCTGCCGAAGATGAGGACTTGAAGAACTTTGATTATGCGGCTCATGCGGAGCAGATCAAGAAGCCGGTTCCTGGTACTCCCTATCGCAATCCTCCCGGTTCTGAGTGGAATCCGCCGTTTGAACCCATCAATTTTCAGCCGGTTTATCAGCAACAGGCACCGGTCTATCAGCAGGAACCGGTGCCGCAGCAGATAGTGCCGCAACAAGAGCCGGAGCCGTCGTCATAGGATTTGAGAGTCATGAAACCGCCGAAAAATATGGGACAAGAGCCGGATCGAGACGGCAGTATTGCGCTGCTGTTACGGTTCCTTGCCCGGCATGGAGAGAAAATAATCGCCGGTGGGGTGATCGTGGCGGCACTATGGATTGCTTTACAAACCCGGTTTTATCAACCGTTGCCTTGGCCACCGGACGAACTGGAACAACTGGCGGACGACACAGAAGATTCCATCAACAAAAACACGTATTCGATAGCAGAAGAAAAGGTAAAAGTCTTTGATTTTGTCACGTATGCTGAACAGATAAAAACGCAGATTCCTACTGAACCTTATCGTTATCATGCCGAATGGAATCCGGCGATTCATCCAGACCCATTGCCTCGTAGCGGCTTCAAGGTTTTAACCGCAGAGGTATTAAGAGGGGAAGCCTTCCGTCGCGTCAGTGCGCCCACCCCGGAGAGTGCGGAACGATGGCAACGTCCGCCATTGTCGGGAACGCAAACCGCCGCAAACGATGGGGCAATCTGGGTCAATGTTTATGGCACGATTCCTCTGTGGGCGCAGTGGGATGTTTACAATCAGGTCTTCGAGACTCTTCCTGAAAACAATCGACCCAAGTACATCTATTACGAATTAGAGAAAGCAGAAATCAACCAAAAAGAGGAACTCGTATGGCAACCGGTCATCGTATATCCTGATTATCCTAAAGAAGACGATCAAACGAATCTGAATATCAATTCGTACTCCGACTTTTCACTGGATCGGCTTGTTCCTTTTGAACAGCGGCTCGAAGCGTCGCCGGAACAGACATTGGATGCAGGGAGTATGCTCTTGTTTTCTGATTTCGATGTGGCACCTGCCCGAACGTATGCCTATCGCATTCGGCTGTATTTGGTCAATCCCAACTACAATTTACAGGAAACCTCCGTTGAGGCGGGAGTGGATACGAAGAACGAACTTGTTCGGTCTGATTGGAGTGCCTTTGCAAGGATTTATGTCCCGGATCGAACGTTGGTGCAGTTGCAGTCTGTTACACCTACCGATCCGGTGGACTTTCCGCGTCAGACGGCTCCGTTGCGTCCCGTATGGGGAACTCTGTTTTTGGATTATTACGATATGGAATTGGGGCAATCGTTGCCCTTGGTCGAAAAGACCAACGTTCTTCGCGGCATGTTGGGGAATATGTCGAAAAAAGATGCCAACAAGTACATCAACAAGGGTAAACCTGCTGATGAAACGATCAGTGACAATTATCCTGATACGGGTTTGCGTTCCGACGTTTGCGTGATGGATTTTAGCGGCGGCAGAAAATTGCAGAAGCGGCAATCGAGGGAATCTCAAGGTTCTCCCGAACTTTCCGTTGCGGGCAGGGCGTTGCTGTTGATGCCCGACGGCACCATGCAAGAGATTTCGACAGAGCAGGAATTGTTTCCGTAAGGTTCTGAACGACTTCTATGTTTTCGTTTGAAAGTAACATACCGTCCTTGTTGTTATTCCTTCCTATGCGGCGGGCTCTATGTCGGCACCTGTTGGGAAATCATGCCGTTTTTTCAAGAGCGTTATAAAAATTGCTTGGGAATGGCAGTACCCATGAAGCCCTCACCCTACCCCTCTCCCAAAGGGAGAGGGAACGATGGGGGAACCCTCTTTCAAAGGGAGAGGGGACGGCGTTTTGTCCGCAACTCTGTCCAGAACAATTTTTTAATGTGCGCTCACTCCTCACTCCACCTCCTCTTCTCCATCTTCATAAACTTCTTCCAGTTGTTGGAGTTTCAACACGGCATTTCTTGTGCGCTCCAAAAAGGACTCCTTGCGTTCATCCGTTTCGAGCCACATCGGCGGTCCAAAAATAACCCGCGAAAGCATCGGCACCGGCAAGGTTTTCCCTCGCGGTAAAATACTGTTCATATTATTGAGATAGATCGGGATCAATTCCAAATCCGGTCGCCTTTTGCACAAATAATAGAGTCCACTCTTGAATTCGCCGAGCGTGCCGTCTTGAGAACGTCCCCCTTCGGGAAACAAAATCAACGAATACTGGTCTTGTATGGCATCGACCATCACTTTGACGGGCGAGTTTTTGAAACTGACATTTTCCCGCTCGATCAATACGGCTTTCAAGAGCGATTTGGCAAAATATCGTCGAATGGGACCCGCATCCCAGTAGTCTTTGGCAGCGACCATTCGTGTCTTTGCCCGAATTGCCGGAGGGAGAGCAGCCCAAACGACCAGCGCATCCAAATGACTCGTATGATTGGCAAAATAGACCCGCTGACACGAATCGTCCGGCTGCGACTCGTACCAAAGTACCGTTGCCCCGCTCACGATGCGAGCCAAACCTATCAACGTCTTGGTGGCAAATGTGTTAAATAGTTTCACGGGAGGGAGTTAGGAGTCTCCAAACGCCACCCAATATATCTGTTCTCAAAAATTTCTCAAGGGAAACGGTTGACACTTTGTGAGAATCCATGACTGTTCTTTCGTTTTGACCAATTCGATTTCAAATCGAATACTTTGGGGAATAGGTTGGTCGAGCGACATGCCGTCAATAGGCTCCTTGTTTTTCCAATAGAAAACGGAGGCAAAACGAACCTGGGCAATGGGTGGCGAGGCGGCATCGTTGACCGTGATTTCCAGGTTATGGTACTTGGCTTTAGAAATGCGGTACAGTTTCATTTGGACTCGGGCGAATGTTTGAGTCTGTTCAGCCTTCGGAGAAATGAATCGGCACACCACATCAGAATCATCCTTTTCAACGGCGGCGATCAACGCATTCAACATACGGGTGACGGATTTCCTGTCCGTATCCACTCCATAGTAAAGGGCTAATCCAAGAGCAAGGGTGAGAATAGGCGAAACGATGGCAATGGCCAGAGGTTGTCCTCGTTGATCGTTGACATACCACACATAGCCGCTGATGCCGACGGCGAACGCCAACACGATCCAAATCCAAAAGTAATCGAGAAATAGACTCATCCTATCCGCAACCCGTGAAAACCGAGACGACTCTATCATACGGCTTTGATTCCGTCAATGCTACAGCGGCACGTTTATACCGTTTTTACGAATTTGAAGGGAGCGTACAGAGACATTCACACATGCCGCTCTATTTGCCGATTTTCTCCTGCGCCCTCCTGCCCCCTCGTGAAAGGCATGTGCCATGAAATCGGTCAGTATCCCCCTTATAGGCGTTTTATTTTGCGTCGTCGGAATATGCGTTGCGGTAAGCCTTTTGAGTTATTCCGTTGCAGATCCTCCCGAATTCCGGGGCTTTCCCCACTCCGAAACGCTTCGCAACTATCTCGGACTGCCCGGTGCCCTGCTCGCCGCCGTACTCCTGATTCCCTTTGGCTATGCAGCGTATTTGTTCATCGTCCCGCTGGGTGTGTATGGCGTTCGCTTTTTGCGGCGTAACAATTCCTCCCGCAAAACATTTGACCAGCCGATCATGCTCTGCGTGGGGTTTCTCCTTGCCGCCGCAGGGTTTGCCGGACTTTTTTCCTTTCTTCCCGACTGGCTCCTAAAATCGCCATGCCCACTGATTGGACCCGGCGGGTATAGCGGAACTATTCTCACCGAGTTACTTTCGTCGAACATTGCCACCGCAGGAATTGTTGCGCTCCTTACAAGTATGGTTTTGGCAGGATTCGTTTTGGCAAGCGACCAAACATATCTCCGATTCCTTAGCTTGTTATGCAGACCGGAAATTGCCGGTGCGCCCGCACGATTACCAAAATTGGACAAACATGGTCGGACTCTAAAGATCAATTTTGAAGAAGAAGGGGAGGAAGAAGAATACGAATATGACGAAGAGTACGACGAAAGCGATGAAAACGACGAAGGCGAATATGAGGAATATGAGTACGAACTGCCCTCTTCGGAACTGCTCGAACCGTCCGAAGAAGTGGACGAGGAATTATACAACGATGCCGCCGCTGAACGTGCCAAGTTACTCGAAAAGATTTTGCTCAATTTCAAAATCAAGGCAACCGTAGTGGATATTCAAAAGGGACCTGTCATTACCCAATACGAACTCCGTTTGGAGCCGGGAACACGGATCAACAAGGTTCAGCAACTGCAAGATGACCTCGGGATGGAACTCAAAACCGGAAGTGTGCGAATTGTCGCGCCGATACCGGGCAAGAACACCGTCGGCGTCGAATTGCCAAACGAACGTAGTCAAACGGTGCGGTTGCGTGATGTCATGGAGAGTAGTCCTGATGCGATTAAGGATTTCGCATTGCCGCTCTTCCTCGGCAAAGGAGTCACGGGCGATCCGCTTGTTGCGGATTTGGCAAAAATGCCGCATCTTCTCATTGCCGGCTCAACCGGCACAGGGAAGAGCGTGTGCCTCAATTCAATTATTGTTTCGATGTTGATGACGCGGAGTCCCGAAGAAGTCCGCATGCTCATGATTGATCCCAAACAGGTCGAATTTTGTACGTATCAGCGGATTCCGCACTTGTTGTATCCGGTTGTGGACGACATGCAAAAGGCGGCGGGAACTCTTTCTTGGACTGTCGATCAAATGGAAGAACGTTATGACCTCTTTAAGAGGGCGGGAGTCAGAAATTTAGCCGAATACAACAAGTTGTCTGAAGACGATTTGCGGCGGCGAATGAGCATGATTGATGCCGACGACGAGGAGTGGGAAGCGATTCCACAACAACTGCCCTACATCGTGGTCGTGATGGACGAAGTTGCCGATTTAATCCAGTCGGTCAAAGAAGTGGAAGGATACATTCTGCGGCTCACTCAAAAAAGTCGGGCGGCGGGTATCCATTTGATATTGGCAACGCAAAAACCGACGAAAGAAGTGTTTACCGGGTTGATCAAAACGAATTTGACTGCCCGAATCGCCTTCCGTGTTTCGAGCAAAATGGATAGTATGGTCATTCTTGACCGTACCGGTGCGGAACAACTGCTCGGCAGAGGGGACATGTTGTTTTCACAGAATAATGAAATTACTCGCGGACAGGGTGCCTACGTGACCGACGAAGAGATTGAGGTCATCAACGAACATATTGGAACGGACGAGCCGGATTTTGACGAAACTCTTTTGGAATTGGACGCAGTTGTAGAAGACGAGGAATCGGAAGAGGACGAGGTCTATGACGGCAAAGGCAGAATTAGCCGGGACGAAATGTATTACAAAGCGGTGGACTTAGTGATCCAAAAGGGTCGTGGTTCGGTTTCAATGTTGCAAACGTGTCTTGGCATCGGCTATCCCAGGGCATCGCGGATGATGGATTTCATGGAAGAAGATGGGGTGGTCGGAAAAGCAAATGGTTCGAAACCACGCAATGTTCTTGTGTCGTCGAACGAATGGCGGCGCAAACGCGGAACCTCTCGTCCCGTGGCAGTAACTGCTTGCCGCCGTGAAGAGAATTATTTTGAAGAAGAGGAAGTGATTGAGGCTGAATTTGTGGCAACATGATTTCACTCCGGCAAAGTGTGTTTTTGCCACCCACGTACATTGGTCGCCGCTATTCCACTTCGTTTCATTCCGGTTTTTGTTCGCTTTGTTGCTTTCAACCAATTACAAAGTCGAGTGGCATCATAACGGCAACTGGATTGACACCTGTATTACCGTTAACTTTGCGTCGAGATCCTACGCGACCGATTTTTGGGGAACGGCACATTTTTGGTAGCTCGGTGAGTGTTTTGACTGGCGAGGGTAAAAAAGAAAGCTGGATTTTAGACCTCGCTACAACGCTTTCACTTTCAGTTTCGAAAACTTAATCGTCAACTTGGCATCTACCGATTCCATGCCATCCGTTACAGCCCGAAGGACAAACTTGTTGTTTACCGTATCGACAAGATCCAATTTGGACCAATCTATCGTCAACGTGTTTCCAACAACAGTAAAGTCAGTAACGGGAACAAATCGCACCGTCGCCTTTTTACCCCAGGGCTGACGCATCAAATCGCGGAAATCCCTTGTTTTACAGGATAAAATCGTTTTCAAATCGCATTTTGGGGATTTTTCAGGAGCAT
>Ga0082212_10006770_pt1 | contig 15307 bp, 22 predicted proteins | sample TergutNt197P3_FD_71548 | JGI IMG/M metagenome (GOLD analysis project Ga0082212, IMG submission 71548) | Neocapritermes taracua P3 segment gut microbial communities from Petit-Saut dam, French Guiana - Nt197 P3 | ecosystem: Host-associated > Arthropoda: Insects > Digestive system > Gut ...
AGAAAATAGGGAACTTGCAAGTCTTGTTGAGTCGGAAAAAAGACAATTTGCAAAATGCAGAACATTTCATTACGGCACTCGGCAAGTACACCGAGGTGACAGAATTATCCGCTCCTATGCTCCATGAATTAGTCGAGAAAATCGAGGTTCACCAAGCTGAGGGGACAGGGAAAAACAAAACGCAAAAAGTAGATATATACTGGCGGTTTATCGGGCTTTTGCCCGATTAAAAATTCAAAATTGACCTTCGCTATAAATAAGGCTCTGAGGCAGTGTATGACGCGCGCGAAAAGTGTGCAAATTTTTTTGGTGCGGAAGTCGAGAACACTGTTTTTACTCTCAACTGTACCCACGCGCTTAATATTGCGATAAAAGGCATTTCCGAGGTCGGGAGTCACTATATAATATCTGATTTGGAACACAACGCCTCGGCGCGCCCGATACATACACTTTCCAAGACAGCGGGAATTACCTACTCAATTGCACGAACGCACGATGATGACGATGACACGGTGCGGTCGTTTGAGTCGCTGTTTAACTCAAGGACTAAAGCTGTTGTCTGTACGGCGGCAAGCAACGTCACCGGGCGGATTTTACCGTATAATAAACTCGCTGCATTGTGCGAGAGCCGCGGCGTGTGTTTTATATTGGACGCGGCACAGGGGGGAGGAGTGTTGGATATAAAAATCGGTGACGGTATTAACTTTATTTGCACATCGGGGCACAAGGGATTGTACCCTACACATACATCTGCACAACCGCTACAAATCAATCACATACCCATTACTTTCAATAAAATCAACAATACACCGATACTGGTCGGTGAAGTTAAACTTAATCGTAATCTCCCCGCCCTCATGCACGAGTATAACATCAATCAAACACACAAGCACATCACGAGTAATAGTCTGTATGTTCTTGTGCTTCATAAACTCTTGAAAATATGGATTCACGATACTGACACCGTGCGACACGGTTTCTATATCCGCTTTAATTTTACTAATCGCAGACTTTAAATCATCTTGCCGCCGAGTATAGTTAGATTTAATACGTTGATACTCTTCCTTTGTGATGTCGCCGTTCTTCCAGTCGGTGTATAAAGAATCACATAAAGTAATTGCCCTCGTAAGCTCGTTTTCCTGTTGTTTCAACAAAGACTGCAATCGGGTAGACTTTGTTTCAATCTTAGGTGCTTTGTTAATGTCGTCAATCACTTTTTCGATTTTTTTAATGAGCTTTATTTGCAATTGAATCGCCGACAGTACGGCTTCCTCGAGCCTACTCTCCCTGATTGAATGTCTTGTACATTTATTTGTCGCTTCCTTGCTGATTCTGCAATAATAATAAGCAACGCCTTTCGCAGTTTTACGATGTAACGACCTACCGCAATCATTACAGCGGAGGAATCCCGAAAAGGGATAAATCGCTTTGTTATTCGGCGGCGTTCTTGTATCTCGCGTCAACATCTTTTGCACCGCTTCGAATGTTTCCTTGCTTATAATCGGCTCGTGCGTGTTCTCGACAATAATCCACTCGCTTTGCGGGGTACGTACTTGCTTGTGAATTTTGTAACTTATAATTTTATTTTTACCCTGCACCATGTCGCCGATATACACTTGATTTTTCAAAATCCCCGAAACGCCCACCGGAGTCCAATAGACTTCGCTGTATTTTATTTTCGGATTCTTGAAGTTAAACCCATTCATACGCTTGTACATCGCCGGAGAAGGAATACCCCGCTCGTTGAGTTCTCGTGTAATCCCGGCAATGCTTAGACTCTTAGGCGGCTCGTTATCATGAGCAATACCGTACAGAAACCATGTAAAAATATCACAGACGACTGCCGCAGCAGGGTCGTCAATGATTAGCTTATTTTTATTCTCGGGTGACTTTGCATAACCATAAGGTGCGAAAGCTCCTATAAATTCACCTTTTCGGCGTTTGGTATCGAACGTCTTGCGAACTTCCTCGGACGTTGCCGCTGCATATTGCTCGTTGAACAATCCGTACATAGGAACTTCAAAACACGTTGCGCTCTTCGGGTTCGTAAAAGTGTCAACAAATGGTGAGCCTATACTGATAAAACGAACGCCGTAAAGAGGGAGGAATTCGTCCAAAAACTTTGATTGGTCACCAATATTACGAAATGCCCTTGACAGAGCTTTAACGATAACACAGTTTACCCTGCACTCTTTAATATCATTTTCCATGCGCTTGAATCCGGGGCGGTCAATGTCAGTTCCGGTATTGCCATCATCAACGTATGTGTCGTAAATGCTGTAATCCTCACAGAAATGCCGTTCGACGTATTCTGTGAGGATTTTTCGTTGATTCAACACACTCATGCTTTCCGAATTTTCAAAGTCGTCATCTTCCCGACTGAGGCGTATGTAGAGAGCAATTCTCCAAACAACGCTGTCGTTTTGTCGAGGTTCTTTTCGGCGGTTTCGACTCACAATTCCCTCATTTGCGAAAACAAAGATACCAAATGTCTTTCTAAGGTTTGACTTTCATGAGCGAATTCAACATTAACCGTTGTAGTACCACACAAGAAACGGTAGGGATTTTTGACGCACCTAATTAAATCGTTGTATCTCTTTTCGATTCTGTCGTTTCCGTCCATATGGACATTCTTAATATCGACAAGACCTGCCGATTCAAAATGTATACTGTTCATAGAATCTCCCCTCCTTGATAAAATATATGCTTGCATGGATTGTCCGTAATACTATAACAGCTCTAAAACCCTATACAGAGCTTGTTGGATTATCTATGGTTGTTTTCTCACGCAGGGATACCACCCCCTGCGAAACCGAAACTTCAAGGATAACCACTTGAAGTAACCACCCACTGCTTTGCGACGGCTGGGTACAAACCACCCCGTTTATTGTCGTCTGCACTTGACAGACAGTTGGCTCATACGGGAGCATCGAAATACCATTTTATTCTATTTTACTCTGTACAGGGTTTTAGAGCCGTGTGTTATTCTGCGGCGAACTCGTTGATTGTTACTGGTCCGCCATTTACACCCAAAGAGCTGTATTGCACAAAACTATATGTTTCGGGGAATTCGTCATCACGCATTGGACGTGTTAAACACCAAACAGTATCAGCTCGCCATTCAGCGTGTACCAATTTCATGCCCGGTTCTAAATCAACTTCCAATGCTCCGCTCAAATAAATGCCTTGGTCGGTACAACCAGACAACATCACTTGTGACAGTGATAAAAATATCAAAATTACAAGTATTTTAAGGTTCATTTTTTTCATAGTCATTATACTCTCCTCCGCTACATCAGGTCATGCCATTGAATTGCTTCGTCTATGATGAGCTGTATGTGTCTTGGTTTGTACCCGGTGTCGTCTTCAAAAAACTTAGTCCAGTCGAAGTCGAGGATTTTAGCGATTTTCTTTGCGGTATCGACAGAAGGACGGCGTTCACCGTTTTCGATGTAACAATAATACGCTTGACTTATTCCAACTGATTCAGCTAATACTTTCTTAGATAAACATTTACTTTCGCGTATATCCATTAACCACAGTCGCATTTTTACCGCCTTTCCGTCTATTCAACAATTAGTTGAATTGATTTTATCGCATTATAACACGTTTTTTTTTTTTTGTCAATACTTTTTTGAAAATATTTTTTTATATTGCGCTTTTATGTTGATTTATATTGAAAAAACACACCTTGACTGCTATAATTTAATAGTTAAGGACGTGCTTATATGAACATTACGAAATTAAAAAAACTGCGTGAAAGCCGAAAGTTACAGCAGAAACAAATTGCTATAGAGTTAGGCATAACACATCAGTGTTATAGTCTTTGGGAAAATGGGAAACGGCAACCAGACCATCAAGCCTTGAAACAGTTGGCGGCTTACTTTGGCGTGACAATTGACTATCTGTTAGACGCAAAACCGCCCGATGATAATATAATAGACATCAGCGGACTTTCTGATGAAAGCAAGAAGTATCTGCAATCGCAAGTGAAAATCGCCGAGCGTTTAGACCGCGCTGAAGAGAATAATGCTGTCAATTCTGCTTTGGGGCTTAATCCGAAGATTGTGTGAGCAATCTTATCGTATCTCGAAAAAACTAAAGCGTTTTTATAAGCATATGAATTAACGCTTGACACACGTAGAATTATGAGGTATAATAGTTACGATTAGACGATACAAAGGAGAGTGACGTGACATGAAATGGTGTCCTAAATGCGGCAGTAGTGTTGCAGAGGGTTCGCATTTTTGCGGTAAATGCGGTGCAAGTGTAGGATTCACACCGACAATTCAAGCCCCCATTCAAGCTCCGTTAGTCGTATGTCATTTTTGTGGTTGTTACGATGTAACCGAAGTCGTAGTGTCTAAGAAGGACGAATTCGTTTCATGTCTGCTAATTGCATTAGGGTTGTTTATACCTGTTCTCGGGTGGATATTTTTAATTGTCTTCTTTGCCATGGACACCTCGACAATTAGCCGACTTTACATATGCAAAGGTTGCGGAAAGCAATGGAAACACATTCCGAACGCGATAAACAATGTGGACGGAGTACATAAACAAAGAAGAAAAGGTGCTGCGGCAGTTATAATCATAGCTGTCGTGTTGCTTGTTGGTGCTGTTTTATTCGGTTCATATATGGCTTGCCAAAATTTGTTCAATCAATCTACGGAGACAGGCTGGGGCGGATACAGAACACAAGCGGCGACTACCGAAGAAATCATTGACGAGTCAACATTGGAACCTCTTGCGTTAGAGGATATAATAACTGTATACACCGGAAGCCTTGCAAGTTCGTTTTACGGCATAATAATCAGACCAACGGACTCATTCCCCGAAAACGTAGACATTCACAAGTTGACTTTTACGTGTGAAGAATACCCTGACATGACTGCCATGAAATTGTACGATGCTGGGAATAAAACGAATGTCTGGATTTTTCAGTTCACCAGTCGAACGATGCCCGATGACGAGTTTGTCACCATAACCTTAACCAACCCTGAGACGCTCAAGCGAGCCGGGTATGTGTTGGAAATCGCCAGTGCAGAGTTTCCTTTACAGTGACTTGGAAAATAAAACCACCCCGTTGTCAATGTTGATAACGAGTGTTCTTGTCTGAAAAAGAAAATGCACGAGCAGCTCACTTAATTGACAAGAAATCTTCGGGGGATACGACTTTTACAGGTGAATCCGCTTTAATAAATTCTATATCCCTTGTTATAATATAATCCGTTCCGACCTTCTTTGCACAAACGGCAATCAATGCGTCCTCGAAATCGTCCATTGGCAGAGCTAAAGCGGAAAAGCAATCTTCCGCATCAATATTGATAATTTCAAAAAGTTCCATGAGTTTTTTGATTGTTGCTTTTGCTAACGCCGAGTTCGTTGTTTTCCGTAAAGCATAAAATATGTCGGTCAAACTGTTTGCAGAAATATACCCCTTGTGTGTATCAGCACAGGCGGTCATTATAAGCTCGGCGAGTTTATTAAACGGCTTGCGTTCAAGAATCGCGTCAAGTACGATGTTGTTATCAAGAACGATTTTCATATCTTAAATCTCTACCCTCTCATCACGTAGTATGTCATAGTTTGGGTCATAATTCGGGTCATCGTATTTCGGCGGAAGTTTACCAATGCCAAACAACGATTGCATTTCCGATACTCTGTCACGATTCGTACCAATAATTTTAGCGACTTGTTTTCCGTTTCGCGTGATAAAGATGTCTTGCGTTTCGGCGAGACCAACGTATTTTCCGACATTGATTTTTAATTCAGATAAAGCAATTTGCATAACGATAGCTCCTTTTTGATTTAATTGGGTGCTGTTATTATAACATAATAGCTCTGTTTTGTCAATGCTTTTTGCAAAATTATTACGTTGTCAATGTTGACAACGTAGATACTCTTGTCTGAAAAAGAAAAAGCTCCACCCGGCGACAAGCGCAATCCGACTAAGCACAACAACACTGAAAGTCTTAATACTTTTCTTTCTCAGCCCTGAATGTCCCCGAGAGTACGCGCGTACGCGTTCCTATTTGGTTAATATATAATCCGTAAAATCACACCCCACCCAATTCAAATCAATAAAAAAAGATGTATTTGCTCAAAAACAGGCTTGACATTTCCCCCAATCGGTGATATAATAACAGTTGAAAAACTTCTATTTTCATAATGTTCACGTTTCATGAATCGTCCCCTGTTGTGAGCGGGGGACTTTTCTATTGCCGCAGGTTCAAGACCGCACACGCGGTAGATGTTATCAACGAAGACTTCTTTAATCCGCCTCACCGTCTTCTTGATGAGGTCGAGTTTCACAAGCGCGCCAATGAGCCGCACAACCTCCGACCGTTGGCACTTTCCGAACCCAAGCCGCTCACAGATGTCGTTGTAGCTATTCCACGATTTTCCGTACTCCGGCGACCTCGAGCGGCACATAAAAAAGTATACCGCAATATTGCCTACCTGTTCATCGGGTTATACTTCGTCGGCATGGTCATCAACAGCGTCCGAAACGGAATCAGCAACACCTTTGACGGTACGGATAAATCGTTGCTTGTGCTGAATCCCATTACAAACATTTTCGCAATCTTTACTCCTGCGGGGTTCGGTATACTCGCATTTGCAATCATTATGTACTGCCTGCTGACGCAAAAAGGCTATTCACTGATTACGGGCTACAAAACGATTAAGGACAAGGAACGTAATATCGAGATTCTGCCCGACGGTACGCATGGTACGTCAAACTGGATTTCGCCCAAAGAGGTGACTGCTGACCCCAAACTCGCAGACGTGTTCAGTCACGGCGAAGTTAAGGATATGCAAACTACTTTGTTAGGCAAACTCGAAATTCCCGCGACTTTACTTACCGAAGCAGAAACGACCTACGTCGGAATCAAGGAACGTACCGGAATGAATAACAACATCGTCGTTTACGGCGCACCCGGGACGGGTAAATCACAAGGGTTCGCAAAACCGTTTATTTTACAAGCGGCAGAAAGAGGTGAGAGTGTAATACTGGTGGACCCAAAAGGGGAATTTTACGAATCGTACTCACAATACCTGCGTAACAGGGAGTATGAGGTCAGAGTGTTCAACCTGCTTGACATGGAAAACTCCGATGGGTTGAACTGTTTAAGCGTTCTTCAAGACGACCCTACGAGTTCTTTTGTTTTGGTTGTGTTCATGTGAATATCTCCTTAATTTTTCTTATGGAGATTATTGACATTTACACGAGGGCTTATACAGTCTCCCGTCCGTGTCCCTCAATAACAACATTATTCTCGTCAATGGCAATTGGGTCGTTCATACCGAGTTTGATTGACTGATTTTTTGTGAGATACCCCACGCCGTTGCACTGTTCATGCGGTTTTAGAGATGTTACCCGCCCTTGCCGCACACTTGTATTGGTTTACACTTGTTGAACAAACCCCATTAATTTTTTAGTTGTAAATTTAGGTTTGATTTTAATTGAAAAGCATTGAAATGTTTGATTTAATTTGCAATACAATAAAACGCTTTCTGCGTTTTATATGCTTGACAAATAGAAATTTATATGCTATACTAAAAGAAAACGATAAACGGAGGGTATTCATATGGCTACTAACATATCTAACGTAAGCTTTCGAGTTGACACAGAAGTAAAAAATCAAGCAGACAAACTCTTCTCGCAACTTGGGCTTAACATGACCACAGCTTTTAATATCTTTTTACGTCAATCCATTAGGGAGGGTTCTATTCCATTTAACGTAACCGTCAACACACCTAATGCAGAAACAATCGCCGCCTTGCTTGAAGCGGAACAGATTGCAAAAGACCCGACTGTCAAGCGTTACTCAAATGTCGAGGACGCATTGAGGGAGTTGAAAGCATGAGCAACGAAAAAGACCGCGATATATCGTGGACGACGCAATTTAAGAAAGACTACAAATTGGCAGAGAAACGGAATAAAGATATGTCTTTGATAGACGAGTGTATCCGTCTGCTTGCCGCGCGAAAGGAGCTGCCGCCGGAATACCGCGACCATGCACTTACCGGAAATTGGAAAGGCAGCAGAGAATGCCACATTCAACCCGACTGGCTATTTGTTTACCGAATTGAGGGAAACGATTTAATTCTCACCCTCGTTCGTACAGGAACGCACAGCGATTTGTTTTAAGTTGTTTGAATCAATCTTGTTTCCGATTATTCTCGCCTCGCGTAATCCCCGAATGGCAACGCTTACACAATGCCATCAAGTTACTCTCGTCATGGGTTCCGCTCGCCGAGAGCGGCTTGATATGGTGTACTTCCTGTGCTGTGACCACCCGACCGTTCTGTTTGCACTTTTCGCACAACGGATGAACGGCGATATATCTGTCACGGATTCGTTTCCACTCCCGATTGTATCGCTTACGAGTGTCAGGGTCACGTCTGTATTTTTCGTACTCTTTTGCGTTCTGCTTGGCATGGACTTCGCAATAACTGCCGTCCGTCAGATTCGGACATCCTTGGTATTTACAGGGCTTTTTCGCTTTGTACGGCATAATCAACCTCCACAATAAAAGCCGTCACGGATTATCCGCAACGGCTTTTAGATATAATTTGTTAGCTTAATCATACCACGCGATTCTATAATAGTCAATCTGTATAAAGCTGTAATTAACTGCAATTTACTACAGTCTTTTCGATTTCCGCCAACGCTTCACGGTGGAGCTGATAAACGCGGGATTCGCTGATATACAGCCCTCGTGCGATTTCACCCCACGAGTTGTTTTGAATATAGCGTTTGACGAGGATTGACTGTGCCGTCGAATTGCTCACGCCGTTAATAATGCGGTTAATCTCGCTTAGTTTTTCGTACTGCTCTTGCATTTTTTCTGTGAATTCTATGACGCGGATTATAGCGTCTTCGTTTTTACGGATGTTGGGCGTAGCGGTCTTGGGCATATTACTGTATCGCGGCGAAACATACACCGCCGCCGATTTAAGAAACTCCAATTGCTCCGCCATCGCTTTCAGCTTGATGTTGATTTGGCTCGCTTGCTGTAAATATTCTTTCGCGGTCATACTCAGCACCTCCAATATTCGCAACCCGTCCATGTAATCGAATCCAACTTTTCTCCGCCTTTGGAGACGTTGAGCAGCGATTTGTAATAATCGCTGTCGGGGCAGCCACACTCAAACGCCGTCCATTTGACGATTTGCTTGGGGCAGATTTCGTCGGTGTTGCGGTATTCGCAACCCTTGCCGCATTTGCATTCTTTTCTTTTACAAGTGCAACGTGCGTTGTATTCGCAGTTTTTACAGCGTTTGAGCGTGTATTCGCTCGCCGTGCCGTCAATTTTTACATAACGGCAATCGGTACAGCGATTTTGATTTTTCTTATTCTTTACCATCGGGTAAACCTCCAATATTTTCAATAATTTCCTTGACTTCCTGAACCGATGTAACCTTGTGAGCTTCGCCCTTTGCAGCTTTAATCTTAGTAATCGTTGATTCTTGTAACTTTGTCAGCTTGCCGGATTCCGTCTTAACCTCGAACGCTATGAACCGTCCGTCTATGCAACAGATGATGTCGGGCAAGCCTGCCGTCGAGAATTGCCCGCCGTGTTGTTTCCAGCAAAAGCAGAGCGGAACGGTCTTGAGATAACGTATAATAGCATTTGTAATCGTTTTTTCTGACATCGGATTTCCTTTCAAGGTGATGGATAGTGTAAGGTCTTCTACTCTCTTATATAAAGGAAGTATATAGTATAGTAATAGCGAATCTATCACTATCCGTCACTTCCGCATTATAACTAAATTTGCGGAGCTTCAATGCGTCACTGATTCGGATTGTCGTTGATTGCGAGACCATACCAAAACGCACCCTTGTTGGTTTTCTTTTTCGGCACACCACGGCTTTCCAACGCACGGGCGAAGTCGCGGTTACAACGCTTGTACTCGCCTGTTCTCATACACCAATTAACGTAGCATTCGTATAACAGAGAGCCTTTCTCGACCTTGCTTGCGCCGTATTCACAGCACTCTTCGAGAAACTGTGTCAGCCAGTCATTGTCGGCTTTGTACTTGTCTTTCGACTCTTCGACAACCGCACATTTCGGCAGAGTATAATTGTTTGCAATAAACATCATCGCACCCTCAATGCACCATTGCAGAATCGCACCGCCCGCCTCGTTTAACAGCCTTTCCGCAAGGTCACGCTGCGGATTTTCGATTTTTGCATTGAACGGCACAGGGGAGAGTCGCCGCCACGTTCCGAGGTCATCGCTCCCGATTTTCGGAAGATAGTTGGTGTACAATACGAGCGAGTGCGTCGGTGTGAACACAAACGGATTGCGATACTTTTTCTCGGCGGATAGTGGGTCGGTGGACGATACTTGCTTGAGCATTGCAGTCGAGAGCCTGTTGCCCTCCTCGGTCTCGGAGGCAATCACAAGTCTTTTGCCGAACAACTCCGCTAAATCGTTCTTGGGATTCTTGGCTTTAGTGGTCAAGGCTTCGGCGGCTATTTTACCGCTGTAATCGCCGAGAATATCGTACAGCGTATTCCACAGCGTGGATTTGCCGTTATGACCGCCGCCGTGAGCGATAATCAGCACTTCGTTGTAGACTTTACCGAGACACGCCATTCCCGCAACGCATTGAATGTATTTCATAAGCTCGGCATTACCGCAAGCGATGTCGTGCAGGAATCTCTCAAAAATCTCGTTCCGCGTCGCACAGGGAGAAACCGCGGTCAGCTTGGTACAGAACGCTGCAGGGTCATGCGGACGGAGCTTCCCCGTTTTGAGGTCAACAATTCCGGCGGGCGTGTTGAGGTCACAGGGGTTGGCATCGAGAACCTCATGTTCGATTTCAAGATGAGATTTTGTTATTCCGAGAACGCCCTGTACCCGCGAGAATCCGCGCATTTTCGTGGCGAATTTGATATAGTCACCGTCACCGCTTTTGAGTGCGTGTTGCCGCATTATTTCAGTAAAACGAACCACTAACCCTTGTGCCTTGAGGTCGTTGTCTTCCCAGCGTTTGCCATTCCACACGAGCCAACCCTGTGAAGCCGAATACTGAGCGGCATCACCGAAATACTTAGTGAATGCGTCGGCGACGCCGATGTCGGAATAATCAGTCAGCTTGAACGACGGCATTTGGTCTTGATTCGGCTGGACTTGTGCTCGGTTTTCGGCGAGCGGCAGTGATTCGATTAAATCGCGGGTTTCATCGGCTGACTCGGCTTGTGCGAGGTAATCGGACACGTCGCCCTTGCTCTGCAATCCTGTAAGCAAAGCGGTTTTGACCGACTTCGCCACACCCGTTAACGCACGGCTGACAGTCTCGGCGTGTTTCTGTCCTGCGGCGTCGCAGTCGGGAATAATCACCACGTCCTTGCCTCGGAGCGATTCGGTGTAGGATGTACGCCATTTCCCCGCACCCATCGGAGCGGTCGTGGCGGCGAATCCTAACTTGATAAGCGCCTGTGCGTCTTTCTCGCCCTCACAGATGTAGACGGCTTGCGATTTTAGAATCGCGGGCAGATTATACAATACAGGCTGTACATTCTTCATCGACCATTCCCGAATACCGCCATCGGGGTTGAGTGCGACTTGCCGGAACGTCTTAGGCTCATACCGAATCGTCGCGTGTAGCGGAACGCCGTCTCCGTCGGTGTAAATATATCGGCAGACTTCTTTCATAGGTTCTTTTTTCTGAAACTGCGGCGGCTTGGTGAATAGGTCAGATTGCAAAATTCCGATGTACTCGCAGATACTCCCGATGTCGCACCCTGCGTGGCAGTGCATCAGAATCTTGCCTTCGCTTTCGGAAATGGTCAGACTGGCTTGCTTGTCGTCGTGGCAGGGACATTTCGCTTGGTAGCTGTCTTTGCCGTTGGATTTGACTCCTTGGAATCGGCTGATGATTTCACTAATCTGCATAAGGAGTTCCACCTCCTTCAACTTTGATATATTTGATTGGTTTCCCTTGTTTTTTCGCCGCTTTGATTTCTGCCGCCATACCCTCGGATATGCGTGAACCGAATACCCACACTTCGCCGCATTGAGTCAACAGCCACAATCCCATTTTCAACGCAAGCTCACGCTCTGCGGGAATATCATCGTTCAAGAATCGGGGAAACCAAATGTGCGGGGCAATCGGGAATCGCTTATGCTTCAAAGCAAATTTGCAATAGCGGATGGCATTTGCCGTGTTTTTCTCAACCTCACCACGGAGCGGCGAGCAGATGTAAACTTTCCGAAATTCGGCAACTTGCCGCTTCGCACGGTCGGCGTTGCCGATTGCCTTATTGAAAAAACAGTCGCTTCATTCTATCCGCAGATGAAAGCGGAATCCATTTGCTACCGCGAGAATTGCGAGGCAAACACAATTGTAAATGGCACAAACCCCGGATTTCAAAACGGTGTTGTTACATCTGAATCAAGCCGATATATTGTCCGCCGCTTAACTCCGACCGAGTGTGCTTTGTTGCAGGGGTTTCCACCGTATTGGTGTGCCGGACTCGAAACGCCTGAACCTACCGAGGATGATATTGCTTTCTGGGCAGAGGTTTTTGAAACACAACGGTTAATCATCGGCAAATCCAAGAAACCCAAGTCTCGGAATCAAATTATAAAGTGGTTGAAAAATCCGCACACAGATGGTGCAGAGTATAAAATGTGGGGTAACGGGGTTTGTTTAAACAATGTGATTTTTGTGTTACAAGGAATCGCTGAAATAATGGACTAAACTGCACAATTTATCGTCCACATCTTTGTTATCGGAAATTTTCAAAATTACCTTGCATTCTCTGAAATTGTACGCTAAAATGACAATGCAAAGCGGGAAAACCCGCTTAAATAAAGGAATAGAGGTACATTCTCATGATAGTAAAATTCAATGATTATCAAGGCAAGGAACGCAAACCGCTCGTAATGGCAATCGAAGACATCACAGGGATTAAGGGCGTTTACACAATGAAAGCACCGACACAATTTGCATATGTTTTCGATAACGAAGGCGACTACATTATATTAGCGAAGGACGGAACGCTTACCGCCGATAATTGGGTGGTTGCCAAACTCGAACAGGCGGGCTTTGTCGGCGAAATAGAGAGCGATGACGGCGAGGTTGAAGAAGTTGTCAAAGACGAATCCGAAGCCGCTGAATCTGCCATTGCCGAGGACACAATCACAATCGAAATTCCCAAGCAAGGCAGTTTGTCCGATGAGAAGTTGCAGAATCTTCTAAAACTCGCCGAAAGTAAGCACACGCTTATTACAAAGGCTCTCGGCAGACCGCTTATAATCCAAGACGGCGGCGAAAATGTGCAGTTTGTATTTCCTTTTATAGACGAATTCGGCATTGCGAATATTTACAGCCAGCTTGCATATGCAATGGTGCGGTATGTCAAGAAACATCAGCGTGTGACGGCTGTCGAAAAGGAAGTCGAGAGTGAGAAATTCGCACTCCGAGCATGGATGGTGAAACTCGGCATGAACGGAGCAGAATACTCTGCTTGCAGAAAATGGTTCATGCGGAATTTATCGGGAAATGCAAGTTTTTCATCGAACGCCAAGTATACCGAAATGCAAGAATCCCGCCGTAAATCGGACGAGAGCGAGGCGTCGGGCAATGGATAAAATGGATAAGCAAAGACTGCTCCAAACCGTGGAAACCGCTCGCTCAATGCTGATTGGCATGATAGATTCAAAGTTTGAGTTTCTTATTCGTGACATTGAAAACAGCGATGGCGATATTTCGGTCGGCAATATTTCACAAGAAAAAATATATCCGCTTTTTGATAATCTGCACATTTTCAAAGGCACAAAACCAATTACACTCATTCGCAGAAATAAGCAAATTGCAGTCAAGACATGGCGTGAAGTTTACATCGAAATTCTCAAATGGTGTGACCATAGCAAGCACGATGAATTAATGGAATTGCGAAATAAAATCGGCGGCAGAAAACGGAAATTTCTCTCTGATAATCCCGATGGCATGAACACGCCGATTATGATTGACGAAAATCTATATGCCGAGGCATATTTTGACACAGAATTTTTAATTAGGACATTGTTTGAAATATTGAACGCGGTTCAATACAACCACAGAAATATTTTTGTGGAGATTACCGAGAGGAAGAAAAAATTTCGATGAATAGAATTATTTCAGAAAAGCAACTCGAAAGGCGTCGGGAGTTATACGCTCCCGACACACGGGTGGAGTTGGTTTCTATGAATGACCCTTGCACAAATCTCAAATCCGGCGACAGAGGAACTGTGACCGCGGTGGACGATATTGGCACGGTCTTCGTGAATTGGGATAGCGGCTCCGGCTTGGGCATTGCCTACGGTGCAGATGTGATTAAAATAGTACCGACTATTTCTCAAGAAATAAAGTCACAAATATTGGCTGTGAGAGCGACAGCCGCGACAAATATGTTCCATATCACGAATGTCATTGACATCGCCGAGCAATGCGAATTTACCGAATTGGCAGAATGGTTGCCCGACAACAAAAAGTTGTACACAAATTTTATTTTCACAGGAGAGTTGGAGTTGAAATATGAGAAAACTGACCGATAAAGACATCGCCGATATTCTCGGCTCGAAAAATAACGGATATACCGTTATAAAAGCAAAAGCAAAAAGCAATAACAGTTTCACAGATTCCGATAATTATGGGATTGTTTACGGCAAAAACGAGAAGGGAATGTTTGTGATTTGGCAATTTCATTTAGACGAAAATGATGAGCCAAATTACTACTGGGGATTTTATACGGAATGCGAAGATTCGGCTCTCGAAAACTACGATTCTCGGAATTAATGTCCTCTTGAATGTCCATTCACAAACTCCATTATGTGTGGTATTGATGTTCTGAAAATTGTACGCTATTATGGTGTTAGCAAAGGCGAACAAACCAAGTAATAAAGGGGATAGAGCGATGTATAACAGCAAATTCGGAATTGAAATTGAGATGACAGGAATCACAAGAAATGAGGCGGCGAAAGTAGCTGCAGAATTTCTCGGAGGCACGGTCACAAACGGCGGTGATTATTACGACACGCAGAAGGTCACGGCGGCGGACGGTCGGGTTTGGAAGTTTATGAGTGACGCGAGTATCGTAAAACAACACAAGGTTCGCGGCAAGAGGACATCGACCTCAATCGGCAGTTACAGTGTCGAGTTGGTAAGCCCGATTTTGACATATAACGAGGACATCGAAACATTACAGGAATTAGTCAGAAAACTTCGCAAAGTCGGAGCGTTCGCAAACACCTCCTGCGGAATCCATTATCAAAAGTTAGAAATTATACAAAGCTGACGGAATAATCGC
>Ga0082212_10006771_pt1 | contig 15307 bp, 16 predicted proteins | sample TergutNt197P3_FD_71548 | JGI IMG/M metagenome (GOLD analysis project Ga0082212, IMG submission 71548) | Neocapritermes taracua P3 segment gut microbial communities from Petit-Saut dam, French Guiana - Nt197 P3 | ecosystem: Host-associated > Arthropoda: Insects > Digestive system > Gut ...
CTGATGCGCGTACGCACCCACAACAATATGGCGCAATGGCTTAAATTTTTCCTGACAGGTATTGTAGAAACCGCACAAAAAGGAGTAGAAACGCTTAACGGTATCATGCAACTAAAACAATCGCTTGAGAAACAAATTGATACGCTTGGGAAACGTGGCGCTGACGCAAGGGTGTTGCTCGATTTTCTGTATAAAAAACCTGTTATTTCGACATCCGAAACAGTCGCAATCATTCATAAAACCCCTCAAACTGCGTACAATCTGATTGCCGATTTGGAAAAATTAGAAATTTTAAAAGAAATAACAGGCGCGCAGCGCAACAAACTTTATTCTTTTGAACCATACATAAACTTGTTTGATAAATTATGACCAAAATTTGTCTATTATATACAATATGTTGAAATTATTACTACTTTTGCGCATGTATATGTTTTTTTAGATTAGTAATATTTTATAAATAAATAGACCATGATCAAGTTACATCGAAGAGATTTCATCAGAGCGTCGTTGTTTGGTGGTATTGCTGCTGCCACCATCCCTGCATCTGTAATGAATGTATTGGCAGCACAAACAAAGACCATTTCAGAAGCAACTTCACAAGTGTCATTAGTTACAGGAAATAGTCGTGCTGAAATGGCTTTCAACGTATTACAACCTTTTGCAAAAGAAATAACGCAGGCAGTTGGGAACAGGCGTGTTGTTGTCAAACCCAATATGGTTGAAAAAGACATCCCTTTATGCGCTACCCATAAAGACACGATCGAAGGGATTTTGGAGTTTTTTAAATCCATCAACAAGTTGGAAAATGTTGTGATTGGCGAATCAGTTGCATTCGGACCTGCCATAACAGCTTATGAATGTTACGGATATATTCCGCTATCGGAAAAATACAAAGTAAAATTGCTTGATTTGGACGATCACCCTTTTCAGATGCATTATGTGATGGATGAATCGGATTTGATGCCCAAACCTATCAGGGTTTCTTCGTACCTGACCGATCGCAATAATTTCGTTATGTCGGCTGCACGCATGAAGACGCATAACACAGTGGTAGCCACGCTGACGCTTAAGAACTTAGTGCTTGGCGCACCCCTCAAGGACCCGGGCTATTTCAGTCACGCCTCAACGACCGCTACCTCCGGTAAACGGATCATTCACGGCAATGGTTACCGTGCATTCAACTATAACATGTACTCCCTTGCACACCATGTACGTCCCGACCTCGCATTTGTAGATGGTTTTGAAGGGATGGAAGGCAATGGCCCGACACAGGGAACACCGGTTGATCACAGGGTATGTATCGCCGGTCTTGACTGGATGGCGGTCGAGCGTGTCGGTCTTGAACTGATGGGCATCAATCCTGCCAACTTGGGTTACTTGAAATACTGTGCCGAAACAGGAATGGGACAATTCAACTTGGACAATATTGAAATTATCGGCGAACCGTTGGCTAAACATATCCGGACTTATAAATTGGCCCCCAATATCGACCGACAATTACAATGGATGACTCCATTGAGGCAAAGTAAAGAATCTTAATATAAATACATAAATAATGATGAACAAAATGGACAAACATTTGACCAACAATAGAAGAAACTTTTTGAAAACAGTCGCATTAGGTTCGGCTACTGGCATCATGGGACTAAGCGCTCAAAAACTGAACGCCGCTGCTGCCTACGAAACGCCCAACTATGCAAAAGCAATGGCTCCGGTGAAAATCAAGAGCGTGAAAGCGATTGCTACCGCTCCTTCAGGCTCAAATTTGATTGTGGTCAAGGTCGATACCACCGAACCGGGCTTATATGGTGTTGGTTGTGCCACATTTACACAACGTGCATTTCCTGTTGTGACGGCCATAGAAAAATACATGAACGAGTTTTGTGAGGGCCGCGATGCCGATAATATTGAAGATATGTGGCAGGCTTTCTACGTAAGTTCGTATTGGAGAAACGGACCTGTACTGAATAATGCACTCAGCGGTCTCGACCAGGCGCTGTGGGATATCAAAGGGAAAAGGGCAGGTATGCCTGTATATCAACTCCTTGGGGGTAAATCGCGTTTTGCCGTTCCATTATACGCCCATGCAAGCGGTCGTTCGATTGAACAGGTTGTGGACAATGTGAAAAGATACATGGATCAGGGTTTCAGACATGTACGTATACAACTGGGCGGCTATGGCGGCGTTGGCTCAGCGCCAAGTACGCCCGACTTCAAAGCAGAAGGTTTTGGCAGTGAAAGAGATAACTATATGGACGAATATGCCTACCTGAGCAATGTCCCTAAACTATTCGAAGCCGTACGTAAAGAATGTGGTGAAGAAGTGGAACTGCTGCATGATATTCACGAACGCAACCAACCTATGGATGTGATTCATCTGTGCAGAAAACTGGAGCAATACAGACCGTTTTTTATCGAAGATCCGCTATCGCCCGAAAATACCCACTGGTGGAAACAACTGCGGGAAAGCACTACCGTTCCTTTTGCGATGGGCGAACTCTTTAATAACATCAACGAGTTTGTCGATCCGATGGTCAACCATTATTTTGATTTTATCAGAGTACATATTTCACAAATCGGCGGCATTACGCCTGCCATGAAAGTGGCAAGACTGGGCGAATGGTTCAATGTCAGAACGGCCTGGCATGGACCCGGCGATGTATCGCCCGTAGGTCATGCAGCCAATGCGCACATCGACCTTGCCGTATGGAACTTTGGCATTCAGGAAGGAGGCTATAACTTTTCGAACAATGAAAAAACCGTATTCCCAGGCTGTCCGACTTGTAAAAACGGGTATATGTATGTCAACGAAGCGCCGGGACTTGGAGTCGATATCGACGAAAAAGAAGCGGCCAAATTCCCCATCAATAACAGGGCGCCGGGTTGGACTGTAAGGAGATACGACGGTACGATTATCAGACCGTAAATAACTGTTTTGAATGATGATAACAAATAAAGAAAGATTAGAACAATTAGTAGAACAAATCAAGCGTTTGGAAAAGCTAACGGAGGAAATTAGTGAAAAAGAGATATATCCTGTTTCCTTTTTCAGTCGGGCTTTTGATATCACGAATATGATAATAGATGACCTTCAACAGATGGAAATTTTTCAGATTGAGTTGATTGAAAAGCAGAAAAAGGAACATATAGCTCAGTTACTTTCATTAGAAGAAATAATAACACATCCGAAAGAGTCTCCTCCGGCTAACGGTGCGCATGAACCGGTTGAGCCGCCTAAAGCAGCTCCTCCACCGGTGAGTCGTCAAGCCGAAAGCGAAAATTTACCGCCGGTTACGCCACCGAAATTTGCTCCTCCTCCTGTTCCTGTTCCATCGATACAACCGGTTCATCCGGTTCAGGAAGAGAAGAGAGTGATCCCATCGCATCTGTTCGAACAAAAAAGTATGATTGACCTGAAGAAAATGATTACCCTCAATGATCGTTTTCTTTTTTGTCGCGAATTGTTTGCCAACAACGAGCAAATGATGAATCAGGTTTTGAGTGAACTAAATAGGGAGGAGTCATACAATGCCTCAGTCGACTATTTGCAAAAACGGTTCGAATGGGACTTTGACGACAAAAACGTCACTGACTTTCTATCCATTTTGAAAAAAAAATTCGCCTGAATTATCCGCAACCCCTAACTCATAACTCATATCTCATAACTATCCAATGTCTAAGCTCTACATCGTCCCAACACCCATCGGAAACCTCGAAGATATGACTTTTCGTGCAGTTAGGATATTGAAAGAAGTAGACTTAATCTTAGCCGAAGATACGCGGACAACGGGAATCCTGCTGAAACATTACGGGATTGAAAACCGCCTGCAATCGCATCATAAATTTAATGAACATCAGCGTGTTGAGCAAACAGCGGCACGTATCGTAGCAGGCGAAAACATAGCGCTTGTTTCCGACGCCGGTACACCGGCCATATCCGACCCCGGCTTTCTGTTAGTCAGAGAATGTCTGCATCTGGGAGTTGAAGTAGAATGTCTTCCCGGCGCTACGGCTTTTGTTCCGGCATTGGTCGTATCCGGATTACCAAACGACAGATTTTGTTTTGAAGGCTTTTTACCCCTTAAAAAAGGACGTCAGACGCGACTCCGTACATTACTGTCGGAAGAACGCAGTATCGTCTTTTACGAATCGCCCCACCGGTTGCTAAAAATGCTTTCACAATTGGCCGAAACATTCGGAGAAGAGCGCTATGTGTCTGTTTCAAGAGAAATATCCAAACGTTTTGAAGAGACATGCCGTGGCACGCTTCAAGAGGTCATTGCCCACTTTACTGAAAATGCGCCAAGGGGGGAGTTTACGGTTGTTATGGCAGGGGGGAAATAGTTGTTAGTTTTTAGTTGTTAGTTTTTAGTGGTTAGTGGTTAGTGGGATTTAAAGATTTAAAGATTTAAAAAAATACAATGATGATGAAAAGAATTTTATTTTTATGCTTGAGTGCAATTGTACTTGCATCGTGTGTGGAGAAATCTGCCGAATACAAAAGGCTGCAAAGTGAAAATGATATCCTGAAAGCGGAACAACTTAGAACAAACTACGATATGGAGGATATGTTTACTGTCTTGAATGATATTTATGCAGATATGCAAGCGCTTCGCGAAGCCGAAAACTACCTTACAATCGAGCCGACCGGCGAACTCAGCGTAGATAAACAGACACAAATCAAAAACAATATCCGCTTGATAGCAGAAACGCTGCAAACCAATCGCAAACAGTTGGCCGATTTGGAAGAACAGTTGAAAAACAGCAATATACAATCTGCCGCTTTACAAAAAACCATCGATCGTCTCAATGCCGAAATTTCCCAAAAGGCGCAGATGATTGCTTCTTTGCAGGAAGAATTGGCCAAAAAAGATATTCGCATTCAGGAATTGGATGAACAAATCGAAAATCTGGTGCTGACAACGACTGCTCAAAGCAGGACAATCAGCGAGCAGGACAAAGAACTACATCTGGCATACTATTGTTTCGGCACGAAAAAAGAATTGAAAGATCAGGATATTCTTACCGGAGGAGGACTGTTTGCAAAATCAAAAGTATTGCAGGGCGGTTTCAACAGGGATTATTTTCTTCCGGTTGATACAAGAGAGCATACCGCAATCCAACTCTACACACGTAAAGCCAAAGTACATTCCAATCATCCCGAAAATTCGTACACGTACGAAAAAGATCGCAACGGCAATCTGGTGTTGGTCGTTATCGAACCCGAATTATTCTGGAGCCTAAGCAAATATTTGGTTATCGAAGTAGGATGAAAACCGGATATAAATCCATCTTTTTCGACTTGGACGATACGTTATGGGACACCTATCATAACAATAAAGAAACGCTCGAAGAAATCTATACCGATTATCACTTTGAACGGCATTACGAATCGTTCGAGACATTCTTTCAACACTATATGCCTCATAACCTGATGCTTTGGGAAAAGTATCGCAAGCACGAAATCGACCGTCAAACGCTGATTATCGAACGTTTTCTGTATGTGCTCCAGCCAATGGGAATTACAGAAAACGATTACATACTCCGTCTTAACCGAGATTTTTTGCAACGGACTACATCAAGAACCAAACTGATTCCTGAGGCCATTGAACTGTTGGAATACCTAAAGCCTTTTTACCGGTTGTTTATTTTGTCGAACGGTTTCCGCGAAATACAGGCATTAAAACTGCAAAATTCAGGCCTTGCTCCTTATTTTGAAAAAATCATCCTGTCGGAGGACGCCAATATCCAAAAACCGCATAAAGAAATCTTCGACTTCGCATTAAAAAACACCAATTCACGCCGCAACGAATCCCTGATGATCGGCGACTGCTACGAAGCTGATATCGAAGGCGCCTGTAACGCCAAAATCGACCAGCTATGGTTCAATCCCGACCTCCTGCCCTGCAAAACAATTATGCCTACGTTTCAGGTGCGTACTTTGGGCGAAATTCAAGGGATTTTATAACCGTGTACGATACAGGTTAATGAAGTAATTTTAAATTGCATAAAAAGTTTTTTTCTATTTGGTAAAGTTTTATATTTTTGTCGAACAATAATCAATAACTATATGTAAAATAATATATATAAATTTTTATAAAAGGCGTTAGCTTCGGTTCTTGCTACTGAATATCTGCAATTTTTCAAAGGCACATAAGAACAGGAAAGTTCAACGCCCACGAGGATTCGTGGGCTTTTCTTGTTTGTGTGCACAGTTTTGCAGAGCTTCGGTAGCAGACAGGGTTAAGTCCACGTTTTTTTATCAATAATAAATATTTACCTCTATGAATAAGTTATCATTAGGCTCAATCATTGAGCAAAAATTCAGGAAAAGCGGCATGAGCGTTAAGGAATTTGCCGATAGAATAAACGTTGAAAGAACAACGGTTTACAACATCTTCAAACAGGAAAGTATGAATTTCGAAAGGTTGAAGAAGATTTCCGAAGTATTAAACTACGATTTTATAAGCGAAGAGCAAGAAAGGAAAGGCCAACAAACGCCTCCTCCCAAACAGACTGTTTTTATTGCGGTCGAAATCGATGCTGACACGCTAAATGAAATAAATTTGCCGGATAATTTTATTCGTTTGGTAAAAGACAAAAAATAATGTGTCTTATTTTTCCACGCATTTGTCAATTCTATCCACACAAAACTTAAACAAATAACTTCCGGATAGTATATTTTTGCTGCATCAAATTAGCGCAGCAATGAAAAATTTGTTTATCTATTTTCTACAACTACTTGGCGTAAAGCATACCAAAAAATATGCTGAGAGGGTTTATAATGAACATCCATTTAAAAATTCCATGTATGCATTCTCGACCCTGCTTCATGAGTATGGTATTGATAATGTGACTATCCAATTATTGGAAGAAGACAAAGATATACGAAAACTTGAAGCGCCTGCGATCGTTTCTTTGGGTTTTAATATTGCAGTAATCAGTAAAATAGAAAAGGACTATGTAACGATTACTTTTCTAAATAACGATAAAGTAAGGATTACCGAAAAGAATTTCCATGAATTTTGGGATGGAATCGCTTTATTGGCTGAAACCGGATCTGAATCCATTGAACCGCATTATCTGAAACATAAACTGTTAGACCTTTTTCACTTTGCCCAAAAGAGCGTTTTGGCACTGTTTGTTGTTGCTTTGTTTTTTTATACTCTATGGAGCACAAACTTTTATCAGAGTGTAGGACTTATGTCGATTTTGGCTGTCAATCTTGCTGGTGCTTTTGTAAGTTATCTGTTGATTTTAAAACATTACAAGATACAGAGCAACTATGCCGACAAAATATGTTCGCTGATTCAGGAAGGCAACTGTAACGATATTTTGGAGTCCGACGCATCCAAACTTTTCGGAGTGATTGGTTGGGGCGAGATTGGACTTAGCTACTTTGCCTCTAATTGTATCCTGCTATTATTCTTCCCTTCTCTTCTCCCACTGTTAGCTATTATTAATGTATGTGCATTGCCGTATTCGTTTTGGAGCGTATGGTATCAAAAATTCAAGGCAAAAAGTTGGTGTACGTTATGTCTGATTGTACAGGGATTGTTATGGACGGTTTTTATCGGAAACCTTATTTTTAATTCGTTCTATCATGTTCTTGAATCATTAACCTTGCCAAATCTGTTTGTCCTGTTTTGTATCTATGCCATTCCTTTTATTGCAATAAACCTGTTGTTATCCCTGATTTTGGGAAAAAGCAAAACAGAAAATATGACGCAGGAATTTAACAGTCTGAAAGCCAACGACGACGTAATCAAAGCATTGCTATTGAAACAACCTCGTTTTGAGGTAGATAAATCAACTTCTCAAATATTATTTGGAAACAAGCAAGCAGACATATTGGTAACGATTCTGACTAATCCCCATTGCACTCCCTGTGCGCGAATGCACAAACAACTGGCTGAAATACTGCAGAACGAAAATAGCAAAATCTGCATCCAGTATATTTTTTCATCCTTCCGGGAAGAATTCGATGAAAGCTCGCAGTTTATGATTGCTACCTACCTGAATAAACCGCTTGCGGAGACATGCAGGATATATCACGAATGGTTTTCTGCTGGTATTAGAAACAGGTTTTCTTTTTTTCAACAAAACAAAGTTCCTTATGATGAAAACTGCATGGATGAATTCCACCATCATAATAATTGGAAAGATAATGCAAAGCTAAAAGCGACACCCACGGTTTTGATTAACGGATATAAACTGCCAAAGCAGTACAAAATTGAAGATATTGATCTTTTTACAACGATAGATTTTTCCGGATTATAGTCGAAGCTATATAATCCGGTTTCTATATTTCTAATTATCATTTTATAAATTTTTAAAAACTTAATTTTATGGACATATTAAACAAAACTAAAGCAGAAAAATTCAGGATATTGAAAGATCCTGAACTTAAGGAGATTCTTGGAGGAGATGGTGGATGCGAAGGTACTACAAGTTGTGGAGGAGGTTGTTCTGGGATGTCTATTAAGTGGGACTATACCCCACTTAATGAAACGCCCATACCTGGAGGATGGCAATATCTTGAAGGACAGTGCTACTACAGTTCGATTGCTAGGCAATGCGTTTGCGGGTAAGCTGTAAATTTTATTAAATCAGCGTTTTAACAGGAAAATGAAATGTTTTTTTAGCTTCGAAATAATTCATTCGTCATGATTAAAACAGATTATTCTTTTAATGTAGAAAGGAGATTCTATTTAGTTTTTCTATTAGTCTCCTTTCTTTTTTCTTATGTTTCCATTCATTTCCAAATGAATGAAGAATGGATTTAGTTTTCAATTTTAGTACATTGATAAAATTAACAAACTCTATATCAAACATTATCCCTCTTTGAGGGGGTGGGGGAGGTAAATTTTCTATTGACAATTGAAAAAAATATTCATATTTATTAATTATTTCTTATCTTTACACTCAATTAATGCAAAAAAATGCAGCTATGAAACAAAATATACTAATCATTATACTATATCTTTGGCTTCCGGATTTGTTGTTTGGGCAAACGATAGCAGAATCATTTTACGGGTTTACCCAAATTGAAGATTTTTTTTTGATACAATTGGCTGTTTATCCGCAGGAAAAACTACACTTGCATACCGACCGCGATTATTATGTATCCGGCGAAAAAATTTGGTTTAAGGCTTATGTAACTGATGCTGCAACATTTCAATATCCTACTTTAAGCCGGTATGTCTATGTTGAATTGATTAATTCGAACGATTCACTTATCAACCGTGTAATAATACGACCTGAAAACGGAATGTTTTATGGTTATTTGCCAATTTCGAACGATATTTTTGAAGATAACTATACGCTCCGCGCTTACACACGGTATATGGAGAATTTGGGCGATGATTACTTTTTTAAGAAAAATATTCGAATAACAAATAGCGACATAGCAGGACGCTACACCAAGCATGGTAAAAATCCCACAAATCATAGTCCCGGTTTTGATGTTTCCTTTTTCCCTGAGGGTGGAAATTTAGTGGAAAACGCTTTTTGTAAGGTTGCGTTCAAAGCATTAAATCAAAATGGTTATGCTGAAACCATATCCGGCATAATTATTGATGAAACCGGCGCTGAAATTACTATGGTTCAGACCGAATATGCCGGTATGGGTGCTATTACTTATATTCCGCAGGCAGGGAAAAGATATTTTCTGAAATGCCAAAACAATGATGGCTTAGAAAAGCAGTTTGAACTGCCTCAACCCGACGCTCATGCCATTTCACTGACTGTTGTGCAACGAAATAAAATGATTACAATCGGTGTTCGCCGGTCAACTAATAGTTCTGCTATACCTTGTTACCTGCTTGGACATTGTCGGGGAATGGTATTTTATTTTTCTTCATTTGGTTCAATAAATGACTTTATCAACTTTCCCGAAGAGTCTTTGCCAACCGGTGTTCTGCAATTTGTTCTGTTCGACGAACAGTTGAATCCATTAAGCGAACGGTTGGTTTTCAATAAAAACAGCTACATACAGGTAAAAGTCGATTTTCAAACCGATAAACCATCGTATGAAAAACGCGAAAAAGTCACAGCCACATTAACTCCCTCACTATCGGAGGGTGTCGGGGAGGATCTTCTTTCTCATCTGTCTGTTGCTATAACCGACGACAAGGATATTGCGGTGGATTCTACAACAACCATCCTGTCAACACTGCTGCTTTCATCCGAACTGAAAGGCTATATCGAAAATCCTGCATATTACTTAATGGACAATCAAGAATCAGCCATTGCATTGGATTATCTGATGCTGACACATGGATGGAGAAGATATAATATTCCGGAAGTAGTCAAAGAAAACTATGAAACACCTCGGATACCGTTTCAAACAAGTCAGCGAATATCCGGCAAGCTGCAAGGCGGGATTCGTTCAAGGCCTGTACCTGATAGCGAAATATTAATCATGGCCAAAGAAGGAGACTTCGGACTGACGAAAACCGATGAAAATGGCAAATTTATTTTTGATAATTTCGAATATCCAGACAGCACATCCTATTTTGTTCAGGCATTGGATAGCAGGGCAAGTTATTTGATTGAACCTGTATTGAATGACGAGTCATTTCCCAAACTGACTCATGCCCCACAAAGCCTCTTTTCAAAACAAAAGATAAAAAACTTAGAGACAAAAGAAGAAGCCGGAATGGATACTTTCCTCGAAAAAGCGGAGCAACGATCAAAGTATGATGATGATATGAGAGTAATTAATCTGGAAGAGGTAGAAGTGGTTGCGCCAAGAATTGAAAAAAAAAATGAACCCCGTCTGCAATTTTGGGCAAATAGCAGTTCTGATTTAATCATACGAAGAGAAGAATTTGAAAAAAGAAACCCTATATTAGTTGCTGATATTCTTCGTAATGTTTCTGGATTAGGAGGTAAGCCACTGGTTTTAATAGACGGAATAGTTCATGAATGGCCTGAACGATCACAGAGCGATCCTCCTCCACCGCCTTATGATTCCCCATTGGAAACAGTCAGCGTGCATGATGTGGAAAGTATTGACGTTTTTAAATTTGCCAGTGCTGCGATGTTTGGAACTCGTGGTGCAGGGGGTGTAATCAGTATAACCACCAGAAGAGGAATAGACGTTATTCGAGAAATAGAAAAGATTCGTGAAGAAAAAGCGCATAATTATACTCATTATACTCCCTTAGGCTATCAAAAACCGGTAGAATTTTATTCGCCTCGCTATGAAACCTTGGAAGCAAAGTACCAATCCATCCCCGATTACCGGACTACCATCTTCTGGAAACCGGATATTGTAATTGACGAAGATGGAGAAGCAAGTTTTGAGTTTTACACCTCCGATTTTCCAACAACCTATTCCGTTGTTATCGAAGGATTAACAACTGACGGTCGAATCATCAGGCAGGTGGAGAAGATTGTGGTTAATTGAGAATTGAGACCTCCCCCTGCCCCCTCCTAAGGGGGATAAAAAAACGAAAGAGAATATGCTGAAACGAATTACAAATCATCTGATTATCTATTCAATGGCTTTAGATAATATTGGATTAATGAGCGGGAAAATGGGAGTTGCGCTGTATTTCTTTCATTTGCACAAAGTGACTAAAAACGACAATCATTTACGATTTGCCAATGAATTAGTACAGGATATTATGTCGAAATTGGATTACAAAATTCCAAGAACATTCTTTGATGGCTTGATTGGGATTTCGTGGGGCTTTGATTATCTGATACGAAACAAATTTGTGGATTTTGAAGACGACGACGTTTTGATTGATCTTGATAAGGCTTTGTTGGAAATAAATATCGCGAATCTGTTCGACGAAACTTTCAGTACAGGAGTGAGAGGTATAGCCTACTATATCCTTTCGAGGTGTAGCGGAAAAGAAACAATTCCTGCCCCATTTTGCAAGGAATATATCCATGTTTTATATGACCGGATAAACCGGATCGAACCAAAAGACACAACAGCTATTTATCTGCAAAACCAATTACAGCAAATAATAAACGGTCAAATTCTTGAATATGACATCAATCCGTTTTATCAGCTAATCGGCAATGAACCGTATGATGAATCGACATTGTTTGATCACAAAAGAAATATTGGCATCATAAATAACGGATATACCGGTATAGCGCTGCGAATATTGCGAAATATGGAAATACAAAAATGAAACGAATTGTAGTTATAAACAACAACGACAGGGCTTTAACGTATGGCATTGGCGCCTACACGACTCACCTGACAGCATGTCTGCAACAAACAGCATTAGCCTTTGATGTGGTCAATATCAATGCGAATGAGTATGAATTGAATATCGTTGAAAAGGATGGTTACAGAGATATCTTTATTCCCGCATTTGCCGGTTCGACAAATCATAAATTGTCTGCATACTGCCGGATGCTGCCATTTTTGTTGAAAGAGCTGTTCCATGCAGTTGACGAATTGATTTTTCATTTCAACTGGTTTTTACCCGAGTCGTTAATTGCACTGTTAAAAGCGATATTTAACTGCAAAGTGTTATTGACGGTACATTTCACCGATTGGAGTTTGATGTTAAACGGCAATGACCGAAAACTTCAATCGTTGGTAGAAAAAGTTAAAAATAAGCAGGAAATATCTCTGCACGAAAAAAGTGTATTGGATACCATTCGCTCTGACAAAGCGATTTTTCAACAAACCGACCTTGTACTGTTTGTAGCTCAACATACGGCAAAAACATATTCGAAATTATCATTACTTCAGGGCATAAATCATGAGATTGTAAATAACGGATTAATAGATGCATACAAAAAAACACCGGCTATTCAAAAACAAGCTATCCGAAAACGGTATCATATCAAAGACAATGAAACGATTCTTTTTTTTGCCGGTCGGCTCGACGAAATAAAAGGGATTTATTGCTTGATTGAAGCCTTTCAAAAAGTACTTCGCTCAAAACCTGACGCCCATTTGTTTATTGCCGGCGAAGGCGACTTCCTCAAATTACTTGCTAAGTCGCGGTCTTTCTGTACTCAAATTACTTTTCTGGGCTTTCTGAATAAATCGGAACTATATGATTTTTATTCAATTACTGACATAGGAATAGCCTGCTCCATCCATGAAGAGTTTGGTTTGGTAGCCGTAGAAATGATGATGCACCGGTTGCCTGTGATCGTTACAGATACAGGCGGACTGGCAGAAATAATTGATGATCAAATAAATGGGCTTAAAGTCCCGATTGTCTATCGAAAAGGAAAACGAACGGTGGGTATCAATCAGTTGGCTAAAAAAATCTGTTACCTGATTGATAATCCTGCCGAATGTAAGCGATTGGGTCGTAATGCCCGCAAAAAATTCCTTTCCGACTATGAACTGTCTGTTTTCGGTTCACGGTTGATTCAAATTTATAACTCACTCTGATACAATGCAAATAATCCCCAAAATCATTCATCAGGTATGGTCGGACAAAATAAGACCGTTGCCTTTGTTTTTCAAAGAACTGTCGGAAACATGGAAATCGATCTATCCGGATTGGGAATATATCTTCTGGGACGATAAAAAAATGGATTCTTTTATCAAGGATTGTTATCCTGAATACGATACCTATTGTCAGTCTTTTCCTTACGATGCACAACGCTGGGATACGATCCGTTACCTGTTTTTGTATAAAATGGGGGGTATGTATGTCGATTTTGATTATGAAGCCTTGGAATCGCTCGACGAACTTTTTCAAAATCACTCGTGTTGCTTTGCATCCGAACCCAAAGAACATGCACAAATATTCGGCAAGGATTTTTACTTAAACAATGGCTTAATCATCACTGCGCCAAAACATCCGTTTATCAAACAAATCATTGATGGCGTGATGAATAAATATCCTGCCAACAGGCTTTACAGAGATAAAATGGAAGAAGTACTGCTGACCACAGGCCCACTGATGATAACCGATCTTTATGAATCATATACCGGCAAAGATGATATATATTTGATGCCTTCCGAGATTGTCGCTCCATTAAACAAAGTGGAAGTGGCCGAGTATATTAATAGCGATGACCTCACGCCTGCATTTCGGGCAATTTTAGAAAAGAAATTGGAAAAAGCCAAAGCCATTCATTACTTTGTGGGAAGCTGGTGTTAAAATAATTATTATTTTTACGCACATTTTCTTCATTAAAGGTGATCGGCTCAGGATCTGTTCTGAATAGACGATATAAATGATATTTCGCATTAAAAATGCTTATACTTAACATATTCGGATTGCAAATCCGAATGGACGGGCGCACCGTTGCGGTCGCCCTTACAATTATTTAGGAACAATTCATAACTCTTAACTCTTCGTTCTTGGTTCTTAACTCGTAACTTGTAACTCGTAACTCGTAACTATTTCGTATCTTTGTCGCATAATTCAAAAAACGTAATAATATGGAAACAGCAACGACAATGAAGCGACCTGAAACTGTTGCATTGACTTACGATAAAGCCAATCCTTTAGCAAAAAAGACATTGGATTTTGTGTTGTCGTTAGGTTTATTTCAAATACAGAAAACACCAAAAAGCCCGATAGAAACAGGATTGGATGAATATCGGCAAGGTAAATACATTGTTATCAACAGAGGTAAAAGAAAATTTGCAGATGAATGACAACAGCAAAACACGGCAAATGACAGTTGCAGAGTTTTTTGCAGCATTGACGGCAAGTGAAGATTTTATTTATGCTGTGGCTCATACTAATTCTTTTAATATGTAATCAGGTATCTCTCCTATTAATAAAAACGCGCAAACCGATAAAACAGTTTACACGTTTTTTTTTGTGCAAAACTGAAAACAACGCAATGTAGGGGCAAGGCATGCCTTGCCTTGCCTCGTTTCCTTGCGTTGTCCGGATTTGCAATCTAAGCAAAAAGAGTATCAGTCCTGTTGCGGATCAAGCCCGCAATGACAGTTCAGTATCTATTTCGAATAGACGAGAAAAATGATGTTTCGCATTAAAAATGCTTATACTCAACACATTCGGATTGCAAATCCGAATGGACGGATAGAATCATCAGGCAGGTGGAGAAGATTGTGGTTGATTGAAAACTGACACCTCCCCCCCCTGCCCCCTCCAAAGGGGGATAAGAAAGGTAAAGTCACAATTCCTGATTTCTAATTCTTAATTCCTAATTCTTAATTCTTAATTCCTAATTCCTCCCTGCAATTCCTCCTTTGGCGCTATCGACTGTGATGGTATATTTCTGATTGCCTTTCACGATCCAGCGAACTGTAACCGTACTGTGTCCGGGTATATTGCTCACAGCCAATCTTGAAGGATTGATGATTTGCTCTGTGCCCTGATTGTTGTAT
>Ga0082212_10006772_pt1 | contig 15303 bp, 15 predicted proteins | sample TergutNt197P3_FD_71548 | JGI IMG/M metagenome (GOLD analysis project Ga0082212, IMG submission 71548) | Neocapritermes taracua P3 segment gut microbial communities from Petit-Saut dam, French Guiana - Nt197 P3 | ecosystem: Host-associated > Arthropoda: Insects > Digestive system > Gut ...
AGTACCCATTAAAGAAGGCGAAAATATTGAAAGAGCCCTTAAAAAGTTTAAGCGGAAATTCGAGAAAACCGGGATCGTCCGCGAGTTGCGTTCTCGTCAGGCATTTACAAAGAAGTCGGTCGTTCAACGCGATATGTTAAAGCGTGCGATTTACAGACAACAGCTGCAACTCAAGGAAGAGTAACAGTTTGTTTTCTATTTAATCTTCCCAATAATCAGTACCGGATTGCTATCTTCATCAATTTGATTTGCGACCTCTTCAAGGGTTTTGCGTTGGATGGCAGAGAGTTTGTTGCCTTTGAGCGCTCCATCAATCAATGCAATCATATTATAGGCTTCAACCTTGTAATGTCCCCATAAGCCGGAAACGGAAGGAATGGGTGAGATGGGTAGTTCGCCGTTGCGTTCTTTTAGGTAATCATTCATATCAATGGTTTTTGCTAACGGATCAATGGTGATTGACCGGATAGTTTGAAGTTCCCCTTTTTGATGTAAGCAGAGGTATGCAAGTGTTTCTCCGTAAACATTGATGCTGGAGATCGTGTTTCCGTCCATTTGGATATCCATCCGCGATTCGTTCTTCTCAATGATGGTGGCATGGGCGCTGGATACCATAAATTTTACGGAGACGCCGCCTTTGACTATATCTATTGCCGGATTCTTTAGTTTGACGACACATTGTGGGATGATGATATCCCCCTTGATGGCAAACAGCGTATCGGAATAGGCATTTACACAAAAGAAAATTTGCTCTCCCTGCCTGAACATCGCTTTTCGTGTGCCTTCCGAAGGAAAACCGTGGTGACCCGTATAGGCAGTGACTGCGAGATCATCAGGATTGTACCTGAAAGCAAGAATCAAAGAATCAGGTGCTTTTGAAGTTTGTCCGGTTAGCGCTTCTATGCTTAGGGACGGAGATAAAAAACCGTACATATTTCCATGAGAATCGATTTGCTGTATGCTAAACGATTTCAGGTCAGGTTTGATAAATTCCTGAAATGTTCCGGTTGGCAAATGAATGGCACTAATTGATTGCATACCCCTAAAATCGGTAAAATAGAGGGTTTCCCGTTTTTCGTCCACAAGCAAATTCGAGATTCCGCCGCTAATCTCATTGGGGCCATTTCCTACAAAGGCAAGTGTCCTGATATATTTTCCCTTACGATCAAATTGGAGCAGTTTTTCTCCGGTATTGACCAAAATATAGCGGTCGGTAACGGTATAAGTCATTCTTGCGATCGAAAGTACAAGATCGTCATTGTTTTCCAAAGCCACAATGGAAATATCTTCGAGCAGGTCAGAAATTTTCAGGTCAATGAATCCTGATGGGTTATCCATGTCAATCACAGGAATTTCGGTGGGTTGATTGTCACAGGCGAACGGTAACAACAAGGTAAAAAGGAGGGTGAAGAGGAGGTTTTTGGTATTCATTGGTAAAGATCTTTGGTAGTGATTATTACCACGCCATTTGCAGCGTCCGGCCCATATAAACGTATAGCATTTTGGTCTTTTAATACCGAAATCGAGTTGATTGTATTTGGGTCGATCCTATCCGTTTCTTCTATACTAATCACCTTATCATTCAAAATAAACATAAGATTCTTGGCTGTTAACTCGTTGGATCCTGCATGGGTTAGATCATCACGTGATGGCTTTACACTGTCTTGAAAATCCGATTTATGCGTGGCAATCACCTGTCCGCCTCCAACGCGGATATCTTTGATTTGTGCAGGGTTGAGGGCTGCAAACTGAGATTTAGAAATGGTGTCTCCGTTGAGCACGAATATTATGTCTATCAATTCTTTGGAATGGGTTACTTTTATTACATTGTTTCCTTCACTTATTTGTTGTATTCTGTTTGGACGATTAAAGGAGAGAGTGTCGGGTCCCCATGCACGTAGTTTCCCATCTTCCCCAATCATCGCAGCAAGATTTGGGTAGTTTTGTTCCAAATCTTCTCGACTAATATAAGCGCCATTTAACATTAATCGCCCCGATGTAACTTTAATGGTGTCGTTGTTGGAGATAACGGTTACGGTAGCTTTTGGTGTGGCGGCTCCTTTTTTCAGCGTATCCTGAAGCGGAATGGCAGGAACATAATGAGGCGTCTCAGGCAGGTTTGTGGTGATTTCCAAAATTTTATGGGTGATTTCCGGTATATCAGGAGTGATTTCCGGCAGGGCAGAAGTGATTTTGGACGCCTCAAGAGGGAGCTCCTGTTGAATCAGGACGATTTCATTGAGGGTTTGGGCAATCTCTCCCCCGTGTACGCCTATCCAGGCAAAGCCAAACAGAGGCAATATAAGCAGGTACTTACACAGGGCAAAGGGAGTGCTGGGTTTCTTGTTCATCATGATGATTCTTTTTTTAAGGTTGGAAAATGTAAAATTATGAGCAATAAAGAGACCGGGCATACCGCTCATGCCGGTGCGCACCAACGCGTACTGGTATTGCAAGATGTCGAATCCGGAGTTCAAAATATGACGGTCTGCCAAAAATTCCAAGTTTTGGCGGATGGCTTTGCGCAATAGCCACACAAAGGGGTTAAACCAGGAGGCAATGACCAACGCTTCGCCAAGCAACAGGTCAAGAGTATGCCTCTGTTTGATATGGAATAGCTCGTGGGCGACTATTTTTGCGATTTCGTGCTCGCTGTGCAGCGCAGGATTCAGAAAAATGTGTCCCCAAAAACTAAAGGGCTTCAACGCTGCCTGCACCCAAAAAATCTTGGTTTTCCCTATGGTTTGCGAATGAGCCTTATTCTTTAATCGGAAAAAACTGTACAATTTGACGCAAAAATGGAGGAGAAAGAGCAAAACGCCCAAACCCATTATCCACAATATTAAGTCGGTTGCAGACAACAGGATGCGTGCGGATGGAAAGTCGGATTGCAGCCACTGCCCCAACATATCCATATCCCATTCGCTGATTGGATAGGCGGCTTGCTGAATAAGGGGATTGGCGGCGGCAAACGAGGGGAGCGAGAGGCAGGGGAGGATAAAGGACGCCCCAACACCTGTCAAAAAATAGCAGCGATTGACTGTATAAAAAGTGTGCCGTCTGAGGGCTAAGGCGTAAAACAGATAGACAAGAGCCAAAATGGCGCTGACTTTAATAAAATAACTAAGCAGGGCGATCATGATTTTTGGTTTTTTGTTTGTTCTCTATGAGTTGCAAAATCTCCCTCAACTCTTTGGGTGAAATTTTTTCTTCCTCGGCAAAAAAGCCCACCAATTCTTTGTAGGAATTTGCAAAATAGTCTTTTACAAAGCCAGACATAAAACCGGATTTGTATTGAGGTTCCTGAATTACAGGGTGGTATGCATTCACATTCCCGTATCGAGTATTTTGTACAAAGCCCTTACGTTCTAAATTCTTAATTACTGAGGCAAGCGTGGTATAGGGTGGTTTGGGGTCGGGATAATGGGTGATAAAGTCTTTGATAAAGCCGCCTCCGGTTTTCCAAACAATCAACATGGCTTCTTCTTCCTGTTGGGTGAGTTTTTCTATCATATATACATGTTCTACGAAATTTTCGCAAAGCTACGAAAATTTCGTAATAAACCAAGAAAATACAAAAAATATGCCGAAAGAACTCAAACGATTTGCAGGATGCAAGTTTTGTTTGTATCTTAGCAGGCGCAAAAGAATCCCATGACACATCTGCAACTCTTTATTAAGTACCTGAGGGAACAAAAACGCTTTTCGGAACGGACAGTGGCTATCTATACACAGGTTCTTACTTCCTTTTTTCTCTTTGCGGAGTTTCCTAATGGCGGAGAGGGATCAGAGGAGGTAACATCCCCCATCGTGCGTGGCTATGTTTCCCGGATGATGGAAGAGGGGCGCAATCCGAGAACGGTACAGTTACATCTCTCATCCATAAGTGGTTATTATCGTTTTTTAATGAAGCAGGGATTATGTAACTCCAATCCGGCAGCGCTGATGACACGTCCCAAGGCCGAACGATCCATCCCCGATTTTTATGATAGAGAATCAATCAACCGAGTGCTTGATATTCCTGTGGATGAGATTGATTTTTGGCAAGTTCAGGCCCGTGCAGTATTGCATACGCTCTATTCCACCGGTATCCGAAGGGCTGAATTGGCTGGCTTGCGTATGAGAGACCTTGATTTTTCGCGTAACTTGATTAGGATACACGGGAAGGGGAATAAAAATCGAGAGGTGCCATTAACAAAAATGCTTGCGGAGGAGTTGGTTCGGTTTTGTGCGAATAAACAGGCATATTTCGAGTTGGAGGAGAATCCGGAGGCACCTCTATTTGTTACTCAAAGGGGGAGCAAATTGCCGTTGAGTTACGTAAACAGAATGGTGCAGGCAACGTTAGCAGGCGCAGAGGGGATTGCCGGTCGTAAGACACCTCATAGATTGCGTCACTCTTTGGCGACTCACCTTCTTAATAATGGGTCAGACATATATAGTATTAAAGAGGTGCTCGGACACAGTTCGCTTGCCGCTACCCAAATTTATACCCACAGCGACTTTAAAACATTACAAAAAGTGTATAAACAGTTTCATCCCCGTGCCGAATAGGGAAAAAACAGTATCTTTGTAAAGTGAGTGCTCAAGACAATTATCAATCCTTAAATATATCATCATGGAAATTAGAATTACCTCAGTAAAATTTGATGCCGACAAAAAATTAATTGATTTTGTCAATAACAAAGTGAATAAGTTGTCAAAATTTTTTGACGCCATTATTGCAGTGGACGTTACTTTGAGCATTGTTCCTGACCATCAGAACAAAAAAGTAACCATGCGTGCAGAGATTCCCGGCCATGACGTTGTTGTAGAGCGTAATTGTGAAACATTTGAGGAATCAACTTTGCTTTGTATTGACGTATTAAAAGAGCAATTGGTCAAAGTGAAAGAGAAGATGCGGAACAAGAAATCATTACTTTCCGATTGTCAGTTGTTAGAAACTGTTTAACAAATTTCTAAGCAATTCTTCTTCTGGCCTAATGCCAATAAGGTGCACCTCTAACGCTTCTCGGGGCAATTGTCCCACATAGTCGCCAAAGATATGGATGCGGGAGATGAATCCGTCCTGATCTGTATCGTAATATAGTTGCAAATTGCCTGACTCAGTTTTGACCTCAACAGTATGGGAGAAGTTCGGTTCTTTCCCCCAATTCCACTCTTTTGTCCTGTATTTTGAGGCGGCTATGGACTCAATGGTTTTGAGGTCGTCAGGTGTGTATTCGCAGGAGTGCACATTGGGGTATGCAGAGTGCATATAATCTGCCAGATAGTCCATGAAACGTTCAACAGGAGGTACATCTGTTAAGTGACTGCCAATGTTGCATACAGGAGATATGGTAGAAGAAACGGCCTTTTTTGTAAACTTGCTGCGCGGCCCTTCAAGCGCTTTACCCAACTTGGAGAGGGCGGAGGAGTAGAGCAGTGTGCCATGGAGCAATATACGCCCCTGTACCTGACATTGCGCAGTTCCTGAGAATTTCTTTCCGTCAATCAACAGGTCGTTTCTCCCTGACAGATATGCTTTCACACCAATGTGGTTTAATGCAGAGAGGATAGGTTGGGTACATCTTTTGAAAGTGCCCGAACTCTCTTCGCCGTGCGGCTTGGGCTCCATAAAGCTATAGTTTATATTCCCAAGGTCATGGAACACGGCGCCCCCACCGCTTAATCGGCGGATCACCGGAATGTGAAATTGTTCTACGTATGGTACATTTACCTCAGCCCAAGTGTTTTGATGGCGCCCCACAATGATAGAGGGAGCATTCCGCCACAATCGAAATACAGAATCGGTTTTGTATGTTAGCAGATACTCTTCGGCGGCTAAGTTCCAGTCGGGGTTTGTGGAGTGGTGGTCAAGAATAAGGAGCATATATATCGATAAAGTTTATAAACGATCCATCCGATAAGAATGCCCAATAGGGCGCCGCAAATCACGTCAAAAGGGTAGTGCTTGCCTACATACACTCGGCTGTAGCCAATGACGGATACCAAGACAAAGAGAAACCATGTTAACCATTTCTTTCTTAAAATCAGGCAACTGATCGTAGCCAAGCCAAAGAGGTTAGCCGCATGACTCGATACAAATCCGTAGAGTCCTCCGCGCCCTTCCAACAAGTGTACCATCCCCTCCAGGGTGGGTTCATGCGATGGTCTGAGGCGGCAAAAAAGATCTTTAAAGAGCATTACGGATATGCGATCGGTGAGTAAAAAGCAGAGGAGTACGGCGCCTACAGCCGTCAATGCGTGTTTCCAAGAGAGGTTGCGCAAAAAAAGAGCGAGGAGAAGCAGGTACAGAGGTATCCACGTATAGGATGAAGAAGCTCCTTTCATGATTGGGTCTAAACACGGAGTGTGTGCGCCGTTTATCAGCAGAAAAAGAGCACGGTCTAATTGGAGCAGGTTCTCAAGCATCTCGATTCAGCGTTTTCCAAAGAAGATCCTTCAATGCTGAGATCCCTTTGCCGGTTATGGATGAGATAAAGAGATGCGGTACCTCTTTGGGGAGGAGAGGCGCTATTTGTCTCTCTAACTCTTCATCCAGCATATCCGATTTTGAGATGGCAAGCAGACGCGCCTTATGGAGCAGTTGGGGATTGTATTGAGCCAGTTCGTTTACCAATATGCGGTACTCCGCAGCAGGGTCAGAACTCTCTGCCGATACCAAAAAGAGAAGAATAGAGTTTCGCTCTATATGTCGTAAAAATCTAATACCTAAACCTTTGCCTTCGTGTGCTCCCTCAATAATTCCCGGAATATCTGCCATGACAAACGACTTATCGTCTCTAACGGATACAATTCCCAGATTAGGCTCTAATGTGGTAAAGGCATAATCCCCGATCTTGGGACGGGCAGCTGAGACTGTACTTAGCAACGTTGATTTTCCGGCATTTGGGAACCCCACTAAACCCACGTCTGCCAAGAGTTTCAGTTCAAGGATAAACCACCCTTCTTTGCCCTCTTCTCCCGGTTGGGCAAAACGGGGTGTTTGCAGGGTGGCGCTTTTGAAAAAAGCATTCCCCATACCACCGCGCCCTCCTTTACATAAAACTTGCTCCTCGTCCACTTGTGTAACCTCAAAGAGGAGTTCGCCTGTTTCGGCGTTTCGCGCAACCGTTCCAAGAGGAACTTCTATTACGACATCCTTGCCATCGGCTCCGGTGCGGAGGTTGCCACTTCCCGACTCTCCGTGAGGAGCGCGAATATGTTTACGATACCGCAGGTGAATCAGCGTCCAATACTGACTGTTTGCTCTCAAAACTATATGTCCTCCTCTTCCTCCGTTTCCCCCATCCGGCCCTCCTTTGGGAATAAATTTTTCGCGATGAAGGTGCATTGAACCTTGTCCTCCGTTTCCGGAGGCGCAAAAAATACGCACGTAGTCAACAAAGTTACTCATTATGAGAATGAAAAATGGAGAATGGAAGTTTTGTGGTTAGTGAGGAGGGGGTTAAGTGTGGAGAATAGAGTCAATGAGGGTCCGAACGGCAATGTTAACTTTGTCAATGCTTGGCGTTCCGTCCACCATTCGGCACTTGTTTTGAGCATTGTAGTAGTCGAGCAGCGGTTTTGTCTTTTGATGGTAGGTAGCAATGCGGGTGGAGATAACCTCGTCGTTGGTATCGTCTGCCCGTCCTTCGATTTCGGCTCTTTTGCGCATCCGGTCATGAATAAGCGCATCGGGCAAATCCAAGGCAATCATCATGTCAATCTGTTCGCCACGCGTCGCAAGCAGCTCGTCTAATTTGGCAGCCTGTTCAATGGTGCGGGGGAAACCGTCATAGATAAAACCTTTGGCATTGGCGTTAGTTTCGATGTGATGCGTAATCATATTAATAACCACTTCGTCGGGAACCAAAAGTCCCTGATTGACGTAACGTGCAGCTTCCAAACCTAATGCCGTTTGTTCTTTGAGGTGGCTACGTAACATATCTCCGGTAGAGAGATGAACCAGGTTGTAGTTGGATAGTAGAAGTTTGGATTGGGTGCCTTTGCCTGCGCCCGGAGGGCCGAATAAAATAAGATGTAACATGGGAGAGTTGATAGTTGAAAATTGAAAATTGAAAATTGAAAATTGAAAATGAAGGGCTGCGTGTTGTTAGTGTAGGGGTGGGCAGTGTCTGCTCAAGTTATGGGGTAGAATGGGAATCTATTACATAAATATCAGGGAGTTGCCTCCCAAGAGAGTTGTAGTCAAGTCCATATCCTACAATAAAGGCGTTGGGGATTTTTAGCGCCACGTAGTCTAAAGGAATAGATTGTTTGTACTGATCGGGTTTCAGCAGCAGTGTGCAAATTTTGATCTGCTTTGGACTATATGCTTTTAACATCTCTACCAACTTGACTATGGTGACTCCGGTGTCAACAATGTCCTCCACTATCACCACCGTGCGCCCCTCTACATTGTCGTTGAGACCAATAACCTCCTTAACCATTCCGGTGGATTGGGTGCCGCTGTAAGAGGTCACCTTGATAAAAGAGAGTTCCAAATCAAACTCCATTTTACGGATGAGGTCGGCAGTAAACATAAAGGCGCCGTTCAGCACACTAACAAAGAGGGGTAGCGGTTCCTCCTTGAGTTCCCTGTTCATCTGCTCCGCAAGGGCATCAATGGCCTTATGTATTTGATTGGCATTGATATAATGTTTAAAATGTTTATCATGTAGTTGAATGGTGTTCATGGAAAAGGATATTTGGTTAGGGCAAAAGTAACGATTTTTTTCTAAAAATTTTAAAATTCAATAAATCTGAAGGTGGAAGGGTAAAATATCGGCTATAGCGAGTAGTTGGAATCATTTTATCCACTACATTTGCATTGTTGATAAATAAAAAGATGATTATGGAAAGAGAGGAACAGCCAATGGTGTCCATTGTAATGGGTAGCACTTCTGATTTGCCGGTAATGAAAGAGGCTGCTGAATTTTTAAAGAGCGTAAATATTGCCTGCGAAGTGCAGGCGTTGTCTGCGCACCGTGTTCCTGAGGATGTGTTGCAATTTTCCAAAGGAGCGGCAGACAGGGGTATTAAGGTGATTATTGCCGGTGCGGGTGGCGCCGCCCACTTGCCCGGTGTGATTGCGGCCATGACACCTTTGCCGGTGATTGGAGTGCCCATTAAATCATCTAACTCCATTGATGGTTGGGACTCCGTTTTGTCTATCTTGCAAATGCCCTCAGGCATACCCGTTGCCACTGTAGCGCTGAACGGAGCAAAAAACGCGGGCATCTTAGCGTTGCAAATATTGGCGATAGGTGATGCCATCCTCATGGAGAAGATGTGTTCCTTTAAAAGAGAGTTGGCGGAGAAGGTGCGACGAGCCAATCAGGAGTTACAAGCCATATAGGGGCGAACGTCACAATGAAAACTGAAAGAATGAGATTCATAAATTTAAACAGTTTCTAACAATAAACATATAAAAAGGTAGAATGAGGCGATGGATTTGGGCGCTCAGCTTAATGGCTGCGGGCGCGTGTTGCGCAGAAGTGATGGCGGCACAGGTAGGGCAAGAGACCGCAATAATCAATCAAGATACACTAAGGCGTTTGTCCCCTAGGGACAGTGTAACTTCCAAAATGGAGGAGTTTGCTGAACTGTACGGCGAATTGATGGCGTATAACGAGGAATATGGGCCTCTTTTTTCGTGGGAAGAGTTAAATATGCTTCCTGCTTACGACTCTACGGCGGATGAATGGTTACATTCAACCATAAGGTTATGGAGACCGGGAGAAAGAGAACCTTTCCGTTTGGGCGAACTTTTGCGCAAGGGGCGGCAACTTGTGTTGTTCAGATCTAAAGCACGCAGTGCTGAACATTGGAAGCCCGGGGCAACGCTCTTTTATCGTTTTGCTTCCGGAAATCGGTTGCAATGGGGAGTTACCTTGGACCATGATGCAGGCGAAATGATCTTCAGGCGTGGTATATGGATTGACTTTGTCTCTTTTCACCTCCAACTTAGTCGGATTGGGACATTCAGACGGATTGTGGTTGGAGATTACACAGTACGGTTTGGGCAGGGGCTTGTGGCATGGAATGGATTTTCATTCAATGGGTTGGGTGCGGTACAAAACCTTCGTCGAAACGAGATGGGATTAACGGCTTATACCGGAAGCAATGAGGAACAATTCTTTAGAGGCTTTGGTGCTACTTTTGAGTGGAAACGTCTGCAAGCGACTCTCTTTGGTTCAGTCAAGAAGAGGGACGCCCGCATCACTTCAGATGGATTCACCTCGTTGCTTCACACCGGAATCCACAGAACAGAGACGGAATTAGAGCGGCGGAACAACCTTGGTGAATTTGTGGCTGGAGGCAACCTCTCTTTTCGTTTCGATTGGTTGAAAATCGGCGCCACGGTGTTGGGATATACCTATGACCACAGAAACGCCACCACCATCAGGTCAGACAATCGTTATCAATCACGCAGACAGCCATTTGGTAGTGCTGGGGTTGATTTGCTTGCCGTCAGGGGAGATTGGAGGCTCTTTGGAGAGTGGGCGATAGATGGTCGGGCACAAATGGCTACTCTCGCGGGTTTGTTGTGGGATGGGGGAGACGGGTTGGAAGCCGGTCTTGTCTATCGAAACTATGGCAAAGGTTATACGGCGCCCTTTGCGGGCGCCTACTCAAAAAACAGCAAACCGCTCAACGAGCGTGCCATCACCGGAAGTTTTGAGTACTCATGGGCGCATTGGCGGCTGTTGTGCTCAGGAGAGTGGTGTTTTTTTCCGTGGTTGAAGTATAACGTGGGAGCGCCCTCGCACGCATATTCGACATTGCTTCAGTTGAGCAGAAATATCGGACGCAACTCCCTTGTTTACTTGAAGATTGATTACAAACATTCGGAAGTCGGCAGTCGCCTTCCATTGGTGAAAAGTAACCGAATGGGTTTCAGACTGCACGCCCAATATGGCTTGGGCGAAACGTGGCTCCTTTCGCATCGGCTTGAGTATTGTTTGTTGGTGAAATCGGATGTATCGCAATTGCTTGGCGGAGGCGCACTCCTTTTGGATGCCGTCTATTCTCCAAAAGAGCGCCCGTTGAGCGGAAGCGCCCGTTTTGCTCTATTCCGAACCACCGACTGGTCAACCAGAATCTATGCTTATGAACGAGACGCCATGCAGGGCTTTTCTTTCCCGCCACTGTACGGTTATGGGGTACGGGGTTATTTGAATGTGCGCTATACTCTTAACCGCACCTTTGACTTTTGGCTCAGAGGATCAGGAATACGCTATTTGTCTGCAAAACATCCCTCCGCTTCGGCGCCGACAGGAAAGTCATTGTGGGAGCCGGAGGCAAAGTTGCAAGTGAGGATTTCGTGGTAAGGGGAGATCTTCTCAAAAAAAACTATAACGATTTAATCTTTAGTTGATTACCAATAATAATCTTGGAGCTCCTATTTAATCCGTTCAGCGCCAATAGGTCATTGAGGCTAACTCCGTAAGTTTGAGCAATATCCCACAAAGTGTCTCCCTTTTTTACCGTATGCCACTGGAAGGAGTTGTTGTTGGAGGCACTGTTGGCGGCTGTAGTGGCATTGGTGGTAACGGTGCTTGAAGAAGAGGAGGTTGCCCCACTTCTTGAATAGACCGTTAGTTTTTGTCCTACTCGAATGGTGGTGCCCCTGATGTTGTTCCACGATTGCAGGTTGGCTACGGTTACTCGGTATCTTTGAGCAATCAACCCCAATGTCTCACCCGATTTTACTTCGTGGATCATTCGCTCGCCTCCGGTTGTTGAGGAGGATCTTGAGGTATTGGCGGTATTTGAAGAGGCAGAAACGGTAGTGGTTGGGGTAGTTGCAGGGGTTTGTCCCGAATAGATAGCCAACCGCTGACCCACACGAATAGTTGTCCCTTTCAGGCTGTTCCAATACTGTATATCTGCAACCTTCACTCGATACCGTAGCGCGATGGCTCCCAACGTCTCTCCTGACCTTACCGTATGTACGGTTTGGTTGCGCTCTGTAGAAGTTGAAGTGTTTTGAGCAAGTTGGATGGGGTTGAAGTAGGTAGTCTCCTTGAAACTATAGATCTCTTGTTCATTCTCTACAAAGAGGGGAGTGTAGTTGTGGGGGAGGCGCAAAATGAAGGGTTTTCCGGGGATCACATCACGGATGTATTGCGGATTGAGGTCACGAATCTCATCTACAGAGATGCCTGTAAATTCAGCAATCTGTTCAAAGTGCAACATTTTGGAGACGTGAAAGGTATCCACATGGGTAGGCATTTCTATTCGTAACGGTTTTATACCATGATCTTTGTAGTAGGATAAAGTGTATAGAGCCGCTACAAAAGCAGGAACATAACCGCGTGTTTCTCTGGGAAGATAGGGATAGATATCCCAAAATGCCCGTGATCCAGCGCGACGAATCGCTTTATTTACATTCCCGGCCCCGCAGTTGTAGGAGGAGATGGCCAAAGCCCAATCTCCAAAGATGGTGTAGGCATCTTGCAGGTACTTTGCTGCTGCATGGCCGGAAGTAATCGGATCGTAACGTTCGTCAACATAAGAGGTGATGGTTAGGTTGTATTGTTTGGCGGACGCTGTCATAAATTGCCACATTCCCCTTGCTTTAGCGCGAGAGACAGCGGTTGGATTCAATGCAGACTCAATAATAGCCACAGCTTTGAGTTCCAAAGGCATATCATGTTGGTCAAAAATTTCTTCAAAAATGGGCATATAGTAAGACGCCAACCCCAAAATGGTGGAGATTTTTTGGGGCTGCATCTTTTGGGTGTACAAAACAATGGAATTTCTTACGATATGGTTGTAGGGAAGGGTAATAAGGGAGTTAAGCGCTGTAAGGCGGCTGATATAGACCGAATCAGGCAGATCGGCAACTACGTTGATGCTGTCTATGTCAAAGAACTCATCCTGACTATTATGGTGTAGGGAGCGTTGTAAATAAAAGAGAGATAACAAACTGTCTGTATTCATTTGGATTTCTGCAGGATCTAAAAAATCATCAAAATCCACGAAAATTCCTCCATAGTTTAACGTGTCATTGAGGGTGATGGTGTCTGAAAGAGGGATGTTGTTCAGTTCGATGGATGTTTTCAAATCGGAAACTTCCTGTCTGAGCAACAAAATCTCCTGAATGAGTTGTTTGCGGGTTCCGGAGACCATCTCCTGAGCTATCATGGAGGAAGAGAGCAACAAAAGAATAGGAATGGTTAATAGATACTTTTTCATCGTTTTTGAGATAACCTAAAAAAATATATTCATTTTAAGTCCCACCGATAACGGTTGGGTAGTTGTGGCATAGCGAGTTGTATGGATGGGTTCAATGATGCCCGGCACAATTTTAAACGCAAGGTCATCACTTACATCAAAATCTTGAAGATAGGCAAATATATTGGCGTCAACAATGGTGAGGGCATATACAAGAACGGTGGCAAGGATGGAGTAGTCTCGGTATCGACGATAGGTATCACGGTACCACTTCAGGTTGTCGGGGGTGAGCCTTCCGGCGTATTCCGGATTGTTATAATCGTTTCGATAGCGTTGGTACTGCATATTGTTGAATTGAAAAAAATAACCGCATGCCATCAAACCTCCGCAATAGATGGGGATTTTCCAATAATCTCCGTTATAGGCTTGCCCCAATCCGGGAATAAGGGTAGAGTAGAGAGATGCGCGTCCGGGTAAGAGTGTCAGATCGGAGTTATAACTCATTACTCCCTCCAGCATAGATCCCCAATAGGCAAGGAAAGCGCCCGTGTACCATAAATTCCGATATGTAGCATATTGGTCTTCACCAGTATTAAGGAGCTTGAGGTTATTTTGATACCCCATATAGAGAGAGGTGCCAATTGCTCCCAATACAACAGGAACTTTCCAATATTGACGGTTGTAAACCTGACTGTACCCGGGTAAAACCACCGATGCGCTCCACATTCTGCCGATGGGCAAGGTATCTTTTCTCACTTTTTCCGCACTCACAGAGTCTTTGACCCATGCCAAAGCGGTAAAGTATCTTTTGAACTTAAATGACGGAGGAGGTGTTTCCGTCCCCAAAGAGTCGCTACTGCTTTGCATTTGTGATTGATTCATATTAAACCCGCCACCTTGTCCAAATTGTGCTCTTGTGGTGAGGAAACAGAGTAGGCAACATATAGTTAAAAGATAACGGGGCACGGTCTATTTTTTGAGAAATTCCAAAGCGCGAAGAAAATGTTCCACTTGACGGTCGTTGGAGACATGAATGGTGATGGTTCCAGCTCCTCGAGGTGTTCGTTTTATACTGATTTTATTGTTAAAGTATTGTCCTATTTTATCAATGAGTTGAAAATAGGTTTCGGGGAGTTCGGCAAGCGGCTCGCCCACCGTTCTTGAGGAGGGCTTTGGCATCTTTTCACGCTGAACCATAGTTTCAATTTGGCGCACTGATAGTCCGTCACGTAAAATTTGTTCTGTTAGAACCAATTGTCGCTCTTTGTTATCAATCGAAAGGAGCGCCCGTGCATGCCCCATGGTGATAAGATCATTTCTGAGCGCTAATTGAATTTCGGGGGGCAGTTTAAGAAGGCGGAGATAGTTGGTGACTGTAGTGCGGTTTTTCCCGATTCGCTCTGCCATTGCTTCCTGAGTGAGGTTGCACTCTTCGATCAACCGTTGAAACCCAAGTGAAACCTCAATGGCATTAAGTCCTTCTCTCTGAATATTTTCTACCAAAGCCATTTCCAGCATATTTTGGTCATCGGCTTGACGGATATAGGCAGGCAAATGGGTGAGACCGGATATTTGGGCAGCACGAAAACGCCGTTCTCCGCTGATGAGTTGAAATCTTCCGGGTGCAACATACCTGACGGTGATGGGCTGAATTAAACCGTGGGTGCGGATAGATCGGGCAAGGTCTTCTAATTTTTCCTGATCAAAGTTATCTCGCGGTTGGTAGGGGTTGGTTTCAATTTCGGCAAGGGCTACTGTGCTAAGACCCTCGATATCATATGAAACAGAAGATGCTCTTGATGAGCGTGCAGCCTGTTCGTCAGCTTCTGAGATAAGCGCTCCAAGTCCTCTTCCTAATGCAGGTTGTTTTGGCATATTCTCGTCTAATGTATCTATGAATGTTTTTTAATAATCTCTTTGGCTAAACTGAGGTGGTTGTTGGTACCCACAGATGCGGCATCGTATTTAATGACTGGTTTTCCGTGTGACGGTGATTCGGCCAAACGAATATTTCGTTGAATGACTGTTTGGAACACCATCTCGCCAAAGTGATGGCGTACTTCCTCAACAACCTGATTGGCAAGCCTCAAGCGTGCGTCGTACATGGTGAGTAGAAATCCCTCGATCTCTAATTTT
>Ga0082212_10006773_pt1 | contig 15302 bp, 13 predicted proteins | sample TergutNt197P3_FD_71548 | JGI IMG/M metagenome (GOLD analysis project Ga0082212, IMG submission 71548) | Neocapritermes taracua P3 segment gut microbial communities from Petit-Saut dam, French Guiana - Nt197 P3 | ecosystem: Host-associated > Arthropoda: Insects > Digestive system > Gut ...
TAAGGTAAGCCAGAAGTGCACGGGGTGCGCCCACCTTCTGGACAATGGTTACAGCGAGCCGCGCTGTACCGAGGCCTGCCCCACCGGCGCGTTCCGGTTTGGCGATGAGGAGGGGCTTGCGGAACTGATAAAAGGCGCGGCGGTGCTGAAGCCGGAGACCGGCGCCGGGCCAAAGGTCTATTACCGCAATGTGCCCGGGCAATTCATCGCAGGGACGCTGTTTGACCCCGCCGCTGACGAGGTGGTCGAATACGCGCGCGTAATGGCGGTGTCCGGCGGGAAGATCGTGAACGTCTTGACTGATGATTTCGGGGATTTCTGGCTGAATGACCTTGCGGTCGGCAGCTGGGACATCACGATCACTAAAGAAGGGTATGAGCCGAAGTACTTTTTCGGCGTGCGCACGGACGATTGCGTGAACCTGGGCGACATAGGGCTGGAGAAGAAGGGATAGTGGTGAACAGGACGGGGCTTGTAAGACGCGGGAACCATCCCGGGAACCGTCTCCTCGTCATATTATTGTTGAAATTTGCGGTTGAGGGGCAGCTAATTCATGTAAATGGGCTTAAAGCGAGCTATATCCTCCTAATATATGGTATTATTGCCTTTTAACTCAACTGTTTCGTCGGACATTTGCTCCTCAACCGCAATTTCTCGCTTCGCTCGAAATGTTGGATGCATGGAAGGGCTTTTTCAGCGGTTTCGGACCGTCCCCATTGTCCTCTGCATTACAATTACGCCAAAGAACAGGCGGATTGTTTGTGCGGTTTGTTTATTGCCTGACGCATTGGACTTGCTATAATTGTGGTAAGTTCAAGGTGTATGTCGGGTATCTATTGTAGGAAGCCACAAAGAGATTAGTATAGTTGTTTAACGGAATTCGGAAAGGGCGGAGTATGGTAGACGAGAAGGAAGTGCCGGGAAACCCTGAGGGGGAGCCGGCGGCCGGGCAGGCTGATGAGGGGCCCCCTGAACCCGATTTGACCGAGGTTGCGCCCCGGTATGAGTATATCCCAGGCATCTATCTGACGCCGCGTGTCCAGGAAATACCAAGGTATGAGAAAGCCGCGATCCAGCTTGCGATCGGCTCGGACTGGGTGTCTATGGGCGCGATGATGTTTTTGCTCGTCATGACGTTCATCGACGTCATCATGCGCGCGTTGTTCAAGATGCCGTTTTCGGGGACGTACGACTGGACGCGCTACCTCATGGTGCTGATTGCGACGTTCGGCATGCCGATCTGCACGATGAACGATGAGCATGTGAGCATTGACATCCTCGTGCGCAGGTTCCCGGGGGGCCTGCAGAAGGCCCTGTCGTGGCTGTGCTACGGCATTGTGGTCTTTGTGCTCGTAATATATATTTCGCAAGGATGGGTCCAGGGCGCATTCAACGCGACCATCGGGCAGACAAGCATCGGCGTGCCCTGGCCGACCTACCCGTTCTATTACTTCATTGCGATCGGGTTTGCCTGTATGCTCGGCATTGTGTGCATCAAGATAATCAATCTTGCGAGGGGGGTGAAGTAATGGCGCCGACAACCCTTGCGGTGATCCTTATCATCGTCCTGCTTGCCCTGCTGTTCATGAGGGTCTGGCTTGGGATTGCCATGGCTTTCACCGGCTTCATAGGGCTCGTAATCCTGACGGACTGGAAGACCTCACTTCAGATGGTGGGGCTTGAGCCGTTTGCGCAGATGGCCCAGTACACGTTTTCATGCGTGCCGCTCTTCATCCTAATGGGCGTTATAATATCGAATACCGGAATGGGCCAGAACCTGTTCGACTCGGCGGCGAAGCTCATAGGCCAGGTGAGGGGAGGGCTGGCGATTGCGTCGGTGGGCGCCTGCGCGATCTTCGCGGCCGTCTGCGGCTCGTCCATGGCGACGGCCGTCACGATGGGCAAGGTCGCCTACCCGGAGATGAAGCGGCTCAAGTACGACCCGTCGATGGCCATTGGCTGCCTCGCGGCGGGCGGGTCCATCGGCATCATGATCCCGCCGAGCCTGGCGTTCATCCTCTACGGACTGATAACGCAAGAGTCGATAGGCCAGCTCTTCATGGCGGGCATAGTCCCGGGCGTCATGCAGGCCGCTTTCTACTGTGTGTTGATTGTGGTCATGTGCCGCGTGAAACCGCACCTTGGCCCGGCCGCGCCGCGCGCCACTTGGAAGGAGCGCCGGGAATCCATGCCGATGACCGTGCCGATCCTGCTTCTCATAGTCGTTGTGCTCGGCGGCATCTACGGCGGCGTTTTCACCGCGACCGAGGCGGGCGCCGTTGGCTCGTGCGCGGCGTTCATCATCGCGCTTGTCTTCAAAAAACTCACGAAGAAGAGCGTCATAGGCTCGATCCGTGAGACAAGCTCGACGACGGGGATGATCTTGATCCTCATTGTCGGCGCCTATGTTTTCATGCGCTTCCTGACGCTGTCCGGCCTGCCGGGCGCAATGAGCGGGTTTGCGAACAGCCTGCAGGACAGGCGGTGGCTCGTGCTGATTTTTATAATAGCGCTCTATCTTGTCCTCGGTTGCATAATGGACATCTACAGCGCTATCGTGCTTACGCTGCCGATCACGTACCCGCTGATGAAGGCGCTCGGCTACGACATGATCTGGTACGGGGTGCTGCTTACGAAGCTCATTGAGCTTGGCGAGATAACGCCGCCAGTCGGTATCAACACCTTCGTGATCGCAAGGTCGTGCAATGTCCGCCCCGAGGTCGCATTCAAGGGCATCGTGCCGTTTGTCATCTCCGACATCATACTGGTCCTGATCATCTGTGTGTGGCCGGAGATACCGATGTTCCTGGTGCACAGCTCCCAGCGGCTCATCATGGGCGGCTGAGGCTGATTGGCAACTGAGTCCGATGGGCGGCTGAGGCTGGTTGGAGGCAAAGGCCCGGCAGGAGGCAAAGGCCCGGCAGGAGGCAAAAGCCCGGCAGGAGGCAAAAGCCCGGCAGGAGGTATAGGCCCGGCAAAACATGTTCTGTCCCGGCGTGAAGCCGGTTTGGGAAACAATATAATTGATTTTTGGAAACGACAGGAGGAGAAAAATGGTTAGAAACAGAAGATTTGCAATTGTGGCTGCACTGCTGCTGGTATTTGCGCTTGCGCTTGCCGCGTGCGGCAGCCCAGCGCCTGAGCAGGAACAGGAGCCGCCACCGGCCCCGGCGCAGCCGGCGGACACCACTGAGCCAGAGCCCGCGGACACCGGCGACGCAGGCGACGCAGGCGGCGTTCAGCTTGCGGACTATTCGCGGGACGGTACTTCCGTGCGCGACGGCGACCCCGAGTCGCAGGGCGCGCCGCAGTCGCCCGAGCCCGTTATAGTCCCGTGCCCGGCGGGCTTCGAAGACAAGCAGTGGGACCTGAAGGCCAATGAACAGGGCTTCCCGGATATGCCGATGCTGAAGTTCGAGCGCGACGCCTTTGAGCACATCAAGGCGAGGACGAACGGGCAGGTCGATATCGTGCTGTACGACTCCAGCACGCTCGTGCCGTTTGAGGCGCAGTTCGCGTCGGTGTCACAGGGGACCTGCGACATCACGATCTACCTGGCGAACTTCCAGGAGGGCACGCAGCCGCTGGCGAACCTGTTCCAGCTGCCGTTCTCGACGGAGACCTGGGACACGAAGACGATGACGAAGATCTACCGCAACTTCATCTTCAGCAACGATGTGTTCAAGCAGGAGAACGACAAGGCGAATGTAGAGTGGATCTCGATCTGGGCCTTTGCGCCGACCATTATCGAGACGAGCAAGACAGCCGTACGTTCCCCGGCCGACATGAAAGGGCAGACGATCATCTGCTCGAACCTCCAGGTGCCGTACCTGGAAGAGATGGGCGCCTCGGGCGTCGTCCAGGGCATAGCCGATTACTACACCTCGCTTGAGAAAGGCGTGGCGAGCGGCATCATTACACATATCCCTATCACCCACGAGTTCAAGATGACTGACGTCCTGAAATACCACACCTTCATGTCGGACAGCGATTACGCCGGCATCGGGTGCCAGATCCAGGGCTTCCTCGCGAACAAGACGGTGTGGGATTCGATCCCGCCGGAATACCAGGCTGTCATCAAGGAAGAGCTCTGGTGGTCGGCTGACGCGCAGGCGTACAACAACGACAATATGATCCAGACGGGCATCAAGTACATGGACGAGATCGGCAATGAGCGCATCCACCTCACGGCCGAGGAGGCGCAGCCCTTCTACGACGCGTCGCAGGTCTCGGTCGACGAGTGGTTCAGGCAGGCGACGAGCATCGGCGGGCTCGACCAGGATCAGGCGCAGAGCCTGTACGACAGGTTCATCAACGCCATAGTGAACAAGGAAATGTAAGTTGCACGGACCGGCTATTGTATCAAGCGAATGCAGGGGAGCGGTTGCCGCCGCTCCTCTGGCATGTTGCCAGCAGGGGGCGCAATGAAGTACAGGAGACTTGGCGCCGGCGGTCCTGACATATCGATCCTGTCCGCCGGGCTTTTCCAGCTGGATTTCGCTACGGGCGCGCTCGGGCGGGCAGGGTTTGAAAAGCAGCTTGAGGCGGCCCGCTACGCGGTATCGATGGGGGTCAACGCCATCAACCTCGGCTTCCCGTTCTATATAGACGGGTGCGAAGAATACGCGCGGAAGGTGAAATCCTTTTTGAGGGAAGAAGGCGTAAGTGGCAAGGTCCGGCTTTTTGTGAACCTGCCGGTCACGGGAAGCCCCTCGCTGGATGATTTTGAGCGCAGGCTGGCGTGGATGCAGGAGTGGTTTGGGATCGGCTGCTTTGACTATTGTCTCATTGAGGATATCGAGCGGTTTGGCTGGGCGCGCTTTGAAAGGCTCGGCGTGCTCTATTGGGCTGTGCGCCAGGCCGAAGAAGGGCGCATCGGCAAACTGGGTTTTGATTTCAGGGACGACTGCTTTTTCCTGAAGAACATCTTTGACGCCTATAGCTGGGATGTCGCCCAGTTCCGGTACAGCTTTATGGACAGCGTCCTGCACCCGGGGTTTTCCGGCATCAGGTATGTCATGGACGCAGGAGCCGGGCTCGTCGTTACCGAGCCGTTCAAGGGCAGGAGGCTCATTGATAATATCCCGGGCGAAGTGCAGGCGCTTTGGGACGGCGCGCGGGAGAGGCGCGAAGTGGATGAATGGGCGCTGCTTTGGGCCTGGAACCACCCCGAGATCTCCTCCGTTTTCACTTCCTTTAAGGATGTGGAGGAAGCGGAGCGGCTTATTGGTTACGCACAGCGGCAGGCGCCGATAGATATGTTTGCCGAGATCACGATAAACAAAGCGGCGGACGCCTACAGGAAGAAGAGGGTGTTTGGCTGCACGGAATGCCGCTGCTGCATGCCCTGCCCGGCAGGTATGGACTCGCCTGGGATAGCGGCGCTGTACAACGACTACCTGATGTACGGCAATGAAGATGTGCCGCGCTTCCTTTACGGGATCCGCGGTTTTGGCGCGATAGAGTGCACAGGCTGCGGGGTATGCACAAAGAACTGCCCCAGGCGTTACCAGCTGATGGACGCCGTCAGGCAGGCGCAGGCGTTGTTTAAATAATAGAAATGGAGGTATAAGAAGATGAAACCACATGAGAAATACAAGAGCCTGGTCAAGGAGTTCGAGCTGCGGGACGGCCCCGAAGGGCTGTACCCGGAGCCGTTGTTCTGGATGGAGGGCTCAAAGGACATGGAGGGCTTTGAAGCCTGCTACTCCTTCATGTATATCAAGGGGCCCACGCAGTTCCATCCGGTGGAGGGCTCGGTCGTCCACCCGTACGATGAATTGCTCGTTTTTGCGGGCCTGGATACGAGCGACATCCTTAAGTTTGACGCTGAAATCTCCATAGAGCTGGGGGAAGGCGAAGACCGCGAGGTGCACACCTTCACGGAGCCGACCGTCGTGCTGGTCCCCAAGGGGCTTGCCCACGGGCCGGTGAAAGTGTCGCGCGTCGGGGAACCGGCAATCGTCCATTACAGCATCGGGCTTTCAAGCGAGTACAAAGCGGCGGCTGTGGCGCAGTCGGGCGAAGCGAAGGCCGGCGGGGAGAAGTACGCGGACAATATCCGCAAGCTGGTCTCCAAGAGGGAGTCGCGAGACCTGGCCAACGCCGTGGACGAAGGCTCGGGTATGGGCTATGAAGAGGTCATGGACGAGCGGGGCGTGCTGCGCCCGGCGGAGCGGGGCATAGGGCCGGGCAACGGCGACCAGATAGTCTGGCTCTACGGCATCGACCTGATGGATATGGACGTGAACTTCACGTGGGGCATGTACAGCCGCACAGGGAAGTGGCATGTGGGTGGCGAGGTGCATACCCACCCCGAAGCCGAGATACTCGTATTTATCGGCTTCGACCCGGACAACCCGCTGTACCTGGGCGCCGAGGTCGATATGGGCCTTGGGCCTGAGGTAGACATGTATGTCCTGAACAAGCCGGGGCTGTATATCGCGCCGAAGGGGTTCCCGCACCTGCCCATGATCACGCGCTGGTGCGACGTGCCGGCCTTCGGGTTCATGGTCGTCTGCCTTGACGGCAACCACGGCTCGCCATGGGTCGAGATGGACCTCGACGCGCTTGAAGCGTCCGGGCAGTGGTAGCCCAAAACCGACGAAGCGAAATTATTACACAAACATATCACTTACGAGGATATGACAGGCATGGAAAGGAGCGTATGATGAGACCAAAAATACACAAAGATTTTGTAAAGCCGATGATTTGGCGGGAGGGGCCTGCGGGGCTTTTCCCGTCCGAGGTCTTCTGGATGGAAGGCGCGAAGGACATGGAGGGGTTCCAGGGGTCGTTTGCCTTTGGCTACGCGCGCGGCGACGGGAAGCTTTTGCCCGCGGACGGGCATTTGGTGCACCCCTTCGACACTGTGCTTGCCTTTGTCGCGCTGACCCACGGGGAGATACTCGACTTGGGCGGTACGGTTTCCATAGAGATAGGCGAGGAGCGCGAGGTCTACACATTTGACAAAAGCCAGGTGGTGGCGCTGCCGAAGGGGACGCAGTACGGCAATGTGACGGTAAGCGGTTTCGACCACCCGTTCGGGTTTTACGCGATCTACCTCGCGCCTGAGTATTCGGCGATCGAGATACCGGGGTCCGAGCTCAAAGACCCTGTGCCCGGCGAGAAATACAAGGGCTACAACCAGCTCTACGCGTGGGCTGTCGACCAGGAGACGGGCGAGATCAAGCATGACGGCGGCGCCATAGACTACGACGGCAGCGGCATGGGTTATACAAGGCTGACGGATGAGCGCGGCGTAATGCACCCGCTCACGAACATGGGCCCCGGCGGCATGGGCCCGGGCAACGCGGACGAGCTGCTTTGGGTCTTCGGGGATCAGATGCAGGGCTTCGAGCTCAACACGCTTTGGGGGCATTATACGGGCTGCGGCATATGGCACCGCGGCGGCGACTCGCATACACATCCGAACGAGGAGATCCTTTGCGTTGTCAGCCTGGACCCGGACGACCCCATAAACCTGGGCGCGGAAGTGGAGATAGCGCTAGGCGACGAGGACGAGCGCTGCGTAGCGAACGTGTCGAACATCTGGATCTGCCCGAAGAATTTCCCGCACCTCCCGGAGACAACGCGCTGGGTCGAAAGGCCGTTTGCGTTCTTTGTTATCAACCTCGACGGCACGCATGACTCGCCGTGGAAGGACAAAGAGGGCAACAAGATCGAGCATTCCTGACGGGGCGCCGCCAGCGCGGAAGAGGGCTTGCAATGCCTCTTACTTTGGAGCTCGAAATAAACGGGCGGAAACAGCAGGTAAGCGCTGAGCCGCACCACACGCTTCAGCAAGCGCTTCACTCTAGCCTTGGGCTGACGGGCGCGAAGCATATGTGCGGGCACGGCGCGTGCGGCTCGTGTACCGTGATCGTGGACGGGCGCCCTGTGCTGTCCTGCATAACGCTTGCCTGCATGTGCGAGGGGAAGGCGATCCAGACCGTGGAGGGCATTGCGGCCGACCCGGCATGGAAACCTCTGGTAGACGCTTATTGCAAATGGGACGCGATGCAATGCGGCTATTGCACGCCGGGCTTCCTGGTCACCGCAAAGGCGCTGCTTGACAGGGAGCCCTCGCCCGGCCTGGATGAATGCCGCGAGGCGCTCGCCGGTAATATATGCATTTGCGGGACATATCCCCGCCATGCAGAGGCGATTCTTGAAGCCGCTGTTAAAATTGCGGCCGTCGGGGAAAGCGCGGCCGCCGGGATGATTGCGACTGCCGGGGAAAGCGCGGCCGCAGGGATGATTGCGACTGCCGGAGAAAGCGCGGCGGGAAGGGGCGGGCAAGATGCCTGATCTGGCCGGGGCAAATGGGCAGAGGGAGGGCTTCCGCGTGGTCGGCAAGCCAAACCTGCCGGGCATTACGTCCCGCGCGCTTGCGACAGGCGAAGCGAAATTTGGCCTCGATTTCATTTGCGAAGGCATGCTTCACGCGGCGTTCTTAAGGAGCCCGTACGCGAACGCAAAAGTCATCAGCATCAATACGGAAAGGGCGGAGGCGCTTGAGGGCGTCGCCCTTGTGCTGACCTGGGAGGACGAGGAAATAAAGAGCCTGAAGTCCCATGGAGAGCTGTTTGGCGCCCCCCGGCCGTTCCTTGACAATATCGCCGACAGGGAAGGCGCCGAGGTCGCGGCGGTCGTCGTGGCCGAGACAGAGGATATCTGCGAAGAGGCGCTGCGCCTGCTCGATGTCGAGTGGGAGGTATACCCGCATGTCGTTGACATCATGGAGGGGGGCAAGCCGGGTGCGCCAGGCGCTCGCCAGGGCGGCGGCAGGCCCCCGGAATTCCACAATATCAAGGCCAGCCATACCGATCGCGAAAATGTCTACTCCGCGACGCTTGCGACCGGCGATATCCGGGCGGGCTTCGCGGAAGCGGATCATACGCTTATATTCAAAATGAGGATCCCGCCGTTCGCCTCCCATATGCCAAACCCCCCAGGCTCGGTGGCGTGGTGGGCGGACGGGCCTTCTGCGGGCGGCTCTTCTGAAGGTGAGGGCGAGGACCTGTACATCGAAGGGGTCGTCAGGGAAAAGGACGCCATCAGCAGCATGTACGGCATGGCGCCGGACCGGACGATTCAGACGGGTCTTTTCATGGGCGGGAAGTATTGCGACTGGGGCCTTCGCAGATCGCAGGAGATCACCCCGCTCCTTGCGCGGCGCACGGGCAGGCCGGTCCGATGCTTCAACAAGAGGGAAGACACATATGACCTCATCATGAATGAGCGTTATGTCTGGATAAAGGCAGGCTTCACGGCGGAGGGGCTCATCACGGCCGTGGACGATTTTTCGGTCGCGGACGGCGGCGTGCGCTCAAGCTCGGCTTTCGGCAATATAGCGGACCTATTGCAGGGGCCGTACAATACGCTGAGGTGTGAAAATATCCGTCAGGTGATGGAGGTCGTCGAAAGCAACCGCGGCATGATGTATGTCAGCGGGCAGCACTGCCCGTTCAACTGGGACGCCGTGACAACGGCGATCTATTTTATTGCGGAGCGGCTCGGCAAAGACCCGATCGACATCGCGCGGCTCAACCTGCACGGCCCGGATTCAAAGGCCGACACGTATCCGGTCAAAAGCTTTGAAATGTGCGTATCGGCCGGCAAGGAGCTTATGGATTGGGAGTGGCATGCGGCTGGCGCGAGGCGGCTTCCGGACGGGCGGCTGCATGGCGCGGCCTTCAGGTACCAGATGAGCCCCAGGCATTCTTTCACGGACTACCACGCAAGGCTGGAACTGAGGGACGGCGTCGTCCATATGCCCACGCAGGGGCCGGTTTTCGGCGCCTTCGCGGTCGAGGCAAACGCCATGGTTGTGGCGGAGGAGCTTGGCCTTGAGTACGGGGAGGTCTCTGTCAGCCTCGATACGCGCGAAGCGTTCAAGACCTATGGCGGCGGCGCTGACGGGACGGCCGCGTCGTGCTGGGTCATGAAGGAGTGCGCGAATATCCTCAAAGAAAAGATAGGCGGCGTGCCGATCGCAGAGGCTGCGCGGGGGGAAAGCATCGTTGCCGAATACTCGGGCCGGCCACCGCTCGCGCTCTGGGTGACCGGCGGCATGGGCGGAAGGCTCGACACGATGAATACGGCTTATTGCGAGGTGGCCGTGGACGAGGAAACCGGCGAGGTTGAGATACTGCGCTTCGGGGTGGCGGCCGATACGGGCAAGATCATACGGCGCACGTCGCTTGAAAGCCAGATCGACCAGGCCATGTATTTCAGCCAGGGCTGCCAGCTGTTTGAGGACTATTTCTACGACCCAAAAACCGGCGTGCGCCTGAACACGAATATGATCGAGTACAAGAAGCCGGGGATGCTGGACGTGCCGCCCGTCGAGAAGGCGCTTCTGGAATCCCGCGCCGGAAACGCGGCCTATGGGGCAAGCGGCATCAGCCATTCGCTGGCCAATACCAATATGGTGATCATCGCCATACATAACGCGACGGGCGTCTGGGTCGAACCGCCCGCGACGCCGGACAAAGTACTGGGGGCGCTTGCGGTATGAAGTCTTTTATGACAGGCAAAGTGCCGGAAGTGCCAGAAGTGCCAGAAGTGCCGGAGGTGCTGGAAGTGCCGGAGGTGCCAGAAGTGCCGGAAGTGCTGGAAGTGCCGGAAGTGTTGGAGCCATGAAACCTTTTGAACTGTTCAGCGCGAAGACGGTGGATGAAGCGGCGGCGGCTCTTCGGGGCGGCGGCGCCTGCGTCATCGCCGGCGGCACGGAACTGATTGCGCGGCTGAAGGACAATATCCTGCCGGGCTACCCGGGGGTACTGGTGGATATAACGGGTATCCCGGGGCTTGACGGAATCGCGGAAGAGGATGACGTGCTAAGGGTCGGCGCGCTTGCGAAGCTGGCCGACATCGCCGCAAGCCAGGTAATAAGGGAGGGCTATACGGCGCTTTCCGAGGCGGCGGGGCGCGCCGCGTCGCCAAATATACGGAACATGGCGACGCTTGGCGGCAGTATCGCGCAGCTGAACAGGTGCTGGTATTTCCGGAAGCCGGAGAACCGTTTCCACTGCCTTAGGAAAGGCGGGAGCGGGTGTTTTGCTATAACGGGCGACAACCGCTTCCATTCTATCTTTGGCGGCGACCATGGGTGTTATAGCGTATCGCCTTCGGATACGGCCCCGGCGCTGATAGCGCTCGGCGCCATGGTCGTCACGAACAAACGTGTGGTAGAGGCGGAGAAGTTCTTCGCGGTAGGGACGCCCGGCGGGACCGTGCTTGAGCAGGATGAGATCATAACAGGTTTCAGGATCAAAAGGCCGGCCGCCGGGGCGAAGAGCGCTTTCCTCAAAATGGCATGGCGCAAGTCGATAGATTTCCCCGTGGTCAATTGCGCGGTAATGACAGGGGAAAGTCCAAGGGTCTGCCTCGGGGCTGTCGCGCCGCTGCCGTACCGGGCGGTGGAGGCGGAGGCCGTAATAGCAGGGGCCTTGATAGACGAGGAGTGCGCCGCGGCTGCCGGCGCTGCGGCTGTGTCCGCGGCCGTGCCCCTGCCCGCGTCCGCGTACAAGGCGAAGATCGCGCAGACACTGGTGAAGCGGGCCCTGTTGATCGCCGCGGGCAGATAGGCGGGCAAGGTTGAATATCACACGAAACGGTGATAAAACATTAAGTGCAATATGAAAGAGAGGTAGGACTATGCCAAAACCGATGACAAGAGACGAATTCCAAGTGTACCTGAACCATTTCAACACACAGGATTTCGACGGTGTACTCAGCTATTTTTCCGACGGCAATGTGCTGATGTATATGACGGACTGGAAGGTCTGGCCGCAGGAATACGCCAGCCTTCACGGGAAGCAGGAATTCAAGGACAATTACATTGCGCTCAGCGGCAACTTCGAGGAACGGCTCAGGATGGGCGTTTTCATGTCTACCGAAGACACGATTTTCGTCGAGCTGTACACAAGCTTCACGGCAAAGAAGGACGTTGAGGGTTTCCGCGCCGGGGTGATGAAGGAGGGCGAGGTATTCTGCTGCAACCAGTATATAGACTACGACCTCGATGAAAACGGGAAATTCAAACGTATACGCATAGCGCAATTCGACGCCCAGGATGAACCGGACGAGCGTTACTACGCGGCAAAGTGAGGTGGGAAAAATGATGACGAAGGATGATTTTCTGGTTTATATGAGCCATTTCAACAATAAAAACTATGACGACCTCGTGACGTATTTCACCGACGACGTGAAGGTGCAGTATTTCACCGACATGAAGCGGGGGGCGCCGCGCGGCAATGTGCTTAACGGGCCGGCGGCGTTCGTCGAGAGCTACAAGCACCTGCACGATACCGTCGATGAGAAACTCGAGCTTGGCAAGTTCGTCTGCGACGACGACAACCTGTATGTTGAGCTGTGGACGGAGTTCTGGTTCAAAGAGGATACGCCCGATTTCTCGGCGGGGCCGATGAAGAAGGGCGACGTCTTTGTATGCACGAATTTCGTGCTCTACTATTTCGACGAAAACGGGAAATTCAAAGAGATACATATCGCGCACCACAGGGTCCATGACCCGGCGGAAGCACGCCTTTAGGGGGCGCGGTGAGAGCTGATGCTGGCGCCGCACCACGCGATAATTGAGCTCCTTGCGGAGTACGGGCCGGAAGCCCTGCCGGACCCCGGTGCGGGCGCGGGCTATCAATGGGTGGAGCTGTTCTCGCCCGATATCGGGTTTGAAAGCCAGGACACGATATATGTCGCGCCGCTTTCCGCCATGAAGGACGTACAGGTGCCGGATGGGTTTTTCTGCATCTGCGTGGACGACAGCCATGAGGGCGGGCCGCCGCCGGCCAGGCCTTCCGGGGCTCTCGTGCTGGGGCGGCGTGGGCGGATCAGTACGCTCGTGCGGCTACTGAAAAATTACATACTTAAATTGCAAAACTGGGAAAAGGCCATGATCCAGTACGTCATGGAGAAGAATCTGCAGGGGCTTTTGCAGGAGACGGGGACGATCATCGGCAACACGCTTCTTTTGTACAACGACTCGTTCCGGCTGCTTGCGTATTATGTTACCGATTCAAACGACGATAAGTATTACGGCGACCTGATCAAGGCGAATGTCTCGCGTATCGACCTTGAAAACGATTTCGCCGATCTGATACTGTCGCTGCCGCATCACGACCCTTCCGCGGGCAAATCCGTGGACCAGCCCGATAGCAGGTTTGTGGCCCGGACGGTCTTTGTGCAGGACCGGCCGCGGGGCCAGGCATATATGTTTTGCAAATCGGAGGCCGCGACGCAGGGGCAGATCATGCTGTTTGAGGCCATGATGAAATGGATAAAGGTCTTCTTTGACAGGGAGGCGCCCCTCGTTGAGACCTCCAAAAACATCGAGGCGTTCCTGATCGACCTTGTCGAAAACCGCAGTACCGACCCGATGTCTGTGAGCAACCGGGCCGACTACTGCGGGATCCCGACGGACAGGCTGTACTGCCTTTTCGTCGTGCGCTTCAAAAGCTATTTCCGCGATATCGAGGCAAGCCAGCTTTTGAAGAAGCTCGCCAAACAACTGCCGGACGCGCGGCTGATCCCGTACAACGACAGCATCCTCGTTATTAATTATTATAAAGCGGTAGCAAACCGCGAAGAGGCTGACGGGTGGGTTTCCGTCATCCGCGACATCCTGAGGGCGGCCAACGCGGAAATGGGCATAGCTGTGCCCGAGGAATCGCTTAGGACCATGCACCTTTCCTACAAGCGCGCGGTAATGGCGATTGAATACGGCAAGCGGATCCGCCTGAAACGCCCGGTCGACGCGGGGGAGGGCATCGACGTCAACCGGTACCAGGGGTATGACATCTACGCGTATGAGACTTATTACATATACCACATCATCGATTTGATACGCACGGAGAACCGGACGATCCTTGAGGGGAGCCAATGCATGCGGGCGCTGGCGAAGCTCTACGCGTTTGACCGCGAGAACAAGACCGACAACCTGAAGCTTTTGTACGGCTACCTGATCAACGAGCGGTCGGCGTCGAAGACTGCGTCGGCCATGCATATGCACAGGAACAACGTGATCTACCGGATCAAACGGATTGAGCATATCATCAAGATAAACCTGGATGAGTATCATTACCGTTTCAAGCTGCTTTTGTCCTACCGGATCATCGACTACTATGGTATCGACTACCTGAAGGATATCGACTATTCGACGGTCGGGACGGATCTGTCGAAAAAAATCGAGGGGTACAGTATATGAGGGGCGTCGACTATTCGACGGTCGGGAAGGACCTGCCGAAAAAAATCGAGGGGTACAGTATATGAGGGACATACCGTCACGGCAGAAGCCCGGCTCGATGCCGTGGTTGCTGCAGCAGACGCCGCCGCCGCTTGTGGGTGACCGCCCGGTAAGCGCCAGGGAAAACCTGCGCCGCGTTTTCACGGGGGAAAAGCCGTACTGGCTCCCGGTGTGGAACCTGGACGCGCAAAACGTCTACCCCGACGTCGTGTGGGAGCACCCACCCTACGATGCGGACGGGCTCGATTGGTTTGGGACCGAGTGGGTGATGGTCGAGGTGGCGGGGGGCCAGATGCCGAAAACGGGGACGCGCGTCATAAGCGATTTTCGCAAATGGGAGGAAGAGGTCAAATTCCCGGATCTGTCCGCGGTCGACTGGGAAGGGGACGCTGAGCTCCAGACGCAGCGCTACGACCCGGGCCGCATGCACTGCTTCCACACCGCGGAGGGCCTGTTTGAGCGGCTGCACGAGCTCATGCCGTTTGACGAGACTTTGATGGCTTTTTATGACGAGCCGGAGCTGCTTAAGCGCTGGTTTGACGCGATGGCGGACTATAAGATAGAGCTGCTGGGGTATGTCTTTGAGCATTACGACCCGGTGGATTTCATCGTCTACGGCGACGACTGGGGGACGCAGCGGGCCGGGTTCTTCAGCAACGGGATGTTCCAGGAGACGCTGATGGGGCCCACGAAGCGCATCTGGGACTGGGTGCACGGGCAGGGGAAGTTTGTGGAGCTGCATTCCTGCGGGCTCACGCAGCAGTATATAGAAGAGATAATCGGGATGGGGTGCGACGCGTGGAGGCCGCAGACGAACAACGACCTCGAAATGCTGACTTTGAATTACGGGGACGCGATCGCGCTGGTCGTGCCGATGGAGGGTGTCGAAGAGGCCGGGAGCCCCGATGAGGCGCGGAGGCTCGTGCGCGCCTTCGTCAACAAGTACGCGCCGCGCGGGCGCATCATCGCGGACAAACTTTTTATGGCGCCGGAAGAGATTGCCAGCGCGGCATACGAGGAGCTTTACTATTAC
>Ga0082212_10006774_pt1 | contig 15301 bp, 19 predicted proteins | sample TergutNt197P3_FD_71548 | JGI IMG/M metagenome (GOLD analysis project Ga0082212, IMG submission 71548) | Neocapritermes taracua P3 segment gut microbial communities from Petit-Saut dam, French Guiana - Nt197 P3 | ecosystem: Host-associated > Arthropoda: Insects > Digestive system > Gut ...
AAAATGGCGCAACTTGTGGTGGAAATTATGGCGTTGATACATAATATCAACATTCAAAACAATGCCGAATTGCTACATAAGTTGTGGGACCATGTCTTTATTATCAGCGATTTCAAGTTAGATGTTGATGCGCCTTTTCCCATGCCCGAAGAAAAAAGTCTCGTTTTTGAGCCTTCCAAACCGGCATATAACACCGAAAAAACCGATGGCGACTATCGCAACTACGGAAAAAACATCAAAAATCTGATACAGGAAATTTCGACCATCGAAGACGAAACAGAGCGAAACAACATGGCGCTAATCTTAGCAAACCACATGAAAAAAGCGTGTTTGACATGGAACCATGACATCGTTCCCGACGAAGTTGTTTTGGAACATCTCTACCGTTTTTCGCGCGGACGCCTTGCACTTCCGCCCGATACGGTGTTGATGAGTACCAACGACATCTATGCGATGAATACAAAAAGTGAAGTATCCTCCAAATCGTCTTCCAACACGAACGGCGGCGGAAAAAAGAAAAAGAAAAAAACCAAAAAACAGTAAAACATGGCAACCTTTGAAGTTCACGGAGGAAAACCGCTTGCCGGAACAATCGTACCGCAGGGAGCAAAAAACGAAGCCTTACAAGTTATCTGTGCCGCCTTGCTCACGTCGGAAGAGGTGATTATCAGCAACATACCCGATATTTCCGATGTAAATGTTTTAATAGAATTGTTGAGTCAAATTGGCGTTACCGTCAAACAGTTGTCGGCAGATACTGTCTCTTTTCAGGCGCAGGATGTAGATGTGAAAATTTTGAAAAATCCCGAATTTTTTGAGAAAGCGTCCCGTTTGAGAGGCTCGGTGATGTTGATTGGTCCGATGCTTGCCCGTTTTGGGTGGGGCGTCATTGCCCGTCCGGGAGGCGATAAAATAGGACGTCGCCGTTTAGATACGCACATCATCGGATTGCAAAAATTAGGCGCCGTGTTTGAATACGATTCAAAATCAGCCTGTTACTTTGTAGAAGGGAAAAATCTTCGCGGCACGCATATTCTTTTGGAAGAATCTTCTGTTACCGGAACGGCAAACCTTGTCATGGCAGCCGTGATGACACCGGGAACAACTACGCTATTCAACGCCGCCTGCGAACCCTATCTCGTACAACTGTGTAAAATGCTCAACAGCATGGGCGCGAAAATATCCGGCGTTGGAAGCAATCTGCTTGTTATTGAAGGCGTTGAAAAACTGCACGGAACGCAACACCGTCTGCTTCCCGACATGATTGAAGTTGGAAGTTTTATCGGACTTGCCGCCCTTACCGCATCGGAGATAACCATCAAAGACGTCTGTTACGATAGTCTCGGCGTTATTCCCGATATCTTCTCACGTCTGGGCGTGAAAATGATCCGGCAAGGCGACGACCTGCTCATTCCCAAACAGGAAAAATATACCATCGAGTCATTTTTAGACGGTTCGATTATGACCATCTCCGACGCTCCGTGGCCCGGCTTCACCCCCGACCTCATCAGCATCGCCTTAGTAACCGCCATCCAAGCCGAAGGCAGCGTGCTGATTCACCAAAAAATGTTTGAAAGTCGCCTCTTTTTTGTAGATAAACTGATGGACATGGGCGCTCAAATAATACTGTGCGACCCACACCGCGCCACCGTCATCGGATTAGCCCGAAAACATCAACTGCGCGGCATCCGTATGGCATCGCCCGACATTCGTGCCGGCGTAGCCCTGCTCATCGCCGCACTCTCCGCCAACGGAACCAGCATCATCGAAAACATTGACCAAATTGACAGAGGCTACCAACGTATTGATGAACGCCTGAGAGCGCTGGGAGCAGAAATTTGGAGAAAACCGTAAGGAAACTTTAATACGAAATGATATGAACAAAAAAAATGGAAAACAAGCAAAGCAATAAAATGTAAAACCCTTGTGCAAAGCGAAAAAACGCCAAGTTCTTCCGGTTGTCCTTCCGGTAGCCTCCACGAATGGAAAAAACTTTAAATAAAATAAAAAACTCCTAAAAATATCTCCGTCATACTGATACTAAATTATCAGAACCCGATTCACTCTTAACATTTTCAGCGCCACCTTGTTAAATGCTTTGTATCCAAAAAATTACGGAAGATTTCGAATTAAGTTCGGAACGCAATGACGTGTATGTGAAATAGTATTTTTAGAAGTTTTTTACATAAAACACCTTAATTAAAAAAGCAAGAATTAAAGATTCTTATGAATGACAAGCCTCATACCCTTTTAAAGTGTGGAGAACTATGTTTGTTAGCAACGATTCTATTTTACGACACAAAGATAAAAATGATAGATCAATGATTTTTAGAATGAACCGAAGAACGACATATAAAATTCATGTATCAAAACAAAAACAATTTTTTACTCAATAAAACGTTTGTCAATAACATGAAAAAACTTTATAAAATTTTTATTTTTCTCTGTTGCACAGCGATAACATGGCAGTCATGCACTGTAAGTTATTCGTTTTCAGGGGCTTCTATTCCGGCGGAGGCAAAGACCTATTCCGTTGCTTTTTTCCGAAACAACGCCACGTTGGTAGAACCTACGCTCAGTCAAACGCTTACCGATGCGTTGAAAAACAAACTGACCAACCAAACGCGCTTGGCACAGGTCGATCGCAACGGCGACTTGGCTTTTGAAGGCGCCATCACCAACTACGTCCCTTCGCAACCGGGCGCCATCAGCGGCGAAACAGCGATTATGAACCGGATGACCATCACCGTCTCCGTCAAATTTTCCAACACCATCGAGCCTGCCCAAAACTTCGAGAAATCATTTACACAATATACCGAATATGACAGCCAATCCGATTTAATGAGCATACAAAGCGCTTTAATGGATGAAGTTGTTGATCTTTTGGTAGAGGAAATTTTCAATCAAGCCGTAGTAAACTGGTAAAAACGACAGCGTTATGACACGAAGAAATTTTGCAGAAATCATCAATTGCTTTCAGTCGCCCGAAGAGGCGCAGTTGCCGCAGTTGGAGAAAGAGGCAGAGCAATATCCTTATTGTCAGACACTTTGGCTGTTGTTGGCTGCCGGCTGGGCGTTATACGACCCGTTGAAGTTTCAACAAAATCTACCCAAAATAGCCACCATTGTCCCCGCCAGAGCGCAGTTGAAAGAGGTTGTAAGCCGTTCTATCAACCGGTCGCCGTTGATTATTCCACTCTTTTCGATGATTGAACCCACGCCCGTGGCGCCGTTGCCGCCGGAGCCGGAAGAGATCGTTACGCCCGACGAAACCCTGCCCGAACCCGCTATCACCGAAGATTATCTTCAAACGCTGATGAACCAGTTGGAAGAGATAGAAAACGACATTTCGGAGTTCATGGACGAGGCGCAAAACCGTCCGCAACCCAAGCCGCAAACAACAACGCCCGTCAGCGGTTACGACATCACCAAAATATACGACGTTGAACCTGAAAAAAATGTCGAAATTGAGACAAAAAAGAACGAAACAGCGCTCATTATCGACCGTTTTTTGGAGAAACAACCGACCATTTCACGAACCACCGGCGAATTTTTTAACCCCGAAAATGTTATCGAACAAAGTATCGACAACACGCAACAGCCTGTTAGTGAGACGTTAGCGATGATTTTAGAGAAACAAGGACAATCTCAAAAAGCCATTGAAATTTATCGAAAATTAATTTTGGAAAATCCGGAAAAAAGCAGTTACTTTGCAGCCCGAATTGAAAATTTGTTAAACATCTAATATTATAGTAATGGGATTATATATTTTAGTAGCGGTTTTAATACTTGTTGTATGTTTTATCTTGGGTTTAATTGTGTTAGTACAAGACTCAAAAGGAGGCGGATTAGCGTCTAACTTTTCATCGAACAACCAATATATGGGCGTTCGTAAAACAGCCGACTTTTTGGAAAAATCAACATGGACTTTAGCCATTCTTCTGTTGGCGTTCAGTTTAATCTCCGTCATCGTCATTCCGCGTGGCACCGGCAACGCCGGAGCCGGCTTAAACAGCACCGAGCAAATGATACAAGAAAGAGCGCAAGAACAAGGAACCATGTTTAACGTTCCGGCAGCGCCCGCACAAGAATCAGGCGCCGAAGAAGAATAAACCGCGTAAATAACCGAAAAACATTGTAAAATGTCAGAATATTATCGTTCTGACGTTTTTTTTATTTGGGTGTTTTAACAATAAAAAAATTTAACTACCTTTGCACTTTAAAATTTAGCACACAATGATACGTACTGTTTTCACACCTCAAAATGATAATTTTGTATTTCCTGTTCCAACAGAATATATTGGCAAAGAATTAGAAATGATTGTTTTTCCAACATCTGATATTTTATCTGAATCGTTGCCACCCAAAAAAACAACTTTCAATACTATTTCGATAGACACGCGCCAATATAAATTTAACAGAGAGGAAGCCAATGCAAGGTAATCAAAATAAGGTTTTTATCGATAGCAACGTTCTAATTTATTCCTATTCAAATTCAGAACAGGAAAAACAACAAGTTGCAAGAAAAATCATCAAAGAAAACTATACTGTAATCAGTACTCAAGTTTTACAAGAAATAAGCAACACTCTTTGGCGTAAATATATGGTGGACTATTCTTTCATTAAAGAAACGTTGCAAGAATGTATTTATTCCAACAACGAAGTATATACAAACCAACAACATACAATTTTACAAGCATGTGATATTGCAAAACGCTACAAATTTTCATTTTATGACAGTTTGATAATATCTGCGGCGCTTGAAAGTCATTGTAACATCTTATATTCAGAAGATTTACAGCATAATCAAATAATTGATGATATTTTAACCATAAAAAATCCTTTCATCGGGTAACAGCAAACAGGCATAATAGTCCCCCAAAAAATGCCAAAATGTCATATTTTTCTTGACATTTTTTGCAGATATGTCAGGCGTTATTTTGTTAAAGGAAAATTATTATATCGTTGATAATAAATTGTTTAGTTTTTAGTTTATATGCAGTAATTGTTTTTTGGCACAAAAAGTGCTAATAGGAGAGGCAATAAATTTTAATATTATTAATAAAAATAGATAAAAAATTAGTCTAATTATGAACAAATTGAAAATCAAACCGTTGGCAGACAGGGTGATTATTGAACCCGCAGCAGCAGAAGAAAAAACAGCATCAGGAATCATTATTCCCGACACCGCCAAAGAAAAACCACAAAAAGGAACCGTTTTAGCCGCCGGTCCCGGAAAAAAAGATGAACCGATGACCTTAAAAGCAGGCGACGTGGTATTATACGGAAAATATTCCGGCACCGAAATCAACATCGAAGGCGCTAACTATCTCATCATGCGCGAGTCGGACGTTTTGGCAATTATCTAATTTAACATTTTGAATAACAAGTAAATACAAAATAATTATGGCAAAAGACATTTTTTATAACATGGAAGCACGCGACCTTTTGAAAAAAGGCGTGGACACATTAGCAGACGCAGTAAAAGTAACCTTAGGACCCAAAGGTCGTAACGTGATTTTGGAAAAATCGTTTGGCGCGCCCAACGTAACCAAAGACGGCGTTACCGTTGCAAAAGAGATAGAATTGAAAAACCCCATCGAAAATATGGGCGCACAAATGGTGAAAGAAGTGGCGTCGAAAACCAACGACATCGCCGGCGACGGCACCACCACCGCCACCGTTTTGGCACAGGCAATCGTTGCCACCGGATTGAAAAACGTTACCGCCGGAGCCAATCCCATGGATTTGAAACGCGGCATCGACAAAGCCGTTGTTGCTGTGGTAAGTTCGTTGAAAAAACAGTCGCAGGAAGTTGGCACCAGCAACAAAAAAATCAAACAGGTAGCCACCATCTCCGCCAACAACGACACCGAAATCGGTAGCCTCATCGCCGACGCTATGGATCGCGTTAAGAAAGAGGGCGTTATCACCATCGAAGAGGCAAAAAGCATCGAAACTTCCGTAGAAGTAGTTGAAGGAATGCAGTTTGACCGTGGATATATCTCCGCCTATTTCATCACCGACACCGAAAAAATGGAGTGCGTCTATGAAAATCCGCTCATCCTGATTTACGACAAAAAAATCAGCGTGATGAAAGATTTTCTCCCTGTTTTAGAAAAAACCGTTCAAACCGGACGTCCGTTGGTTATCATTGCCGAAGACATCGAAGGCGAAGCATTGGCAACGTTGGTAGTGAATAAGTTACGCGGCTCTTTGAAAATTTCAGCCGTAAAAGCCCCCGGCTTTGGCGACAGAAGAAAAGAGATGCTCGAAGACATTGCCATCCTCACCGGCGGCGTTGTCATCTCCGAAGAAAAAGGTTTCAAATTGGAAGATACCACGTTGGATATGCTCGGCAGCGCCGAAAAAATCAACATCGACAAAGATAAAACCACCATCGTCAACGGCTCAGGCGAAAAACCCGCCATCAAAGCGCGCGTAGGACAAATAAAAGCACAAATAGAAACCACCACCAGTGACTACGACAAAGAAAAACTGCAAGAACGTTTGGCAAAATTAGCCGGAGGCGTTGCCGTTATCTATGTAGGCGCAGCCAGCGAAGTTGAGTTGAAAGAGAAAAAAGACCGTTTCGACGACGCTCTGAACGCCACTCGCGCCGCTATCGAAGAGGGTATCATCCCCGGCGGCGGCGTAGCCTTTATCCGCGCTATCGAAGCACTTCACAAACTGAAAGGCGCTAACGAAGACGAAACAACAGGTATCGCCATCGTCCGTCGCGCATTAGAAGAACCGATGCGTCAAATTGTAGAAAATGCCGGTCTCGAAGGCTCTATCATCGTTCAACGCGTGAAAAAAGGCAAAGGTGATTTCGGATTTAACGCACATACCGAAGTGTATGAAAACCTCTTTGAAAGCGGCGTTATCGACCCCACCAAAGTAGCGCGCGTAGCGTTAGAAAACGCAGCCTCCATCGCCGGAATGTTGCTCACTACCGAAGCCGTTGTCGCAGAAAATAAAGACGACAAAGAAAAAGCCCCTGCTATGCCCGGCGGAATGCCCGGCGGTATGGGTGGAATGTACTAAAATCAATTTTTTTTCATATTGTTTTTTTTGGAACCTGCTGAAATCCCCTTTCGGCGGGTTCTTTTTTTATGAACCTCCCCTAACCCCTCCAAAGGAGAGGGAAGAAAAACTCACCGTTTTTCCTTAAAAAACGCGCTCAGCAACGCTGCACATTCGTCGGCAAGGACGCCACCTTGTACGGTGGTTTTGGGATGAAGAATGGAAGATGAGATGGTTGAAAAGCCTCTTTTGGGGTCGGAGGCGCCAAAGACAATACGTTCTATTTGAGTCCAGAAGGAGGCTCCGGCACACATCACGCAGGGTTCGAGGGTTACATACAACGTGCATCCTTTCAGATATTTTCCGCCCAAGAAGTTGGCGGCGGCGGTGAAAGCCTGTATCTCGGCATGTGCCGTAACATCGCGCAGTTGTTCGGTTAAATTGTGCGCCCGCGCAATAATTCTATCTTGACACACAACCACCGCTCCTATCGGAATTTCACCGTCTTGCAACGCTTCACGGGCTTCTTTCAATGCCTCCTGCATGTAGTAGGTGTCGGGGAAGAGGATCATTTTTGGGGATTTGGGATTGTGAGATTTGCGATTTGGGATTCTTTTAATTTTTAATTGATTAACCAATAATCTACAATCCGTTTCGGAGTTTTAAGATTTCTACTTCCTTGTTTGAAATACTTTCTTGTTCGCCCTTGTCATAGATTGTAAGCAAATAAATTTTTGTGTTTTCAATGTTTATCAGCACATTACAAGTAATAACTCTTGCTCCGCCTCGTTTACCTTTGTTTTTCGATGCAATCGCCATACGAATTTTTCGGGTATTATTACCCACATAGTCTCCCATAGTTGGATTTTCGTATAACTCTTTGATAAGAATTTGCAAATCATCATGCAATGAGTGATACTTTTTTGAAAGCCGGTTAAAACCTCTTTCAAAATCATCAGTTGTTACTATTGCGTAGTTCATCTAAAAATTCCTCGATTGTTTTTTCTCGTTTTTTGCCGTCAAGCATCAGACGAACTTCTTTGAATGAATTGTCAAGTCGGCGGTGAAAATCACTTTTATTAACCACTTCTTCGTATGTTAACTCCCGCTTTTCTTTCTTTTTCACAAAAGATACAACCGCTTCATTTGCCGATTGCAACAAGGCTACGATGCTTTTGCCCAAAGGGAGTTGTTCGTTTATTTGTACTTGATATGTTGCCATAACATCAAAATTTTAATTATTCTTCAAGTTGCAAAAGTACATTTTTTATTAAAAATATTGAGCCACTACATGATTATTGGTAATATGTCTGATACCAAGCGTCTATTCTTTTATACATACGCTGTCTGAGTTCATCCCCCGTGATAGCCGATGCCCAAGCTCTTTCAAAATCATCTTCGTGCGAGAATATTCCGACTTTTTCTAAAAACGGAGTGATTTCTTCACCGTGCTGTTCAAGGTCAACCCGAAGATAACGGCGTTGTGTTGTCCTATCTTTTTCAAATGTTATGCCTGCTATTGCATTCATGATATTATTCTTTTAATCTTTCTGCAAAAGTACAACTTTTTTTTAATTTGTAATTTTTAATTGATTAAACGGTTTCACCGCGCGGTCGAAGATGCCTTGCATGAAGGCTATCGCCATGCCGTAGTTGCTGACGGGGATATGAAGTCCGGCGGCGGGACTGACACGTGCCAGAATTTGTTTTTTTGTTAAAACGCAGCCTCCGCATTGGAGGATAAGGGCATAGTCGGTGATGGGACGCGGCGGCGGTTCAACGCCGGCGACAACGTCGAAATTCAACTTCTTTCCCGTAAATTGTTGCATCCATGCGGGGATTTTGTGTCGTCCGATGTCGTCGCAGGTAACGTGGTGGGTACACGATTCCAAAATCAACACGCGGTCGTTGTCTTGCAGTTCGGCGATTTTGGGCGTACCTTGCAGGTAGTCGTAAAATGTCCCGTGCTGACTTGCCAAAACGATACTGAACCCCGTCAGCGGCATCTCGGCAGGGACAAACTGTTTGACGCGATGAAAAACCTGACTGTCGGTGATGACCAACGCCGGTTTCGGAGTCATCTTTTTCAAAAATGTTTCCGCTTCATCTACTTTGGTAACGATGGCAATAGCCTCATTATCAAGAATATCGCGGATAACCTGCACCTGCGGTAAAATCAATCTTCCTTCGGGTGCTTCGCTGTCTTGGGGCGCTATCAACAAGATGACGTCGCCGCTTTTGATGATTCCTGCCAGCAACGATTTTCGCTGATAAACTGTTGCAGGAATGATGTTTTTAAGTTGTGTCCATAGAAAATCCAAATTCTCCGGCGCGACGGCAGAGAAGGGGATAACGTTCACGCCATATTTGTTTTTAATGGTTTCGGAAAAATGGTCGGAAAGAGGCGTTAAGTCGGATTTATTATGGATAATGAGAAACGGAATCTGTTGTTTTTCAAAGGATAAGAGCAAATCTTCTTCCGGTTTTCCGAAGGTGTTTTCTGTGATGACCAGCAGGGCGGCATCGATTACTTCCAGCGATTTCAAACTTTTTTCTACTCTCTTTTTTCCCAGAGCGCCGGTGTCGTCAATGCCCGCAGTATCAATGAGTACGGAGGCTCCGACGCCCGGAATCTCCAGCGATTTTTTCACAGGATCGGTGGTTGTTCCAGCCTGTTCGGAGACAATGGCAGTTTCCTGTCCGGTTAAAACGTTGATAATGCTGCTTTTCCCGTTGTTACGGCGTCCAAAAATGCCGATGTGCGGCTTTGATTCTTTTCCTTTCATGGTTTAATCAAATATAATACCCATAGATTACCATTGACGGGAACTATGATAAATCTTGTTTGATTTGTATGATAACCTTCAATAGTTCGGGGACTTCTTCTTTTATGGTGTCAAACACTTGGTCGGCGTCCAAACCAAAATAATGATGTGCGATTACATCGCGCATACCTATTATATCTTTCCATTGTATCATGGGATATTTCGACAAAAGCGTTTTGTTGGTATGTTTATCTAGCGATTTTATCTCTTCGCCAACAGCAAAGAGTTTCATATAAACGGCATTCAACAGTATCATACCCTCGTTTGACGATGGAAAATCACTTGCAGATTTCACATGATCCGTCCAGTTCATTATTTCCTGTAACGATGTTTCAATACGTTGTAACAACTCTTTTATGACAAAATCATCACACATAAATTATATCTTTTTCTATTTGTTTCTTAAAACTGTCGGAAAAATCGTTTTTGTTGTGTACAAGATCTATGGGAACGCCCAACAATTCCTTTAAATCGTACATTAATCCACCCATACGAAACAAACTTAATTTTTTATCCGTTTCAAAATAAATATCTACATCACTTTCGCCGGTTTGTTCGCTACGAGCCACTGAACCGAAAATTCCCATTCGTGTAATGCCGTATTCGAAAGCGTGTAACTGCTTGAAATTTCTTAATAAATTAATATATGTCTTTGTTGTCATGATTCACTAATTTCGTTTCAGAAGAAAATCAAAAATAATCATTTGTTTTTAATCGACTGCAAATGTACATCAAATTTTTGAATTATATGCAGACAATAATTTCATCATTCAATATAAACACGACTTCCTTTCGGATATTTTACAAATTAATCTCCAAAACAAATTCCCAGCCCGCGTGCGGCTTCCAGCATATCGCTGTTCATGGTTATAAAATTAGGTGTGGCAATTGCCTGCGCAATCGGCACAGAGACCACATTGGGGTGATGATACGCCACCATCTGTCCGAATTTTTCCTCTTTTACCAACTCAAACGCTTTCACGCCGTATTGCGAGGCGAGGACACGGTCGTAAGCAATGGGGATGCCGCCGCGTTGCAGGTGTCCTAAGATGGTTTCGCGCACGTCGCGGGTGCAGCCTGTCTGTTTCAACTCGGCGCTCAATCGTGCTGCTGCGCCGTGCAGACGCAGGTTTTGATAGCCGATTTCGTCGCTGACGCTTCCCATCACATCGCCGCCCTGCGGCTTGGCGCCTTCGGCAATGACGATGATACAAAATCCGCGATCATGCACAAAACGGCGTTCGATAGCCTCCTGTACCTTTTGGATGTCGTATGGGATTTCGGGAATCAGACAGATGTCGGCTCCGCCCGCAATAGACGAGTGTAGGGCAATCCAGCCGGCGTTGCGTCCCATTACTTCGAGGATAAAGACGCGGTTGTGGCTTTGGGCGGTTGTTACCAACTTGTCGATGGCTTCGGTTACTACCTCCACCGCCGTCTGAAAACCAAAAGTAACGTCGGTACACGACAGGTCGTTGTCGATGGTTTTCGGTACGCCGACGATGTTCAAACCTTGTTCAAAAAGTCGTTGCGAATAGTGTTGTGAGCCGTCGCCGCCGATGTTGATAACGGCGTCCACTCCCATATACGACAGTCGGCGAATCATCTCGTCGGAGCGGTCTGCCGTTGTCCATGTGCCGTCGGGCAGACGAAAGGGCCAGTTAAACGGACCGCCTTTGTTGGTGGTTTCCAAGATGGTTCCGCCGCGATAATGAATCCCCGCAACGGTTTTTTCATCTAAACGAACGATCTCCTGCGGTTCCCACAAAATACCGTTAAAACCTTGTACACTGCCCAAAACTTCCCATTCTTTCTCTTGCGAAGCGCGTTTTACAATCGCCCGAATTACTGCATTTAAGCCCGGACAATCACCGCCTCCGGTGGCTACTAATACTCTTTTCATTTTTATACATTTTTTAATACAAAAAACCAAATAACCAAAGTGGAATTTTGTTTGCAAAACCATTTTCTATATTATCGGCAGCAATGTATGCGTTTTCAATACCTTTAATTTGCGAATTACTTTTGTTTTTTCCCCCTATTTCAAAAACGATTTTTTCGTCAATGGTGAAATCGCCGTTTTTAGCGCTACTTACTTTGTGTTTTGCTCGCAACTGATTGGCAAAAAAAGTTTCTCGTTCATTGCCGATATTTTTATTTTCAAACGACAATGAATTGATAATATTGGTATTGTCAAGATAAATTTTTTGTGGTTTCGAGAGTGTATCTAACGAAGGTACAGGTTCGTTTATACACATTAAAATACCTGCTTTATCCAATAAGTACAGATATTTTACCAAGGCGTTGCGACTAATTTCTATCGAACCGCTTAATTGCGAAATGTTGGGCGTAAATGGTACTAATTCGCCGATAATACCCAACATTTTTTTGATTTTTAAAATAGTGGCATACTCAATATCTTCAATTGCCGGAATATCCTCTTTTAGCGTTTTGTTAATTGCCTGTTCTACTCTGAACGGATAAGTTGATAAACTTTCCTTGTAATAAGGGTAATAACCGTGTTCTAAATAGGCTCTAAAAGCAGGAATAATTTTAATTTTATCAATGATTTCAAATACTATATTTCTGTGGTTATCAATAATTTCCTGTAAAGAATACGGATTGAAAGAAAGGTTATATTCGTATTGTAAAAATTCGCGAAACGATAAACCGCGAAGTTCATAAACGATTGTACGTCTCGAAAAATCGACAGACGCTTCAAAAATTTCCAGCATCGAAGAACCCGTAAATACTATATTCAGAGAACGGTAGGAGTCGTAGATATTTTTTATTTCAATGTCCCAATTTTTATACTTATGCACTTCGTCTAAAAACAAATGTGTGCCGCCAAGCAGATAAAATTGTTCGGCGAGTTCGGATAACGTATGCGTAGAAAACCAAATGTCATCTAAAGTGATATATAGCGCTTTTGATTTTTCGACAAAATTTTGTTTGATATGTTGCAACAAAAGTGTTGTTTTTCCTGTTCCTTTAGCGCCAACAATACCAATTAAACGGTTGTCCCACTCAATATTACGATACAAATACCGAATAAAATTGATATTTGTATCTTGCACTAATCTGTCCGATTTGATAATTAGAGATTCCATTTTTATATAAAATTGATATTTAAAAATATCAGCAAAGATACGGTTTTTTCTTATTCGCAAAAAAAAATAATTATTTTTTAAGGTTTTTGCCAAAAATATTCATCGTTGTGGGTGATGGTTCCCATGATTGTTGTGTTGGAGCGGGTATAGCCGATGGGCAACAGTGAGACATATTCATTTACATCATCACGATAGCGGCTTTCCGGATTAAAAATGCTATTGACCGGTACTTGTATCCAATAGAGATTTTTCGCCATATAGTTCATCAGGTAGTTTTCTTTTGTCTGTTTGGTGTGATTGTTCCAGTTAGCATCTTCGTTCAATATTAACGGACGACCGTCAATTAATCGTTCTCGTACTTCGCTGATACTTAAAAAGATACCATTTTCATCTTTCACAAAAGCCGCAAAAGTCGGGTCAATCCAAATCCATTTTTGCAAACTATCCGTCCACACACAATTAATGACGTGGCAATCTTGGTCGTTTTCATTTTTTGGAAGACAGACAACATAACGCGATTTCCAGCCCATCGACAAATACATTTCGTTGAGAGCAATGGCTAAAAGTCTGCAATTGATGCCGTTATCTGTTGCTTTATGGTAGTTGTACAAGTCGATGGCGTCAAATTCCGCAAGGGCAAAACTAGAGCCGTCGTGTCGGATATTGTTGTGAATCCAATACATGATGTTCAATATTTTGGATATTTCATCACCGTTTCCTGCGATAGAATCAAGTTTAAAAAGTCTTTTAACATCTTGTAAACGAGCACTTTCGGCTTCTTCGTAGAAAAATTGCGGCAACTCGGCGGTATCGGATTTTTCATAACCTTCGGCTTGTTGTAACGTTGAAAGGTTAGTCTCTTTAGACATTTTTTCCAACAGTGCGACAAAACGTTTTTCCTTACGAATATTGTCTAAATCCGTATTTTCCAAAATGTGAAAATAGTTGTTATAACCCAATGCAACGCTCTTTTCAAAACTTTCGAGCGCCTGTTCCTTTTGATTAAGCAACGAGTAGGTGCAGGCTAAATTGTAATAGATATTGGCTTTCATATCTTCAATACCGGATTGAAATTTAGCGATTTCCTCTTCGGACAATTTCATTTCTTCTACCAAAGTCAGCAGTTCTTTCAAAATCACTTCTACTTGTTGGAAGTTTTGATTGTCGTGATGCTCTTGACATTTACTGTTCATCTCTTGACATTGGATTAAAAAATTGTCAATAGTCGGCGAGCCTGTTTGTCCAAATAGCGTTAATGAAACCAATAATATCGTTAAAAAGAGTGCGATTTTCTTCATTTTTCATTTTACTTCCGTCCTTTTTTCGGAAAAATTTAATTACGCGGCAAAGGTACAATTTTCCAAACAAAAAATTTTTGTAATTTTGTAAACTTTTTTTTACGGGAAATAATGTATAAAAAATCTATTACTAAAGAAGAACTTGAGGAGTTTCCTGCCGATTGTTACAGAGGAATTATTGTGATGATTAATCACAAAGAAGACGTTGCGGAGGCGATGAGCCGCGTCATGCAATGTTCGGTTTGCGGCTTTGATACGGAGTCGTTGCCGAGTTTCAAAAAGGGAGAAAATCACGGTGTTGCGTTGTTGCAGATTGCGACCGAAGATGTTGTTTATCTAATTCGTGTCAAAAAAACCGGTATTACGCCTGAAATTGTGCGGTTTTTTGAATCGTCCGAAATATGTAAAGTGGGCATCGCGCCGAAAGAGGACGTGCAGCGGATGAACAAACTGCATCCCATCGCCGCCAAAAACATGATTGACCTGAACGAATATTGCACCAAACTCGGTTTTGAAAGCATCGGAGCGAAGAAATTAGCAGCGTTGATACTCGGTATTCGTATCAGCAAAAATCAGCAAACCAGCAATTGGGAAAATTACGAACTTTCGGAAGCCCAGCGGCGTTATGCGGCTACCGATGCGTGGATTTGTCGCGAAATTTATTTGAAGTTGATTAACAACCCGATACAAATATTAGACAGTGAATAAAGATAAAAAATACGAATCCGCCTTAAAGGTGCAAACGGCTATTCCGCAACCGCCGTCGGTTAATCCGAATGTCTCCGAACGTTTTTTGCTGAAAGATGACATTTTGGAAGTAGATGCGTATGTCGAAGGCGTTTTGTCCGGAAACAGAGTGGCGTTGAGCAAGGCTATCACGTTGATTGAAAGCAATTTACCGTTTCATCGGGAGACGGCTCAAAAAATCATCGAACGCTGCCTGCCTCACACCGGCAACAGCATCAGAATTGGCATCACCGGCGTTCCGGGCGCAGGAAAAAGTACTTTTATCGAATCTTTCGGAACATTTTTAACGGAAAAA